>WNFI01311188.1_pt1 | contig 12895 bp, 12 predicted proteins | sample 5400471 | NCBI WGS metagenome assembly WNFI01 (sample SAMN13153348, study PRJNA577476) | soil metagenome | isolation source: 100 cm saprolite on Douglas fir-dominated hillslope | place: USA:California | collected 2013-09-17
CACCGAATCCAGGTACTCGTACATCTTGTCGTTCAGCTTCGCCCACAGGTCGTGGGTCATGCAGCGCTGCTCGTCGTGGCAGTTCTCCTTGCCGCCGCATTGCGTCGCGTCCAGCGGCTCGTCCACCGCAGTGATGATGTCCGCGACCGATACCCTTTCGAGGCTGCGCGCTAGCGTGTAGCCGCCGCCCGGCCCGCGAACGCTGTCGACCAGCGTGTGGCGCCGCAGCTTGCCGAAAAGCTGTTCCAGATACGAGAGCGAGATGCTCTGCCGCTGGCTGATGCCGGCAAGAGTCACCGGACCCTTGCCGCCGTGCATAGCGAGGTCCAGCATCGCGGTCACTGCGAATCGTCCTTTGGTCGTCAGTCTCATGGTCGCACCCTGAACGGGCTCGAATACCCGATGAAATCGGTCAAGTATACACAATCCCGAGGAAATCGATCAACTATTTGTTGACCACCTTGGGCCCCAGCCGAAGCTGCCTCTGGGATTCTTCGCGCTCCGCCTGGAGCTCCTCTATCTGATTCAGAATCAACTCGATACGCTTATCCATGTCGACGCTGTGATCGAGCAGGCCCTGGACCGCCTTGGCGAGCGGATCGTCCTCAGCCTTGGATGTCACCGCGTACGCGGAAAATCCCAGTTTCGCCGCCTTCTCCTCGCGCGTCTTGTCCTGCTCGTCGAGGATGACCCGCGCCGGGATCCCCAACGCGGTCGCGCCTGCCGGGACGTCCTTCACGACCACCGCGTTCGAGCCGATTTTCGCGCCCTCGCCGACGACGATGGGCCCGAGCAGCTTCGCCCCCGCGCCGATGACGACTCCCTGCTTGAGCGTCGGGTGCCGCTTGCCCTTGTTCCACGAGGTCCCGCCCAGGGTCACCCCGTGGTACAGGGTGCAGTCGTCTCCCAGTTCCGCGGTCTCGCCGATCACCACTCCCATTCCGTGGTCGATAAATACGCGCCGTCCCACTTCTGCGCCGGGATGAATCTCGATGCCGGTGAGAAAGCGCGAGACGTGCGATACGAACCGCGCGAGCCAGCGCAGCTTCATCCGCCACAGCCGGTGCGCCAGTCTATGGATGAGAAGCGCGTGAAAACCGGGATAGCAGGTAATGACTTCCCAGGTCGAACGCGCCGCCGGGTCGCGTTCGAATACGCAGGCTATGTCTTCGCGAATTCGGGTAAACATCGGTCTTCCAAGGGCTGATAGCCGGCATTATCAGAAACCTTAGTGAATTGGTCAACTATTTCCGGGCTGGGTTCCCATCGTCCCAGGCCGCGAGCATGCCCCGCAGAATGTTGACTTCCACCGTCTCCAGCCGCGCCTTTGCGAACAGCCGGCGCAAGCGATCCATGAGCTTGCGAGGGTGGCGCGGGTCCAGATAACCGCTTGCGCACAGGCTGCGCTCGAGATGCGCGAAGAGCTTCTCGATCTCCTCGTGGGTCGCGTACCCGGTCTTCGCCGTCACGGCGGGCGGGGCTAGCGCGGCGATGCGCAACTCGTAGGCGATCACCTGCACAGCCTGGGCGAGATTGAGGGAAGCGTATTCCGGATTGGCGGGAATGCGCGCGAGAGCGCTGCACCGCATGATTTCCTTGTTCGAGAGTCCGATGGTTTCGTTGCCGAAGACGATCGCGACCTCGTCCTTTCGCGCCGCGCGCAAGAGCTCGCGCGCCGCAGTGCGCGCATCGAGCACGGAATGGGACAGCCCGCGTGCGCGCGCGCTCAAAGCCACCGAGTACGCCGTTCCGGCGAGCGCCTCCTCCAGACTCGCGCACGCGCGCGCGGACTCCAGGACGTCGAGCGCGCCGGCGGCCATGGCGCGCGCGTCCGCGTGGGGGAAACGCTTCGGCCGCACCAGGCGCAGCTGCTTGATGCCCATGGTCTTCATCGCGCGCGCCGCGGCGCCGATGTTGCCGGGGTGCGAAGGCCGCAGCAGGACGACGCGGATTCGAGACAGCGGACCCCGCGCCGCGCGCGACGTCGATTTGCTGCCGGTAACACGCAAGCGACACAACGATTTCGTCACCGAGGTGGACAAGGCCGCGGAACGGGCGGTCATCGAGATACTGCACCGCGCCTATCCGGACCACGCGATTCTAGCAGAGGAGTCCGGCGCTTCCGCCGGCAACGCGGGCGAGTCCGAGTACACCTGGATCATCGACCCGCTCGACGGCACGACGAATTTCATCCACGGCTTCCCCCAGTACGCCGTCTCCGTCGCCTTGCGGCACAAGGGCCTTCTCGCGCAGGCGGTGATCTACGATCCCACCAACAACGAGTTGTTCACGGCGACGCGCGGCCGGGGCGCGTACCTGAACGAGCGGCGCATCCGCGTCTCCAAGCGCGCGCAGCTCGGCGAAGCGCTGCTCGGCACCGGTTTCCCCTTTCGCGATCTCCACAGCCTCGACGAATATCTCGCCATGTTCCGGGAGTTCACTCTGCGCACCGCCGGGCAGCGCCGCGCGGGCGCCGCAGCCCTCGACATCGCCTACGTGGCCGCGGGAAGGCTGGACGGATTCTGGGAAATCGGCCTTTCGCCCTGGGACATGGCCGCGGGCGCCCTGCTCGTGCAGGAAGCCGGCGGCCTGGTCGGTGATTTTCGCGGCGACTCCGGCTACCTCGATTCGGGCCGCATCGTGTGCGGCAATCCGAAAATCTTCTCCCAAATGCTACAGGTCATCGGGCCGCTCGCCGCGAAGTAGGCGGGGTTCCCGAGTCCATGCGCCACCTGTTCCGCATCCTCGCCGCGTGCACGACTCTGTGGGGTGCGCCCGCCCACGGCGCCGAGCTGCGCATCGGCCTCGCCGCGGACGTGACCTCGATGGATCCGCACTTCCTCAACATCGCGCCGAACATCAATATCTCCTGGCACGTGTTCGATGCGCTCACCCACGTGGACGAGGACACGCGCCTCATTCCGGGCTTGGCGGTTTCCTGGCGCGCGGTCGACCCGACCACCTGGGAGTTCAGACTGCGGCCGGGCGTGCGCTTTCACGACGGGGCCGAGCTCACCGCGGAGGACGTGGTGTTCTCGATCGAGCGCACCTTCCAGGTTCCCAACGGCCAGTTCCGGACCTTCACGCAGCGCATCGTCGGCAAAGAGGTCCTGGACGCGCACACGCTCCGCCTGAAGACGGCGACGCCCTATGCGATGGTCCCCTACGATCTGGTCTCCGTGTTCATCGTTTCGAAGAAGGCCGCGGCCCGCTCGGGGCCGGAGGATTTCGACTCGGGCAGGGCGATGGTCGGCACCGGTCCTTTCAGGTTCGTGCGCTTCGCGCGCGGCGACCGCGTCGAGCTCGCGCGCAACGACGGCTATTGGGGAGCGAAGCCCGCCTGGGAGAAAGTCGTTTTCCGCATCGTACCCACCGACCCGGCGCGCCTCGCCGGCCTCCTCTCCGGAGAGCTCGACGCGATCGAGCAGGTCCCCACCGCTGACCTGCCGCGCATCCGGCGCGACTCCCGACTGAACATCGCGCAGAAGGTCTCGTGGCGCACTATTTTCTTCTATCTCGATCAGTATCGTGATCGCGCGCCCGGGCTCACCGACAAGGCGGGCCGGCCGCTGGCGCGCAATCCCTTCCGCGACCTCCGGGTGCGGCGCGCCCTCTCGAAAGCCATCAACCGGACGGCGATCGCGGAGCGTCTTATGGACGGGGCGGCGCTGCCGGCCTCGAACCTCGTCTCGCCCCCCGTGTTCGGTTACGCGCCGGACCTCGCTCCCGAGCCCTATGATCCCGAAGGGGCGAAGCGGCTGCTCGCCGAAGCGGGATATCCCGACGGATTCGCGGTGACGCTTTCCGCGACCAACAACCGCTACGTCAACGACGAGCAGATCGCGCAGGCCGTGGCGCAGATGCTCGCGCGCGTCGGCGTCCGCGCGCGCGTCGAGACGCTGCCGGTGAACGCGTATCTGCCCAAGGGGCGCAAGGGGGAATTCGCGTTTGCGATGTTCGGCTGGGGCTCGTTCTCCGCAGACCTCGCGCTGCGCGCGCTCGTCGCCACTCCCGATCCGGACAAGGGCTTCGGCGCATTCAACTGGTCGGGTTACTCGAATCCGCACGTCGACGCGCTGCTCGAGCGCGCCTTCGCGAGCGTCGACGAGAAGCGACGCGAGGCGCTCGCGCGCGACGCGATGCGCCTCGCCATGCGGGACCACGCGGTCATCGCACTGCATCACCAGGTCGCGGCCTGGGCGATGCGAAAGCCGCTCGCCTACGTGCCGCGCACGGACGAATTCACGCTGGCCCATCAGATCCGGGAAAAATGACCGCAGAGATTTTGGAATGCTGCTGAATCTTCTGCGCCGGTTCTTCGGCCAGCGGAAATCTGCGCGGCTCTTCGCCGAGGCCCAGCGCCTGTTCCGGGAAGGCGCTTTCGATGAAGCGGAGCGGGCGGCCGCGGAGTGCGCGAAACTCTTGCCCGATCTCGCCGATGTGCACTATCTGCGCGCCTCGATCGCGCTCGCGCAGCAACGAAACGAATCGGCGGCGCTACACTTCACCCGCACGCTGGAGGTCCTTCCTCCGTCCGACCCGAGTCGGCCGCGCACGATGCTGCGCCTCGCTGCCGCGCTCCAGGATTGCAACCGGCAGCGCGAGGCGGAGCAGTGCTACCGGAGAATCCTCGAGCTCGACCCGGGCAACCGCGACGCTCTGCTTTGCCTCGCCGTGATACGCGAAGACTCGGACGTCGAGGAGGCGCGGGGCCTCATGGACCGGTACACGGCGCTGCAGGCCGGGGCCGCTCCGCGGCTGCGGCGCGCGCTGATGCTTCCCGTGATCCTCCAGTCGAGCGACCAGATCGACCGGATAAGGCAAAGGCTCGATCGTGACCTCGATGAACTGCTCGACCTGAAACCGTCCAGGGTCCGGAACCCCGAATTCGAGGTGGGCGCGACCCCTTTCAATCTGGCCTATCACGGCCGCAACAACGCCGAGCTGCTGCGCAAGATCGCGCGGGTCTGCCGGTCGATGTATCCGGCAAGAACCGAATACGCCGGTCGAGCGTTCTCCCCGGGCCGGCGTCTGCGCATCGGTTTCGTTTCGACTTATTTCTATATGCACTCGGTCGGCCGGACGACCTTCGGCCTCATCCGCGATCTGCCGCGCGACCGGTTCGATGTCCACGTGTTCGCCATCGCCCCGCAAACGGACGAATTGGCCGAAGCCATACGCAACAGCGCCGACCACTATGTGCCGCTCCCGCTCGATCTCGGCCGGGTCCGCGACGCGATCGAATCCGCCGCCCTGGACATGGTGTTCTTCGCCGACATCGGCATGCACCCGCTCACCTATTTCCTCGCATTCTGGCGGCTTGCTCCGATTCAGATGGTCACCTGGGGACATTCGGTCACCAGCGGCATCGACACGATCGACTACTACCTGTCCTCCGACGCGATCGAAGCCGCCGGAAGCGAGAAGTACTACACCGAGAAGCTCGTGCGCCTGCCCGGCTATTTCATGCCGCGCTATCGCCGGCCGGTGCTCGGCGGGCCGCGCGCGTCGCGCGGGCAGCTCGGCTTGCCCGACGGCAAGCACCTCTATTACTGTCCGCAGAATCTCTTCAAGCTCCATCCCGATTTCGACGCGCCTATCAAGGCCATCCTCGAGCGCGACCCGGAAGCCGAGCTGGTGCTGCCGGAGTTCGTCCGGGCGGGCGTCGCGGAACAGCTGCGCCGGCGCTTCGATCTCGCGCTCGGGGCGCTCGCATCGAGAATACGCTTCGTTCCCCGCTCCGAGCACCGCAAGTTCCTGCAGTACGTCGCCGCTGCAGACGTCGTCCTCGATCCGTTTCATTTCGGCGGATGCAATTCGAGCTGCGATGCGCTGTCCCTCGGCGTCCCCGTGGTCACCCTGCCCGGTTCGCAGCTTCCGGGAAGGTTTACGCTGGGCCTGTACGAGGAAATCGGTCTCGACAGCTGCATCGCCCGCTCAGCCGAGGAGTACGTGGAGATCGCGCTGCGGCTCGGCCGCGACGCGGAATATCGAAAATCGGTGTCGGAGCAGATCTCGGCCCGCTGCGCGCGCTTGTTCGACCGGCCCGACGCCGCGCTGGCTCTGGGAGAAGAACTGCTTCGCATCGCCGCGGCTGCCCGCTGATGCTCGCCCTTAGCGTTCGCCGCCTCGCGCAAAGCGTCGCGGTCCTGTTCGTCATGTCGCTGCTCGTGTTTGCCGGCGTATACGCCGTCGGCAACCCGATGGACATCCTCGTCAACCCGCAGTCCGACCAGAACGAGATCGCGCGCGCCACCGCCGCGCTGGGCCTCGACCGGCCGCTCATCGAGCAGTACTTCGTCTTCGTCGGGCACGCCGCAACCGGAGACCTCGGAAGATCCTTCGCCTTCAACGTGCCGGCGATCGGTCTCATCCTCGAACGCATGCCCGCGACGCTCGAGCTCGCGACCGCGGCGATGCTGATCGCGGTGCTCCTCGGAATCCCGCTCGGGCTGTGGGCGGGCTTGAAGCCCCGATCGGCCGCCGGCAGGACCATCATGGCGGGCTCGATCCTGGGGTTCTCGCTTCCGACTTTCTGGGTCGGGCTTATGCTCATCTTCGTGTTTTCCGTGTGGCTCGGCTGGCTGCCGACCTCGGGCCGCGGACCGACCGTGAATCTCATCGGGATCCCGGTGAGCTTCCTCACGGCGGAGGGCCTGCGCCATCTCGCCCTGCCCGCCGCAAACCTCGCGCTCTTCAATCTCTCCCTCCTCATCCGGCTGACCCGCTCGGGAACGCGCGAGGCGATGCGGCAGGACTACGTGCGCTTCGCGCGCGCCAAGGGCCTGACCGAGGCGCGCGTCGTCGGCGTACACGTGCTCAGGAACGTGCTCGTTCCGGTCGTCACCGTGGCCGGCGTGGAGTTCGGCTCGGTGATCGCTTTCGCCGTCGTCACCGAGTCGATCTTCGCGTGGCCGGGAATGGGAAAGCTCCTGATCGATTCGATCAACGTGCTCGACCGGCCGGTGATCGTCGGCTACCTGTGCATCGTCGTGACGCTGTTCGTCGCGATCAACCTTTTCGTCGACCTCGCCTACTCGTGGCTCGATCCACGGGTGCGGCCCGGGGAAACAAGGTGACGCCGGCCCGTCGATTCGCCGCCGAGTTCGCGACGAGCCGCATCGCCCTCGCGGGCCTCGCGCTCCTCGCGCTGGTGCTGCTCGCCGCGCTGCTTGCGCCGTGGATCTCGCCTCAGAATCCCTACGATCTGGCGCAGCTCGACCTGCTCGACTCGCGCCTGCCGCCCGGGGCACGCTCGGCCGCGGGCGCGATCCATTGGCTGGGCACCGACGACCAGGGCCGCGACATGCTGTCCGCCATCCTCTACGGCCTTCGCACCAGCGTCGCCGTTGGTTTCACGAGCACGATTCTCGGCCTTGCCATCGGCGTAAGCCTGGGCCTCGCGGCGGCCTGGCTCGGCGGCTGGTTCGAAGCGCTGGTCATGCGCCTCGCCGACCTGCAGCTCTCGTTCCCCTCGATCCTTATCGCGCTCGTGCTGCTGGCGGTGCTCGGGCAAGGCCTGGACAAGATCATCATCGCGCTCGTCGCGGTTCAATGGGCGTATTACGCCCGCACGGCGCGCGCCGCAGCGCTCGTCGAGCGCAGGAAGGAATACATCGACGCCGCGGTCGCGCTCGCGTTATCGAACGCGCGCATCATTTTCCGTCACCTGCTGCCGAACTGCCTGCCGCCCCTCCTCGTGCTCGCGACGGTCCAGGTCGCCGCGGCGATCACGCTCGAAGCCACGCTCTCCTTCCTCGGCCTCGGCCTGCCGATCACCCAGCCCTCGCTCGGCCTGCTGATCTCGAACGGCTTCAACTACCTGCTCTCGGGCCACTACTGGATCAGCGCCTTTCCCGGAATCGCCCTGCTCCTCGCAGTCGTCAGCATCAACCTGGTCGCGGACCGCTTGAGCGAGGTCCTGGATCCGCACGAGCGCCGCCGATGAGTCTTATACTGTCGCTTGAATTATTCGGAGGAGGAACGATGAACGCGCTCAAGAAAATCGCAGCCGCCATGGCGCTTTTTTCCGCGGCCGGCGCGAGCCTCGCGCAGGGACTCAAAACCCTGGAGGTGATCGCCTTCGGAGGCGGCGGGAACTGGCCGATCTGGGCGGCGCAGGAGAAAGGGCTGTTCGCAAAGAACGGCATCGCGGTGAAGCTTTCCCTCACGCCGAATTCCGTCGAGCAGATCCGCAACCTGATGTCGGACAAGTACGACCTCGGCACCACCGCCTACGACAACGTCGTCGCCTACCAGGAAGGGCAAGGGGAGACCGAGCTGACCGCGCAGCCCGACCTGTTCGCCTTCATGGGCGGCTATTCGGGATCCCTGCGCTTTGTCACCCAACCGGATATCAAGACCTATGCCGCACTGAAGGGCAAGACGGTCGGCGTGGACGCGGCGACCACCGGATTCGCGTTCATCCTCTACAAGCTCGCGGCGATGAACGGCCTCGGCGCGTCCGATTACAAGATCGAGAAGCTCGGCGGCACGCCCGCGCGCGTGCAGGCGATGATGGAAGGCAAGATCGCCGGAACCATGATCAGCTCTCCTTCGGAGATATTGCCCGAGTCCAAGGGCTACACGCGTCTCGGCGATACGACGACGACCTTTGGCCCGTATCAGGCCTCGATCGGGGTGGCGCGCCGCGCCTGGGCGGCGAAGAACGGCGACCGGCTGGTCGCCTTCATCCGCTCGTACGTCGCCGCGATGGACTGGCTGCAGCAGCCGGCGAACAAGGACGAGGCCGTCGCGATCTACATGAAGTACGTCCCGGGCGCACCCCGCCCGGCGGCGCAGAAGGCCTACGAGGTGATGTTCGCCGAGAAGGAGGGTTTCCAGAAGAAGGCGAAGCTCGACATCGAAGGCTGCCGCACGGTGCTCAAGCTGCGCAGCGAATTCGCCAAGCCCCAGAAAAATCTCGCCGATCCGATGAAATACGTCGACGAGAGCTTCTACTGGAAAGCAGTGCAGTAGCCCTAAAGGAGACTTGAAACATGTCCATTGCTAACCCCGCGGTAAAAGCGGCCCTGGTGGCGACCCTTGCCGCCGGCCTTGTCACCGGCTGCGAGACCACAACCGATCCCTATACCGGAGAAAAGAAGACGACGAGCACGACCTTCGGCGCGCTGATCGGCGCCGGAGCCGGCGCGGCGATCGGGATGATATCCGGCCACGACGCCAAGCAGCGCAGGCAGCGAGCCCTCGTCGGCGCCGGGGTCGGCGCGCTCGCCGGCGGCGCGGTCGGCAACTACATGGACAGGCAGGAAAGCGAGTTGCGGGCGCTGATGCGCGACAGCGGCGTCACAGTCACGCGCAAAGGCGAGGACATCGTCCTCAACATGCCCGGCAACGTCACGTTCCGCACCGGCAGCGCGGACTTGAACGCGCAGTTCTTCAAGGTGCTCGACGGGGTCGCCCAGGTGGCGAAGAAATACGACAAGACCATCATCGAGATCGCGGGCCACACCGACAATGTCGGCGGCGCGGATTTCAACCGGCAGCTCTCGCAGCGCCGCGCGAGCGCAGTCGCGCAGTACCTCCAGAGCCGCGGCGTGACCGAACCGCGCATCATGACCGCCGCAGGCGGCGAGGAGCACCCGATCGCGAGCAATTCGACCGAGCAGGGCCGCGCCGCGAACCGGCGCGTCGAAGTGACGCTCGCGCCGCTGAAGGAAGGCTGAGCCGCCCGACCCTACTCGTACAGCCCGGTGCGCGCCTTGCCGCGGAACACGCGGTAGGCGAACACCGTGTAGGCGAAGAGGAAGGGAAACACGATCGCGACGCCCACGAGCATGAATTTGAGCGCCGACGGGTGCGAGGCCGCTTCCCAGATCGTCATGCGGTCGATCACTACGTAGGGAAACAGGCTGTAGGCGAGGCCGGCGAAGGCGAGCGTGAAGATCGCCACCGTGGCTGCGAGGGGCATCCAGTCGAATTCCCGCTCGCCCCGCTTCAATCGGCCGGTGGCCGCCCAGACCCGCCAGCCCGCCGCGACTGTCGCTAGTGGCAGCAGCATCAAGGCTAGGGTGCGCGGAAAATCGAACCACTTCGCCTGCACCGTGTGGCTGACGAGCGGCGTGGCGAGGCTCACCAGCGCGACGCCGAGGGCGACCCACAGCAAACCCCAGCGCGCCCAGGCGAGCGCCTTTTTCTGCAGCGCGCCCTCGGTTTTCAGGATGAGCCACGTCGCCCCCAGCAGCACGTAGCCCCCGCACAAGCTTGCGCCCACCAGCATCGCGAACACGTGGTAGCCGAATCCGGGATGAAACCCGGTGACGTAGCGCCCGAGCATCAGGCCTTGCGCGAACGACGCGAGGAACGAGCCGAACCAGAACAGCCAGTTCCACAGCCCGCGGTGCCAGCCTTCGGCCTTGACGCGGAATTCGAAAGCGACGCCGCGCAGCATCAGCCCGACCAGCATTGCCGCGACCGGCAGGTAGAGCGCGCCGAGCACGAGGCCGTGCGCCGCGGGGAAGGCGACCAGGAGAATGCCCACGCCCAGAACGAGCCAGGTCTCGTTCGCATCCCAGAACGGTCCGATGGAGGCGACCATCAGTTCCTGCTCGCGCTCGTCCGCCGCGGGCATCAGCATGCCCACGCCCAGGTCGTAGCCGTCGAGCACGACATACATCAGGATCGCCAATCCCATAAGGGCGGCAAATACCAGAGGCAGATCGATGCTCATGCGTTCGCGCCTCCGCCCGCGAGGTGCGTCAGCACCACCAGGTACGCGATCAGCATCACTGTATACGTAATGATGTAGCCGGTGAGGCTCGCGCCGAGCTGCGCGCCGGAGATCCCGCCCACGGCGTCGGCGGCCTTGAGAATCCCGGTCACGAGCCAGGGCTGCCTGCCGATCTCGGTGACGAGCCAGCCGGCGAGCGTCGCGATCCATCCCGCGAAAGTGAAACCCGAGAAGGTCCACAGCATCCATCGTTGCGGCAGCCTGCCCCGGCGCGTCGCCCACACGCCGCTCCACGCCGCGAGCAGCATCAGTACCCCCATCCCCACCATCACCCGGAACGCGAAGAACACCGGCGCCACCGGCGCGGCATCCGGCACGAAGGCGTCGATTCCTTGCAGCTCCGCCTCCGCATCGTGCCTGAGGACGAGGCTCGCGCCCTTCGGGATCTCGACGGCGAAATCGTTGCGGCGCCTTTCGTCGTCGGGCACGGCGAAGAGCACGAGCGGGACGCCCTTCCCCGTCTTCCAGATCGCCTCGATGGCCGCGATCTTCGCCGGCTGGTGCTCGAGCGTGTTCAGGCCGTGCAGGTCGCCGACCAAGATCTGCAGCGGCGCGAGCACCGCGGCGAGAACGAGTCCGGTGCGCAGCGTCTTCCTCGCCGAGACGTCTTCGCTTGCGCGGAGCAGGCGCCACGCCGAAAGCCCTGCAACGACGAACGATGCGGTCAGCCCCGAGGCGAGCAGCATGTGGGTCATCCGGTACGGAAACGACGGATTGAAGATCACCTGCAGCCAGTCCCCGGCGATGATCTGCGCGCCGTCCATCGCGTGGCCTGCCGGGGTCTGCATCCACGAGTTGAGCGCGAGGATCCAGAACGCCGAGAGCGTCGTGCCGACCGCGACCATGGCAGAGGAGAAGATGTGCACCCAGTTCGGCACGCGGTTCATGCCAAAGAGCATCACCCCGAGAAAGGTCGCTTCCAGGAAAAACGCGGTCAACACCTCGTAGGCGAGGAGCGGCCCCGCGATGTTGCCGACTTTCTGCATGTATCCCGGCCAGTTGGTGCCGAACTGGAACGACATGGTGATGCCGCTCACCACGCCCATCGCGAAAGAAAGCGCGAACACCTTGGTCCACAGCCTGTAGGTCGCGAGCCACGCGGGGTCGCCCGAGCGCGCGTAGCGGACGCGGAAGTAGAGAAGGAGCCACGCGAGCGCAATGGTGAGGCTCGGAAACAGGATATGGAACCCGATATTCAGCCCGAACTGGGCGCGGGCGAGGAGCAGGGCCTCTGCCGTATCCATGGGTGCACTATCATACGGAAGTCTGCGAGATTTGCATGACCGGGACTCGAACCCCTCCTCGCGTTGACTTCTACCCCTAGGAGATAACCATGCGAATCGGCATTCTCGGTTCAGGCTTGATGGGCGCCAAGCTCGGAACGATCTTCGCCCGCGCCGGCCATGAAGTGGTCTTCAGCTACGCCCGCAGCGAGCGGAAGCTCAAGCGGCTTGCGCGCGAGGCCGGAGGCAAGGCGCGGGCCGGCACGCCGCACGAGGCCGCGCAGGAAGCCGACGCGCTATTGCTTGCGGTGCACTGGTCGCGAATAGACGATGTGCTGAATCAGGCAGGCGATTTCTCGGGGAAGATTGTCTTGACTTGCTCGCTGCCGATGAATGACGACAACACCGAGCTCGTCGTGGCCGATACCTCGTCGGGCGCGGAGGAGCTGGCGAAAAGGATTCCCAGAGCTCGCGTCGTGGCGGCATTCGGAACCGTCCCGAGCGAAGTGTTCTTCGACGTCTATGAGGCGAGGCGCAAGGCGAAGCGGGCGAGCCTGCTGTACTGCGGCGATGACCGGCGCGGCAAGGACGTGGCCGCCCGCCTGATCCGCGACGCCGGCTTCGATCCGGTGGACGCCGGGCCTTTGCGGATCGCCCGCTATACCGAGCCGTTCACGATGCTCATCGCCCAACTCGCTTACGAAGGCACGGGAGGTCCGGAACTGGCGTATCGTTTCGAGCGGTTCGGCAAATAGGGAACCCCAATACATAGATGAGGTGAAGACATGTCGGAGTTCGCCGAATGGGATAGCTTTTACGTCATCGTCGGTTCGGCTGCAGGTGCCTTGATCGGTTTGCAGTTCGTCGTCCTGACGCTCGTTGCCGAGAGGCCGCCGCTGCGAGCGGCGGAGGCCGGCGCCGC
>WNFI01314517.1_pt1 | contig 12895 bp, 9 predicted proteins | sample 5400471 | NCBI WGS metagenome assembly WNFI01 (sample SAMN13153348, study PRJNA577476) | soil metagenome | isolation source: 100 cm saprolite on Douglas fir-dominated hillslope | place: USA:California | collected 2013-09-17
CTGATCGGTCATGGCGTCGACTCGGAACTGGTGATCTACCCCGGGGAAGGACACGGCGTCCGCCGGTTCCCGGCCGTCACTGACTACCTGACCCGGCTCGTGACCTGGTTCGAGAGGTACATGCCAGCCTGATCTCGTGCCACGCGTGCGCGCCGCGGTCACCTTCGCCTTCGTGGCAAGCAGCTGATCTGAGCCTGCCACGGAGCGCGAACTGATCGCCGCTGGCAAATGCATCACTGGCGGCAAAATTGCGATTGTCGCAGGCAGTCCACCCGGAACTCCCGGTCGCACCAACGCGCTACGCGTTCACCAAATCGGCGAGGCGGTCGCGTCCAGCTAAGCCAGGTTTGGGCCGTCACTCAAGCGCTTGCAGGATGGTGCTGGCCGCCCTCCACCCGGTCTCGATCGCGGTCTCGGTATAGAAGGTGCCGAGAAAGTCGCCGGCTAGGTGAATCCGTTGTGCCGGGCGGGTGAGGGCCTCCTGGATACGGCCTCGGCCGGGATAGCAGTACGCGAGACCGAGCGGCCACCTGCGCACTTGCGCCTCAACCGTCAGCCCAGAGAACCCGGGAAAGATGTCCTCTAGGTCCTTGAGATAGCGGTCGATGACCTGATCGTCGTCGAGTTCGAGCAAGGGTTTGGCCAGCGCGGCGGGCGAGAAGACCATGATGCTGCTGCCGGGCTGGCGTTCGCTTTCACGCGAGCGCGCGAGACTGCTCATGTTGAAGAACACATTGAATGCTCGCTTCGGGGTCGCGATTGCGTAGCACTGGTCCCATGGCTGCGGGTCGGTCTCATCCGTGAGGAAGGCGGCACTGACGTATGGGCCGTACACGACCTTCTCCAGAGCGTCCGCCGTTTCCTGGGCGAGGCCGACGGCGATCCGGCGGGCGATTGGAGCCGGAACGGCGAGGACGCAGTGGCTGGCCAGCACTTCCTCGTCAGAGTTCCCTCGCCGGTAACGAACCCTGACGCCGTCTTTCCCGCCTGCGACCTCGATCACTTCAGTGCCGAGGAACACCCGGGAACCAAGGCCAGCGCTGATCGCCTCCGTCAGGACAGCCGACCCGCCGACGATATTGCGGGATAGTCCGGATTGGCGATCCCAGACGAGCCGGAAATAGCCGACGCCTGCCCCCGCGGAAACCTGCTCGGGGGACCCAGCGGAGCGGGTGACTGTCGGCCGCAACATGGCATCGGCGTCGGCCGGGAGCTTGCCTACATATTGCGCGAAGGTCTGATCTCCGAGGAAATCGTAGACCCGTTGCTGGAGTTCACCCGGCCCGTCTTGGGGGCGAGCCTCGGCGACGTTACCGTACCGCCGGACCGCGAGCCGCACCTTGGTCCCGGCGCGCACCACCGCGATCCGATCGCGCCAAGCCATGGGGATACGGAACGGGTACGTCTCGACTCTCCCATCGGTGAGCAGCCGCCCGTTCATCGCCAGCGCCGCGAGCTCACCTGGCACTGGCTCGGCCGTGACACCAACCTCATCTAGCAGCTGGCCGGTCGCCGACCCGGGGCCGGCGAACACGTGGGCCCCCCAGTTGAGCCAGTGGTTACCTCTGCGCTCCGAGCAGATCCGGCCTCCCACGCGGGTGGCCGCCTCCAAGAGCAGGATGTCCCGGTGACGGAGCCGCCAGGCGCTCGAGAGCCCGGCGATCCCTCCGCCGACGACGACGACGTCGGCCGTGTTTGATCTCACGCGGACCTCACTGTCTCGCCGTCAGTCACCCAGCTCCGACCTCCGCCTGGCGACGTAGCTGGCGAGCTCCTGACGGATGCCTCCGTCGAGCGCTGGCGGCTCATGGGCGGCGAGCTTCTCCCTGTAGATCTTGGATGCTCGGGCTGCCGCGTCCTGAGCGCCATCGCGCATCCAGCGCTCGTAGTTCTGTGACGACGACAGCAGCGGGCGGTAGAAGCAAGTGCGGAACCGCTCCAGGGTGTGTTCGGCCCCAAGGAAATGACCTCCGTGGCCGACCTCCTGGTGGGCGGAGAACGCTAGTGACTCCTCGCTGATCTCGAGCGGCTTGAAGGCCTGGAGGAGCATGCGGAGGATTTCAATATCGACGATGAACTTCTCGAAGCACGAGACCAGCCCGGACTCTAGCCAGCCGGCAGCGTGCATGACCACGTTGGCGCCGGAGAGGAACGCCGGAAACATGGTCATGAGCGCCTCGTAGGCGGCCTGCGCGTCAGCAGTCTGGCTCGCCGTCAGCCCACCCCCGCCACTACGCCACGGCAGCCCGTATCGCCGCGCCAGCTGTCCGCCCGCGTAGAGCCCGATTGCCGACTCCGGGGTGCCGAACATGGGCGAGCCTGACTGCATATCGATGTTCGACAGGAAGGACCCGAGGACAACTGGACAGCCTGGTCGTAGCAGCTGGATGAGCGCGATCCCGGCCAACGCCTCGGCGGTCTGCTGTGCGAGCGCGGCCGGTATGGTCACCGGTGACATCGCCCCCATGAGCAGGAACGGCGTAACAATCACCGGCTGGCCAGCCCTTGTGTACTCGAGCATGGCCGCGAGCATGCGCTCGTCGAAGCACAGCGGGGAGTTGACGTTGATGATCGAGAGGACCACTGGCGTCTTCTCGATCACGTCGCGCCCGCCGAAAAGGATCTCGGCCATCGCGATCGTATCGGCGGCGTTTGGTCCTGAGGTCACCGAGCCCATAAAAGGCTTGTCGGAGAGGGTCATGAGGGCGAAGACCATGTCGAGATGGCGGGAATCGAGCGGGCGGTCATTCGGTTCCACGAGCGTCCCCCCGGCCATGTCAATCTCGGGGAAGACCTGGCTCAGCTTCAGGAACCGCTCATAGTCGTCCATCGTCGCCTCGCGGCGCTGGCCTGCTTCCCGGGTGAAGGGGCAGCCGTACACCGGGAGGAAAACCATATTCCTGCCGCCAATGTGAAGCTTTCTGTCCGCGTTGCGCGCTTGCATCTCGAAACTCGGGGGAGCCTTCGATACCTGTTCAACCACGAACTCCGGGTCGAGCTTCACGACGCTGCCCTCGACATGCTGACCGGCTTTCCTGAGGGCATTGATGGCGTCGGGATGGCGGAACTCTATGCCGAGCTCGCTCACGATCCGTTTCCAGCCGCGCTCGAGGGTCGCCATCGCATCCTCGGAGAGGATCTCGTAGTAGGGCATCTCGTTCATGAACATGCCGGCGCTCCTCACATCCCGTCGCGGGGCACGGACCGCTGCCAGCTCTTTGCGAAGACGCGAACATCCCGCTCGTAGCCTTCGAGGGTATTTGTCACGAGAAAGGCCTCAGCGCTCGCCGACAACGTGCTCAGGGTCTCGACCCGCGTGTGCCAGTCGCCGCGGGCGATCGTGATGGAGCGCTCAGAGACAGTGCGAGCAGAGAGCGGTTCACCGAGGACGATCTCGTAGACATCGCTGCCTTGGTCCACGTAGCGGAGTCCCGAATCCAGCAGCCGAGCGGCGGGCCAGTGCGATGACTTGGCGACGATACGTACAGCTCCGGTCCTCGCGTCCCGTTCCATCGTGCGCTGCTCTCCGCTGGCTTCGATGGCAACATGCGGCGGCGATGGTGCTGCTTCAGGGTTTGAAAAATGTGCCGGGGCGGGTTCGTCGGCACCAGAACGAGTCCGCAGGGGCAGACTGAGGAAGGAGCCCGGCCCGGCGACGAGCGTGAGCGTCACTGGCTCGGGGGATGGCCACGCCCACGGCCAGTAGGCGGGCGTGACGGCGACGCGGAGCCGGTGCCCGGCAGGAACCGCGTACGCGACGGCGCTGAGCCGCACGTCGACGCCGTAGCGAAGTCCCGGTTCGAGGGGCAGCGGCTCCTCGCTGCTCGAGTGGTGGGTGAGATTTTTCAGCCCTCTGGTCACGAGCGTCGATGCTCCGTCCGGCCAGATATCGCACAGACGCACGGCGACGAGCGCCTTCGGACGATCAGAGGCGACCACGAGCCGGACCGAGGGAGTACCGAGGATCTCGAGCGGCTCGGCTAGCGGAGGGGTGTCGAAGGTGAGCGAGAGTCCGTCATCGGCCCGCTGGTCGGCCGGGTAGTCGATCGGGCCGCCCCAGCTGCACCAGGGGCCCGGATCGGCGGCAACCGACTCGCTCCCCCGTGTCCGAAGCTCCACGTCATGTTCAGGCTCGTCAGAGCCTGTCAGCAGGCCGGGCCCGCTCTCCCGGCCCGCCACCAGCGAGAACTGCCTGACCGACACCGCTGACGTCGGCCAGCTGTGCTCGGCCACCCAGCGGCCGGGCCGCTGAGCCAGGCTCGGCACCGGCCGCATCGCTTCCTGCATGTATACGCGCAGCTTCGGCTCGTCCATGATGCCGTTGTCGAGACCCTTGAGCCAGTAGTCCCACCACCGCACGGCCTCCTGCAGGAAGCCGATCGCTGGTCCCGGCACGCCGTCGTGCGGGTAGACGTGGGCCCACGGCCCAATCAGCCCCTTGCAGGGCCCGCGGTAATTTTCGAGGAAGCGCAGAAGCGCGGTGCGGTACGCGTCCGCCCACCCGCCGACCATGTAGACCGCGCATTTGATCGCTGAGTAGTCCTCACCGACCGATCCCTGCTTCCAGTAGGCGTCGCGGCGCTGGTGAGCGAGCCATCTCTCGATGAATGGCGCCGTACGCTCCATCCGGTCGATCCAACGCTGGCGCCAGGAGTCGCCGACCACGGCAGGGTCAGGCGGCCGCGCGTTGTAGGCAAGCATGGTTGCGGCCCACGGCAGCATGTCCCACGCCAGCAGGCAGCCGCCCATGTAGTGGACGTCGTCGGCGAATCGGTCGTCGGTCGAGGCGACGCTGATGACAGCGCAAAGCTCGGGCGGCGCGAGCGCGGCGATCTGCAGGCCGTTGAAGCCGCCCCAGGACTTACCGATGATCCCGGCCTTGCCGGTGCACCAAGGCTGCGCGGCCAGCCAGCGGAGAACCTCCAGGCCGTCCCGTTGCTCGAGGGGCAGGTACTCGTCCTCGAGTATGCCGTCTGAGTCACCCGATCCCCGCATGTCCACCCGGACAGACGCGTACCCGTGCCCTGCGAAGTAGGCGTGGATGGGGGCGTCTCGGAGTGCCGTGGCGTCGTTCTTGCGGTACGGAATGTACTCAAGGACCGCGGGCACCGGCTCACGTTCGGCGTCATCCGGCAGCCACACCCGAGCCGCGAGACGGCAGCCGTCCGGCATCGGGACCCAGGTGTGCTCTATGAGACGCACTGGCCGCGGGAACTCCGAGACGACCCTCATGACCTCACTCGGAATGATCGCTCATGTCGCCGTCGAGTTCCATAGATAGGGGTACCCGTCAGGCCTGAGTGAGGGCCGCACCCATGGCTGAGTGACGTAGTACCACGTCGGGTAGGCGATCCAGACAATGTTGGCCTGCTTGTCCCACAGTTTCGACGCCTCGATGTAGAGCTTGTCCCGGGTTGCGTCATCGTTGGTCTTCAGGGCCTTGTTCAGGAGCGAGTTGAACGCTGGACTGCACCAGTCGACCCAGTTCCACAGCCCAATCTGGGCGCAGGTGAACCAGATGAACGACCAGTACGGGTCGGGCTCTGTGACATAGCCGACGAGCACGAGCTGACGGTGCGGGCCCCCGCCGCCATTGCCAGGAATGGCGTTGATCGTGGCCGAGTCCTCCGGCTGGATCGTGACCTTGATCCCGATCTGCTGAAGGTTGGCGGCAATCACCTGAGCTGCTGCCTCGTCAGACTGGTCGTTCGTAACGGCGAGCGTCAGTGACACGTTGTGCAGGCCGCTGCTGGCCAGGTAGTGCTTGGCCAGAGTGAGGTTCTGCGGGTAGCGGGGTGCGTCGGCCCAGTGGCCGATTCCCATCGACGGCGGGATGATCCCGTACGCCTGCTGGTACCTGCCGTTGTAGGCGGCCTTGATGATGCCGGGGACGTCGATCGCCGAGCGGATGGCGCGGCGAAGGTTGATGTTGGGGACGTTCTTCTGGCTGATGGCGAGGAAGTTGTAATTCAACGTCGGCCGGCTGTACACCTTCAGCGTGCTTGAATGCTCCGCCTGGCTGATCAGCGATGGCGGCATGTAGGCGAATGCGACCGTACCGGTCTCCGTCGCTGCGAAAGCAGTGTTGTCGCTCGCGATTACGTCTGTCTGGATCGTCGTCCAGGGCACCTTCGCCGCGAAGGAAGAATTCGCCCCGCTGTATTTGGGGAAGCGCTTCAAGGTGGCGTGCTGCTTGGGCACCCAGCTGACGAATTCGAAAGGCCCGGACCCCACGGGGTTGGTTGCGAAGCGCTTGCCGAGAGCCTCGACGGCCTTCTGCGGTAGTACCATCCCGCTCGCCGCGGGAAGCGTGCTGTGCATGAGGGGGGCGAAAGGCTGCTTTAGGCTGATTGTCCCTTCGTAGGGACCCGTCACCTTCACGGTCTCCAACGCTGACCAGTCACCTTGGTACGGCGAATGCAGGTTTGGTTTCGTCAGGCCGGCGATCCGCTCGTAAGAGAACTTGACGTCGCTCGCCCGGACCTCGCCGTATCCCTTCTGCCACTCGATGCCCTTCTTCAACGTGAAGTGGTACCTGAGGCCATCGGCGGACGGCTCGAAGGATTCGGCCAGGTTGTTGACCACCTCCCAGGTTCCAGGCCGGAAGGTGACCAGGCCCTCGTAGATACAGTTGAAGATGATCCAGTCGTCCTGGGATACCCAGAACGCCGGGTCCATGTTCTGCACGTCGATAGAGGGCCGGTACGTGAGCGTCGTGGTGGGCGGCCTGGTGGACGCCGACGATGGCTTGGATGAGGTGGAGGAGCCGCCGCCGCAGGCCGCCAGGATGCTGCTCGCCGCCGACGCGGATACGCCCAAAGCCAGAGCGCGGCTGAGAAACTGGCGCCGGTCGATCCGATTCCCCATGTACTCGCCGACCAGTGACCTGATCTCGTTCGGGTTCGCTGTCATGTTCCTTCTCCCTCACCTGCAGGCGCTGGTCGCACAGTCCAAACGGGCAGTTCCCTCTGTCAGCGAAGTGATTAGATGCTCGGGATACTTATCCCATCGTGCACCGAATTGGTGTCGATTCGGTCACGGTTATGGTTCATAGGCTGTCTAATTCACTATGTGCATCGAGTCGATGACTAGTCAACCCCGTCGCGCCCACCGAGAATGGCTAGCTGGCCGGACAGCCTCGACGAGGCAGTGACAAGCACCTCCACGCAGTCCAACAGGCGGCGCTTCGGCAGCCTCACCGACGGGCCCGACGCCGCTAGCGCGGCGACAACCGCGCCCCATGGTTCTGTGACCGGGACCGCCACGGCGCGCAGGCCAAGCTCGTATTCGTCGATCAGCAGCGCGAAGCCGCGGCGTCGTACCCGGGCCAGCTCCTTCGCGAGCAGCTCACGATCGGTGATCGTCGTCGGTGTGAAGCGTTTGAGCGAATCGTCGTCTAGGGTGGCGGCGCCGAAGGCGAGCAGCACCTTCCCGCCCGCCGAGCAGTGCAGCGGGGCGACCTGCCCGATCCAGCTCTTTGCAGCGAGTAGGTGGGGAGAGTCCGCCTGAGCGATGTGACCCACACCACCCGTGACCGGCACTCCGAGTGTGATCGTCTCCCCGGTGGTTCGGGCGAGGTCGGCGAGCACTGGCTTGGCGATGTCGGCGAGACTCGACCGAGAACGGCGGCTGGCGGCCGCCGCGATGACCGGACCGACGCGGACGCGACCACGCCGCCCGACCCTCTCGATGAGCCCGTGCCGCCCTAGGGAGGCCAGCAAGCGCGAGGCGGTGCTCTGATGCAGGCCCGTCGCCAGGGCCAGAGCGCTCACCGACACCGGCTCGTTACTCCTGAGCACCTCGATCAGAAGGCGCGATGCCCGGTCGACCGCCTGTGTGCCGGCAGGGCGTGATTGACGGTGTCCATCCACATCGTGCACAATGTTACTCACATCGCGGATGCTAAATCGATCACCCAAGTTCCGCAATGGATAAAGAGTTCGACGTTCTATCGGTTCAAGAAGCCACTGGCTGCTTATGCTGATCCGCTACATTGCCCGGCGCCTGGTAACGGCATTCTTGGTCGTTCTCATCGTCATGGCTTTTCTGGCGGTGCTCGACCGCTTCATCCCGGGCAATCCTGTCACCTTCATCTTCGGACCCCGGGCGAGTCCCGAACTCATTCACCAGGTCCGCCACGAAATGGGCCTCGACGTGTCGGTGCCGGTCCAGATTTACCAGTACATCTTCAATGCCCTGCACGCGAACCTCGGGGTCGACTTCGTGACCAACAAGTCCGTCGCGAGCCTCATCGCCGAGAACCTTCCCTATACCGTGGTGCTCGCATTCTCTGGCCTTGGGCTCGCCATACTGTTCGGGGTGCCACTCGGCGTGATCGCCGCGACCCGCCCAGGAGGCATCGTCGACCGGGTGATCGGCATCGTGTCGGTGTCGGTTATCACCGCTCCCTCCTTCGTGCTCGGCCTCCTTCTCATTCTCGTTTTCGCAGTGCACCTGCACCTGTTCCCGGTCATCGGCGCAGGAAATCCTGGCCAGCCCATCGACGACGTCAAGCACCTCATTTTGCCGGCCGCTGCGCTCGCCATTTCCTGGATTGGCTACTTCGCCCGTCTCGTGCGCTCCAACATGCTCGAGGTGCTGACGGCCAACTACGTTCGGACGGCACGCGCTTTCGGGGTCCAGAGTTGGAAGATCTTCTACAAGCACGCGCTCAAGAACGCCGCCGCTCCCGTTGTGGCGGTGCTCGGCGTCGCGCTAGGCAGCACGCTCGGCGGGGCGATCTTCATCGAAGTCATCTTCAACAGGCCCGGGCTCGGCACATTGGCCTACGACGCGATCGGATCGCGCAACTACCCGATAGTCCAGGGCACGGCGCTCACGATCGCTCTCATGGTCATCGGCGCCAACCTGCTCGCCGACTTCACCTATCGCCTGCTCGACAGCCGCATACGGCTCGGGCAGACGGCGGCGGCCTAGGGGCAGTGACATGGCGCTAATCGGCACAGGCGGGCTGGGCGATCCTACTGCCCTGGTCGAGGTCGTCCCGGTTAGCCCTGATGTTCGGCAGGCGCGCGAAGTGCGAGCGCGGGGGGCGATCAGCTCGATCCTGCGGACTCCCGGCGGCATCATCGGCACGGTGGTCGTGGTAGGGCTCGCGGTGATCGCCATTTTCGGACCCGAGATCGCGCCGTACTCGTTCAGCCAGATCAACGTGAACGCCACCCTTCACGGCCCGACGCTGCACCATCTGCTTGGCACTGACCAGCTCGGCCGGGACATCCTCTCCAGGCTCATCTACGGAACCCGCATCGCACTCGAGGTGGCCGTGACAGCGGTCGCCGCGGCTCTGGCCGTCGGGCTCGCCCTTGGCCTGCTCGGGGGCTACCTCGGCGGGATCGTCGACAACGTCGTTGTGCTGTTGATGGACACCTTTCAGTCCTTCCCGGCGATCGTCCTCGCCCTGGCGTTGCTGACGATGCTCGGCCCCTCGCTGCGCAACCTCATCATCGTCATCGCCGTGACCTTCTGCCCGAACTACGCACGGGCGAGTCGGGCACTGGTGCTGACCGTCAAACAGAACCAGTACGTCCTGGCTGAGCGGGCGCTTGGCGCAGGACGGCTGCGGATCATGGTCAGGCACATAGTTCCTAACATCGTCGCACCTCTCTTCATCTTGCTGGCCATGGACATCCCGAGCGCGATCGCGGCCGAGGCCGGCCTGTCGTTCCTAGGGCTCGGGGTACCGCCGCCGAACGCGTCCTGGGGCTTGATCCTCTCGGATGGCTTCAACTCGATCTACCAGGCCCCGTGGGCGGTCCTGTTCGCGTCGCTGGCGCTCGGGATCGCGACGGTCGGGTTCCTGATGTTCGGCGAGGCGCTACGCGACGTGCTCGACCCCCGTCTGAGAGGCGTGTCACGATGGCGGGCGTGAACACGGGCCATTCCGCTCTCGAGATCACCGATCTCGCGGTCGACTATCAGAGCCGCGGTTCGACCGCGCGGGTCCTGCCGGGCGTCGACCTGACCCTGCGGCGTGGCGAGGTCCTAGGACTCGTCGGGGAGTCGGGATCAGGCAAGAGCACGCTCGCTCTGGCGATCCTGCGCTTGCTGCCCGCCAACGGCCGCATCATGGGAGGCCGGATCGTACTCGACGACGCTGTAGACCTGGCGGCGCTCTCCGAGGAATCGCTTCGGCGCGTTCGCGGGCGGAGGATCGCCATGATCTTCCAGGACCCATTGACGTCGCTCAACCCGGTCTTCCGGATCGGCTCGCAGATGGCAGACGTCCAGGCCGCTCACAGCGATCATCGAGTGCGGCGGCAGGACCGTGCAGAATTTCGCGCTCGGGCCATCTCCCTGCTACACCGGGTGGGGTTGCCTGATCCCGCGCAGATTGTCCGGGCCTATCCGCATCAGCTCTCCGGCGGGATGCGCCAGCGCGTCATGATCGCCATGGCGCTGTCGCTTGAGCCTGAGCTGCTCATCGCCGATGAGCCGACGTCAGCTCTTGACGTCACCCTCGAGGCACAGATTCTCGCCCTGCTGAGGGACATCCAGGCAGACCGCGACCTGAGCATCCTCTTCGTGACGCACGATCTGAGCGTGGTCGCTCAAATCTGCCACCGGGTCGTGGTCATGTACGCCGGCCAGGTCGTCGAGCAGGGCGAGGTAGCCGACGTATTCGCCAATCCGCAGCACCCCTATACCGAGGCGCTGCTCGCGGCGGTTCCGTCGCGGACGCATCGGGGTCGGGCGCTCGCTACCATCCCGGGCCAGGTGCCGTCGCAGTTCAGCGAGCTGACCGGCTGCCGCTTCGCGGGCCGGTGCCGGTATCAGAAGGAGATCTGCCACACGGAGGCACCGCGTGTCGTGGTCTCCGCGGCCAGCGAAGCCGTTCGCTGTCACATGCGCGACCCGTCCTCATCCTTCGGCCGTCAGCCGGTGCCATCCCCGTGAGCCAGCCAACCGTGACGTCGGCGGAAGGCCCCGCTACGCTGCTGCAGGTCGAAGACCTCCGCGTGTTCTTCCCAGACGGCGGTCAGTTCGCGAGGCTTCTCGGCCCCGGCAGCGGCGTGCGGGCCGTAGATGGCGTAAGCCTCGAGATTGTCGCAGGCGAAATCATTGGCATTGTCGGCGAATCTGGCTGGACCCGCATTCAAGCCTTAGCCCGCGCATGAAAGTCTCTTCGCTGCTCATGGAGCCGTACCGGATCCATGACGTGCCACGGAGCGAGCAGTACTCGGTGGCCGACCTGCTCCGCATGGTCGAACTTCCAGAGCGGCTAGCGAGCCGGTACGCCCACGAACTCTCCGGCGGCCAGGCGCGACGAGTAGGCATCGCCCGGGCACTGGCGCTCCGCCCGCGTCTCATTGTCGCGGATGAGCCGACCGCTGGCCTCGACGTATCCGCCGCCGGCGCGATACTCAATCTCCTGCAGTCGCTGCGCGAGCGCTACGGGACCGCGTACATCATCATCACGCACGCTCTGAATGTGGTCGGCTACCTGGCCGACCGGATCGCCGTCATGTACCTCGGCAAGGTCGTCGAGCAGGGCCCGGCGGAGCAGATTTACGATGCGCCGTTGCATCCTTACACGCGGGCGCTCATCGCCGCCATTCCGGAGATGGATGCACGCCGCGCCGCCTCGGCGGTGCCGGTCACCGGCGAAATCCCGAGCCCGCGGAACCCGCCGACGGGCTGCCACTTCCACCCGCGCTGCCCCTTCGCCGTGGAGCAGTGCCATTCTGTCGAACCGGTACTCGAGGAAGTCCGCCCCGCCCACTGGGTTGCCTGCCACCGGTGGCGCGACGTCGCCGCCACCCCGTAACCAATGTCAGGGCACCTGAGTGGCACCGTAACCGGCTGTCGCCACTCCGTGCTGGAGGACAAGCCACATACACTGCGGATCGCTCAGGATGGCCAGGTCGCTCACCGGGTCGCCGTCGACGACGATGAGATCGGCCTTTTTGCCAGGCTCCACCGTGCCTACCAGGCCGTCCACCCGGCAGGCACGAGCTGAGATTCCAGTAGCTGCGGTGAGGGCCTCAATCCCGGTGAGGCCAGCATCCGCCAGCCTTACGAGTTCTTGTGCATTGGCTCCTTGCGGGGGCGCGTCGGCGCCCATGGCGATCGCGACCCCCTCCTTTCGGGCCGCCTGGACGGTGAGTCGGGCTGATTCGCCTAGGCGACATGCGCGCTCGCGCATCCAACGGGGATAGGCGTCCGATTCGGCCACGTGATCGAAGACCGACAGAGTTGGCACGAAAATGGCCCCGCTCTCGGCCATAGCGGCGAGCGCCTCGGGCACGAGATAACCCTCTTCTCCGTGCTCGATCGTGTCGGCTCCGGCTTCGACGGAGAGCCGGATACCGTCGGCTCCTTCGGCATGCGACGCTACCGGCAGTCCGAGCCGGTGAGCCTCCTCCACGAGGGCAACCATTTCATCGCTCCTCAGCTGCGGCGGCCCGATGTCTTCGCCTGCGACGGTGAGGGCGCCGGTTGACATGACCTTGATGACGTCAGCTCCGGCGCTCGCCTGCTCCCTGACCGCCGCCCGGATCTCGTCGACGCCGTTCGCCTCCCGGTACATGCCGGGAAAGGCCTTTGCCCCGGCGCAGGTCGCGGAGATCACCTGGCCGCACAAGGCAAGCCTGGGCGCCTTGAAAAGATCACGCAATGCCGCGTCGCGAAGACGCCACACCGAGTCGCCATAGGCGCCAAGATCTCGGACGGTTGTGATTCCAGCTTCAAGCAGGTCGCTCATCGCCTTGACAAGGCCATAGGCGCGCAGCTCGTCCGGCAACTTGCCGAGCGAAGTCAGGTGCGCATGAGCATCGATTAGACCAGGCAGAAGCGTCTTGCCCTCAAGATCGATGACATGGCAATCAGCGGGAGGGTCAGACTCGCCCACAGAGGTGATGAGTCCGTTTCTGAG
>WNFI01097078.1_pt1 | contig 12894 bp, 11 predicted proteins | sample 5400471 | NCBI WGS metagenome assembly WNFI01 (sample SAMN13153348, study PRJNA577476) | soil metagenome | isolation source: 100 cm saprolite on Douglas fir-dominated hillslope | place: USA:California | collected 2013-09-17
TACCTCTATTCGCTCGCGACCGGCCTCGGCTCCAACGACCGCGGGCTCGACCGCGGGTCGACGGGCGATAATGGGGTTGTGCGATTCCAGCGGTTCGGTCCGCGTCTCTTTCTCGTCCGTCGAAACCTCGCCTTCCGCGGCACGCGGGACACCGTTGAAGCACGTGCGGTCGAGGAATCCTTCGCGACGTCCGTGCTGGCGTCGTTCCCGATCATCGTGGAAGACAGCGGTAAGGTGCTGATCGACGCCAGCGACTTCGTGCTGCAGGACGTCTTCAATGTTCGCGGCTATCTGCAGGGCGGACAGCAGGGCAGCTTCCGCCTCGATCGAAGCCGTAGCGCGATCTACACGCCTCACACGAAGGCCTTCCCGAAGAACACTGAGGTGGAGGTGCTCCTCACCTTCGAGAGCGATGCCCCTGGCGGCGATGTCGGCCGCCACACGCCGGACGCGCGGGCGCTCACCCTCCGCGAACACCACTCGTTCGTCGAGCTACCAGATGACAACTACAGACCCCGCGCCTTCGATCCTCGCGTCGGGGTCTTTCCGCTCACGTACTACGACTTCTCGCAGCCGTTCAACCGGCCACCGCAGGTACGGTCCCTCGTGCGCTGGCGTCTCGAGAAGCGAGACCCCGCGGCGGCGCTGTCGGAGCCGGTCAAGCCGCTCGTGTACTATCTCGACCGCGGGATTCCCGAGCCGTATCGCACGGCGTTCAAGCAGGGCGCAGCGTGGTGGAATCAGGCATTCGAGGCAGCCGGGTTTCACAATGCCTTCCGCGTCGAGGATCTCCCCGACAGCGCCGACCCGATGGACGCCCGTTACTCCGTGATCCAGTGGGTGCACCGCAGCACGCCAGGATTTTCCATGGGACAGTCGTTCATCGATCCGCGCACCGGAGAGATCATCAAGGCCGCCCTGAAGATGGATACATACCGATCCATCACCGACTACAACATTTTCGCCGGCATGGAGCCGGCGACGGACGATGCGACGCAAGACTGGATCACGTCGCTCGATCCGAGGGTGAACGGCACCGAGTTCGCGATGTCGCGCCGCCGCCAGCATGTCGCCCACGAGATCGGCCACACACTCGGCCTCGCGCACAACTACATCGCGCACGCCTACGGCCGCGCGAGCGTGATGGATTATCCAGGTCCCCTGGTGACACTGCGAACAGACGGCACGATCGATGTGTCGAATGCCTGGCGCGCCGGGACTGGCGCCTACGATACCCTGGCCATTCGCTACGCGTACACGCAATACCGGACGCCCGCCGAGGAGAACGCAGGGCTGGCCGCGCTGATGCGGGACGCGATTGTCAACGGCGTTCGCTTTCTATCCGATCGGGATGCCGATGCGGGCGTCACGCCCGAGGTCACACGATGGCTCAACGGCGCCGACGCGGTGGTTGAGCTCCGGCGTCAGACGGCGGTTCGCGACGTGCTGCTCGCCAAGTTCAGCGACAACGTCATCGCCACCGGCGATCCGATGTGGATGTTGAATGAACGGCTGGCCCCTGTGTACCTCCACCACCGGTACGCGATCGAGGCGGCCACCAAGGCGGTCGGCGGCATGGAATACACCTTCGCGCTGCGCGGCGACAACCAGACCCCGGCGACGATCGTCGACCCGGCGAAGCAGCGCGAGGCGCTCGCTGCTCTCCTCGCGACGATTCAACCCAAGGCCCTCGCCATTCCCGAGCGCGTACTGGCCAAGTTGCCGCCGACGCCTTACGGGTTCAACGGGAGCGGTTGGTCATTCGACTCGCCGGCGGGGATCGTGTTCGATCCGATTGCCGTCGCGCATGCTCTCAGCGCCACTGTCGCCGACGGACTCCTTCAACCCGAACGTGTCGAGCGGATGATCGCCTTCCACGCTCGAGCTCCGGCGTCGCCATCGGCCGACGAAGTCATCGGCGCGATGATCGAATCGTCGTACACGTCCGCGAAGGCATCGACGCCGTACGAATTGGCGCTGCGGCGCGCGACCCGTCGTTCCGTCGTGGACGCCTTGCTGACACTCGCCAGCAACCCACGAGCGACGCCCGACGCGCGCGCCGTCGCCGAGTATCAGCTCAACGGTCTGGCCACGAGGCTTGCGGCGTCCACGTCACCGGACAGCGACGACCGCGCTGCCAATGCCGCGGTCGTTCGCGACGCGCGCAACTGGCTGGATAGACGTATCGCGCCGCCGCGATCGACCGGCCTCATTCAACTGCCGCCCGGGACGCCAATCGGCTGTTGTGGTCCGAATTGAAGACGGGTCGCGTCGACGTCCGCGACCGGTCAGCCGGTCATCAATTTTGCCAGACGCTCGAGCACCGCGGGCAGATCGGGCGTCTCGTCGCGCGACGGCAGCACGGGATCGCGCCCAAGCCGCTCCATCCGTTCGACCGCGTTCCTGATCGTGAACGTCCTGGGGTCCAGCGATTCATTCACCTCGTCCCAGAGCAGAGGCATCGACACCGTGGCCCGCGGCAGCGGTCGGACGCTGAACGGCGCGACGATCAACTGGCCGTGGCGATTCTGGAGATAGTCGAGGTAGACCTTGTCGCCGCGCTTGGTAATGTGACGCGTGATCGTCGCGATGCTGCCGACGTCCTTGAGCAGGAGGCGCGCGATCAGCTCGCCGAGGGTCCGTGATTGCTCGTAGGTGCACTGGCGGCCGAGCGGGAGCATGATGTGCAGCCCGGTCTTGCCGGTCGTCTTGACGTAGCTCGGCAGTCCGATCGATTCGCAGAGGCGGCGCAGGACGATCGCGCATTTGATGACATCGGAGAAGGGCGCCTCCTTTGGATCGAGGTCCATCACGCACCAATCGGGCTGCTCCAGAGTCCCGACCCGGCTGAGCCAGATGTGCAACGGGATCGAGCCCATGTTGGCGATGTACGTCAACGTCTCGACGTCGTCACACACGAAGTACCTGATGTCGCGTTGCGTGTCGTTGCTCCAGATCGGCTCGGTCCGAATCCACTTCGGCACGAAGTCGGGCGCGTCTTTCTGATAGAACGATTTGCCCTCGATGCCGTCGGGAAAGCGCGTCAGGACTACCGGCCGATTTTTCAGATAGGGCAGCAGCCAGGGCGATATGGCGCGGTAGTAGTCGATCAGATCGCCCTTGGTGTAGCCGTCGGCGGGCCAATAGAGCTTCTTCGGGTTCGAGATCGTGGTAGCCTTGTCGATCTCTTTCGTTGTCGCCCTGAGCGCAGCGAAGGGAAGGGGCTCCTTAACCGCAGACGTTTCCGGAACAGGCGCACTCCCCTTCGCTTCGCTCAGGGCGACATCAGCGGACGCTTTGCTCAGGGCGACATTAGAGGAAGCTTCGCTCAGGGCGACACTAGCGGAAGCTTCGCTCAGGGCGACATCAGAGGGAGCGCCGCTTAGGGCGACAACTTCTCGTACGCACTCGTTCGGGTCCTTGTCCGGTCGCATTCTGAGAAAGGCGGCGTGGCGGAGCAGTCCATCGGGCGTCCACTCGCGAAAGCGCACCTCGCACGCGTACTTGGGCTCGACCCACGTCGTGGTCTTGGTTTCCGGGATCTCCTCGCTCGGCCGCGGCTCGGCGGCGCCCTCAAAGAGCGGTCCGAGACAGGGCGGGTCCTTTCGAACGATGGGGTCGAGCAGCGACTTGAGCTCGCCGAGCAGGTCGTCGCTGAACCCCGTTCCGACGCGGCCGGCATAGACGAGCCTTCCGTTCACCATATCGGCGAGCTGTAGGGCGCCGATGTGTCCGCGGTTGCCCTTGGGCTTCGTGAACCCGACAATGACAAAGTCGCCGGTCGGCTCAGCCTTGATCTTGAGCCAGACCTTGCTCCGACCGGCGCGATAGGGCGCGTCGGCCTTCTTGGCGATGATCCCTTCGAGATCGAGCGCGCTCACCTGCTCGAGAAAGGCTTCGCCATCACGCTCGATGTGATCGAGCACCCTCATCGCTCCGAGCTTCGGTATGGCCAGCGAGAGCAGCTCCTTGCGGGCGACGAGCGGCAACGACCGCAGGTCGAAATCCTCGAACGCGAGCAGGTCGAAGGCGTAGAACGTCGCGGGCAGCTCGACCGCCGCGCGCCGGACGTCGGGCATCGCCGTCAGTCGTCCGCGTTGCTGGAGCCGCGAAAAGCTGGGCTTCCCATCGGGCGCGAGAACGACGACCTCCCCGTCGACGATCGAAGAGCCACCCGTCGCGCGTGAACGCCTCGTCAGCGGGTTCGGCGAGCATCACCTTGACGGTCTTTGGATCGACCCGAGATCGGATGGCGCCGGCGTCTGGCGGACCGAGTCTGTCGATCGCTTCTCGCAGCTTTCCGCTGGCCGTCACGCCCGCCTTGACCTCGTCGACAGTGAGTCCGGAGAGCACCGACGTCTCATTGAATTGATCGCCGGGCGACTTGACCCACGCGTCGCGCTCCTTGATCAGGAGCCAATCCTTCTCGCTCTTTTTGATCTTCACGAGCGTCCACTTGCCGTGGAGCTTGTACCCGCGCAGCTCGAAAAGCAGCTTGCCCTTCTCGAGCCCTTCATGAAAATCCTCGAGTGCGATCCACTCGCCGCGATCCCAGACGATCACCCCACCGGCGCCGTAGTTTCCGGCGGGGATGATCCCCTCGAAGTCGCCGTACTCCAGCGGGTGATCCTCGACGTGCACGGCCAGCCGTTTGTCGGCCATGTCGTACGACGGACCCTTCGGTACGGCCCACGAGGCTAGTACGCCGTCCATCTCCAGCCGAAGGTCGAAGTGGAGATTCCGGGCGCCATGTTTGTGGACGACAAACGACCGGCCCGGAACGGGCGAGACGGTACCGACCGGCTCGGGGGAGCGGTCTGGTGATCTCTTCGCCCGGTACGGGGCGAGAGAGTCGCCGGCTGGCGGGCCGGGTAGCGCATCATCCGGGCGGGACGCCATTATGTCATCACGAGCGAAGCGAGGGATCTGCTTTTGCGGGTTTCGCGAAGTGCAACACAAGAAATGCGGGACGCGACTGAAGCAGCAGTACATCTGCCCCAAGGACAACAACGAAGTCGTCGGCCGAGACGACACCGTCAAAGGCTACGAGTTCGCGAAGGATCAATACGTGATCCTGACGACGGAGGAGCTCAAGGCGCTCGAGGAAAAAGCGACGAGCATGATCGATGTCATCGAGTTCGTTCCGCTGGACAAGGTGGACCGCGAGTACCTCGAGAAAGTCTACTACCTCGGTCCCGACAAGGGCGGCGACCGCGCCTACCGACTCCTCGCGGCCGCGCTCAAGGATACCGGCAAGGCGGCGCTCGGCCAGTATACGGCGCGGGGCAGGCAGCATCTCATTCTTCTCCGTCCATTGAATGGCGTGATCGTGATGGAACAGCTGCATTACGCGGACGAGATCAGATCGCCGGCGGAAGTACCGATTCCCGAGGGCGACGTAAAACCGATGGAGCTGACGCTGGCCAAGCAGCTCATCGACCAGACGACGAACGAGAACTTCGAGCCCGGCAAGTACAAAGACACTGTTCGCGAGCGGGTGATGGAACAGATCGAGAAGAAGGTCGCTGGTCAGGAGATCACGACCGAAGCGGCCGCGGATTCGGGCGGCAAGATTCTCGACCTCATGGAGGCCCTCAAGCAGAGCCTGTCTACGGCGAAGCCGGCGGCCGAGGCGTCGGCGGAGCCGAAGGCGAAGAAGGGACGCAAGGCGTCCTGAGCGGCCAATGAAGGTGCTGGCGGGGACGAGCGGCTACGCGTTCAAGGAGTGGAAGGGTCCCTTCTACCCAGAGAAAATGAAAGACGCCGAGATGCTCGGCTTCTATTCCAGCAAGTTTCCGACGGTCGAGATCAACAACACCTTCTACCGGTTGCCGAAGGAGCAGGTGTTGCTCGACTGGGCGGCGCAGGTGCCCGAGCATTTCACCTTCGCGATCAAGGCGAGCCAGCGCATCACCCACCATGCGCGGCTGAAGCCGGAATCCTCGGATACGGTGGACTATCTGATCAAGATTACCACGGCGCTCGGGAATCGACTCGGCCCGATCCTCTTTCAGCTTCCACCGAATCTGAAGAAGGATCTCGACCGGCTGCGAATCTTTCTCGAACGGCTGCCCGCCGACCGCCGTTATACCGTCGAGTTTCGCCACGAGAGCTGGTTCGAGGACGACGTATTCGCGGCCCTGAAGGAAAGGAATGTGGCGCTGTGCATCTCCGAGCAGCCTGACTTCAAGACGCCGGTGGTCGCCACCGCCGGGTGGGGCTACCTGCGACTTCACCGCTTCGACTATGACGAGCCGATGCTCGCCGAGTGGGCGAAGGTGGTGAAGTCACAGGCGTGGAGCGACGCCTACGTGATCTTCAAGCACGACGAAGGTATCGGATCGGGACCGCCCGCTGTCGCCTCGTTCGTCAAAGCCTCCGGGTAATGCCTATTTCTTTGGAGCGTGCGTGAAGGTCAGCGGCAAAACGAGAGGCCCCTGCGTCCAGGTGCCGACCAGCTGTGTTCCATCGGCGTTCAATGTTCCGACGAAGCTCCCATTCACCCTCTTCACGTCGACCGTCACGCCGGTGGCCTTCTGGGCAATCGTGACGGGGATCTCCATGCCACCCGCGTCGAGACTGACGATCGTGCCGGTGGACGTACTGTCCGGCTGATTCGACATCGTCAACACGAGTCGCTTCTGGGTTCCGGCGACGTCGAGCGTGCCGTTCCAGGTTCCTTCGAGCTCCTTGCCGATCGGAGCACTCTTCGGCGACGACAATACGAGCTGGGCTTCGCCGGTGCGCGTCAGGCTGAAGGGGATGGAGTAGCCGCCCTGGTCGGTGTTGTAGGTGCCCGTGATCGTCTTGCCGTCGTCCGACAGAACGCCGTCGAATACGCCGGGCCACTGGCCCACCGCGAGGGCGATACGGATCGCTTTTGCTTCGATTGTCACGCTCGCGACCGGAATGCCCCTCGTACTCTCCGACACATTGTTCAAGGTGCCACGGAGCTCGCCCGTGGCATTCCTGACGAGATCGATTTCGACCTGCACCGGACTATCTGGAACCTTGACGGATCCCTCCCAGTGTCCAGCCGGACTCGCGGCGGACTGCGCACGAAGAATCGGGGATGGCGTGAGCAGCAACGCTGAGAGCGCGAGGGTTCGATGTAGATGAAACATGGCAGTCTCCTGATTGGGATATTCGACGTCAGATTGGCGAGGGCGTATCTTCGATGCGCACGACGCGGGTCTTGGAAATCAGCTCGAAGGCGCGTTGATGCTTGTCGGTGAAGAGCGCGAACAGCACGTCGATGAAGAAAAAACTTCCGATGAGCGGAATCTGCCGCACGAAGGCTTGGCCGAGGCTGATGCGCGCGCCCGACTCGCGGACGACTCGAAGCCCGAGGACGTGTTTCCCCAAGGTCTGATCGGTGAGGTACTCGGCAGCGATGAAATAGCCGGGGAGCATGACCAGGACGGTGCAGACGCAGATGGCGATCATCAACGGGCCTTTCGGCTGGGTGATTCCCGGATAAAAGGGCTCTCCCGGCGGCCCGACGAGCTTCCACGCGATGTAGAGCATCACGCAGGCGGAGAGGAAGATGGTCGGAAAGTCGATCAACTTCGCCGCCGCTCTGGACATGAACGAGGCGCTCATGAGCGGGATCGACGCGAGGTACGATTCCGCGAGCACGTTGGGATCGCCGAATTGGCGAATGGCCTCGTCGATCGAGTGACCGTGCTCGACGCGCTCGGCGAGGTGGGCGCGCAGATCCATCTCGATCTGTTCGCGACGCGGGCCATGCGGGATTCTCGACAGAACATCGCTGATGAACTCTTCGACTGTCATTTGACCTCCGAGTGCTGACGGAGCAGGCGGGTCATCGCGTCGGCAAAGGCGCTCCATTCGTCCGTCAATCGCGCCAATTCGCTTCGCCCCGCCTTCGTCAGCTGGTAGTACTTCCGCGGCACACCACGTTTGGCCGTCTCCCATCGAACGTCGACGAACCCCGCCGCTTCCAGTCGGTAGAGCACCGGATAGAGTGTTCCGTCGGTGATCTCGAGTGCCCCGTTTGTCTGCCCCATGAGTTTCGTCACGATCTCGTAGCCGTACGCTTCGCCCCACGACAACACATGGAGAACCGCCAACTCGATCGAGCCTCGCTTCAGCTCGCGCTCGATGCTCCGTTTCGCGTCGCCGCTCTTGTCCGGTCCCGTACTCATATCAGACTGTATCACATAGTATCTTGTTACACAAGATACTATGCGAGACCGGTCAGAAAAGTTTCAGCGGCGGCCGGACCAGGTCGTCGGGTTAGCGGGCAGAGGGGACGCCCTCACGCGGGCATCATGTCCTGCACTCGCTGAGGCTCATCGCCCAGCCATTCGGGATGCGTGGCGGTCGAATCGAAGATCGAGCTGGTCTTGAACAGCTCGAATTCGCCACGTGAAGCGACGGCCTTCGTCCGCGCGAGAAGGGCCTGCACTTGTCCCGGGCTCATTGGGCGGAATGTGCGTGCGGCATCCAATGCCTGGCCCAGCACCTCCATGCTGTCGCATCCGGTGATGACCACCGAGGTCGGCAGGTTCAGCGCGTATTGGAGGCACTCTGCCGCGGTCACCGTACCCGACTTGAGGATGATGCCGTTGGCCATGCTCTTCATGCCGAGCACGCCGATCTTCTGTTTCACGAGCTCGGGCAGCACCAGTTTCTCGAAGCTTCGATAGTGCGCGTCCATGACGTTGAGCGGCATCTGAACCGTGTCGAAGCTGAAGCCGTGTTCCGCCGCGACGGCGAGCGTGTGGAGATGGATGTGCGGATCCTTGTGTCCAGTGAAGCCGATGTATCGGAGCTTACCGGCCGCCCGCGCCTCGATGAGCGCCGCGTTCGCGCCTTCGGGATCGAAGATCCGGTGGGGGTCTTCAAACCGGATCACCTCGTGGTGCTGGACGAGATCGATCCGGTCTGTGTTGAGCCGCCGGAGCGATTCGTCCAGCTGTCGCGTCGCCTCGTGCCTCGAGCGGCCGTCGATCTTGGTCATCAAAAAGGCCTTGTCGCGATAGCCGTCGCCGAGCGCCTTTCCCATCCGCGTCTCGCTCGTTCCCTCGTTGTAGTCCCACGAATTGTCCATGAAGGTGAGACCGCGGTCGATCGCGCTGCGAACGATGCGAAGGCTGAGCTGCTCGCTGACGGCCGGCAGGCCGAGGTGCCACCCGCCGAGGCCGATTGGTGACACGCGTTCCCCCGTGTTTCCAAGACTACGATATTGTGAGCTCGGGTCCATCGAGTTGTCTGGCATGGCATCCCCTTTCGTGGTGGCACTGAAATGAACGAAAAGAGCGGCATCGTGCCAAATGAGACAGCTCGGGTCGAGGCCTTCAGCGACGGCGTGTTCGCGATCGCCATCACCCTGCTGATCCTCGGCATCCACGTGCCTCCCAAAACCGCGAGCGGGACCCTTGCTCGCGTTCTGGTAGCCCTCTGGCCATCGTACCTCGCATTTCTGGCGAGCTTCATGACGATCGGTGTCATGTGGCTCAACCACCACCGGCTGTTCACACTGATCAGCAAGAACGATGATGGGCTCATTGCGCTCAATCTGGTCGTACTTCTCGGCATTACATGGCTTCCGTTTCCGACGGCACTCCTTGCGGAGCATCTCCAAGGGCAGCACCCGGATCAGGAGGCTGCGGCTCTGGTCTACGCGGGGTCGTTCCTCGCCCTCTCGGTGGTGTTCAACGTGATGTGGCGCTACGCCGTGCACGTCGGCCTTGTCGATGATCACGTGGACGTCCCGGCGATCACCAGGCAATACCGGCTTGGGCCCATCATGTATGTGGCGCTCGCCGGAGTCGCGTTCTTCAGCGCGGACTGGAGCCTGATCCTCAGCGCAGTGATCGCTCTCTACTTCGGTCTGCCGCCCTCATTGTGGAGAAAGCGGACCGTGCCGGCCAGCGCCTGATCGGCTGGTTCCAACCACCCTTCGCCGCTCGTGTCGATTCTGCGTCTCCTCGTTCGACGTATCCATGAAGCCACCACCAACCCATGGAGACACGACCATGCACGACACGAGGAAGGCCAGCGCAACGCTGTGGACCGTTCAGGGGCTGCTCGCGCTCCTCTTTTTGTTCACGGGCGGGATGAAGCTCATTCTGCCGATCGAAATGCTCAAAGGGCCCGTTCCGCTCCCCGAGCTGTTCGTCCGCTTTATTGGGCTCGCCGAGGTTGCTGGGGCGATCGGCCTCATCCTGCCCGGTCTGCTGCGGGTTCGGCCAAGCTTGACGCCGCTTGCGGCCACCGGACTGGTGACCATCATGACCGGCGCGACGGTGGTCACGTTGGAAGGCGGCATGGTCGGGCCGGCCCTGGTTCCATTGATCGTCGGGCTTCTCGCGACGTACGTCGCCTACGGCCGTCGCCAGTGGGCGCCGCCGGCGCGGTCGATTTCATACCCGGCTGTTCGACGCATCAGTAGGGCCTAGTCGTCGCCGCGGCTTCGCGGCATTCTACGAGAACCACACGGAGTATCACGATGCGATTTCTGGCGATTTACAAGAGCGCGGAGAACGGCGTTCCCCCGACGCCGGTGAAAATCACGGCAATGGGCAAGCTCATCGAGGAGATGACGAACAAGGGTGTTCTGCTGGCCACGGAGGGATGCCTCCCCACTGCCAAGGGGGCGCGGGTCCGCCTCTCCAACAAGAAAATCACCGTGACCGACGGACCATTCACCGAATCGAAGGAGGTCGTCGCCGGCTTCGCTCTCTTCGAGGCGAAATCGAAGGCCGAAGCCATCGAATGGACGAAGCGATTCCTCGATGTCGCGGGCGACGGCGAGAGCGAAATCCGCCAGATAGCGACGGTCGATGACTTTGGCGGCCAAATGACGGCGGAGCAGAAGGCGGCCGAGGAACGCAATCGAGCGAAGCTGGCCGAACGAGCTGGACAGCGCTGAGCTCAGTCAGGCGAGCGCGGGACCAGCCCCATCTCATCGAGGAACTGGTGCCCGCCCGCCGGCTCGCCTTCGCGTCGAGCGACGCGCGTCAGCACCAGGCGCTCGATGGTCCGCGTCATCCCGACATACAATAGCCGCCTGGCCTCCTCGACCTCTTCTCTCGATGCCGCACGGGCCGACGTCCCGCCGATGAATTGCGAATCTTCGACCCCAAGCACGTAGACGCGCGAGAACTCGAGGCCCTTGGTGGAATGCAGCGTCAACAGGTTGACGCGTGCCTTGGCAGGCTCGGCGCCGTCCGGCCGCGACGAAAGCGCCGCCTTCTCGAGAAAGAGTCCGATCTGCTCCGACAGAGGGCCGGCGCCACAGCGATCGAGGAGTGCCCGCATGCGCGACATCGCCTGCGGATAGCGCTGCTCGGCGACCTTGTCGGTGCGGAGTTGGAGCATCTTCTCCTCGCCGCCGAGGGCTTCGATCAGCTCGTCGACAGTCGGAATGGAGTGATCGTCTCCCTTCTCTCGCTCGGTGCGGTAGAAATCGAGACACTCGGTGTAGCGCCCCAGCGCGTACATCCAGGTCACACGCCGGAGGCTAAGTCCCTCTTCTCCGAGCAGGCGCTCGTTGCTCAGCGCCAAACCGATCCCGAGCAGGTCGAGCGAGCTGGCGAGCGCGGTCGTCCGGGCCCGCGCGACCTTCGCCTCGCTGAGTGCGAGAAAGACCCTCGCCAGCGTTCGGGTGTCGTCGAGGGCATGGTGGGCCTGGCCGGCGTCGATATCGAACGATCGGGCGAGATCACCGAGCTTGGCGCTTCCCGTGCGGAGCTCGCGCGCAAGCGGCAGCGTGTCGTAGGTCGTGAGCTCCCTCGCGCCGTCGAGGTGTCGCTCCTTGGCCATCCGCCGGATGACCGGAAAGTCGAACTGGTTGCCGTTGTGCGCGACGAGCACATCTCGACCGCAGAACTCGCGAAACGCCGGCCAGATCGCTTCGAATGAGGGCGCATTGGCGACATCCGCTTCGGTAATGCCATGGGTGGCCATCGCCCCCGCCTCGATCGCAATCCGCGGCTTCACCAGGGTCTGGAATTCGTCGACGATCGAGCCATTTCGCACCCGCACGGCGGCGATGTCGACGATCTCGACAGTCGCGGAATCGCGGCCAGTGGTCTCGATGTCGACTGCCGTGAAATCGCGAAACGCGTTGCTGAAGCCTCTGCTGCTGATGAGCTGCGCCGCTTTGAACAATCCGAGCATTGCTCCGAGTCCGGGTGTCTCGTTGCCGTTAATCACCAAGGTCCCCGGCGAGGGAATCGGTCCTCCCAGCTCCACGGAAACGACTCCCAGCCCAAGCAAGAGGCCCTTCATGGCGATCTCCATCCCGCCAAGCCGCGCAATGCGCACCGGACGGCGGCCGTCGATTGCGCCGCGAAGGCGATCAGCGAGGGCCACGACGTCCGCGTGATCGGCCGGATCGGTCAGCTCATGGTACAGCTCATCAAGAATCGTCCGGTATTCGCCGACGCGCTGAGACAGCAATTCGGCGACGAGAGGAGTGATGCTCGTGTATCGACTGCCGAGCGCCGCCAGATTCCGGAGGGCGGAGAAGCCGCGGCGGATCTTCCGGCCGTCGGCATCTTCGGCCGGGAGCATCCGCCCCATCTGATCGAGTCGGTCGACCACCCGCTCCTGGTTCTCTTCGGCCGAGGCGCGAGCCGAGTCGACGAGGGTTCGGGGCAGAACGGTGCCGAGGAAATTCTCCTTGTGGATCAGGTCAGCGGGGTTGGCGATGACGCGTAGAGCGGCGATGACGTAGGCGACGACGGGATCTTCGGAGAGGGCCCGGCCGCGCGCCAATCGGACCGGGACGCCGGCGTTGAGAAAGGTCGATTCCGCCTGATCGCCGATCCTGTTCGTCCGGTAGAGGAGGGCAATCTCGCCCCACTCGAGGCCGTGCTCGTCGCGATCGCGCCGGATGTCGTCGACGACCCATGCCATTTC
>WNFI01134686.1_pt1 | contig 12894 bp, 9 predicted proteins | sample 5400471 | NCBI WGS metagenome assembly WNFI01 (sample SAMN13153348, study PRJNA577476) | soil metagenome | isolation source: 100 cm saprolite on Douglas fir-dominated hillslope | place: USA:California | collected 2013-09-17
AGAACTGCCCGATGGAACGCACCAGCCGATACCCACCCTGCGGCTCGTTAATGATGAAGCACCAGAGCGTATCTTGAGCCAAGATTTTATCAGCGCACTGACATTTTTAACAGATACACCAATTACTCTAAGTCGTCCACTTCATAGCGATTGGTTTGTGCCCGAAACGGACGAAGACCGAGAGCTTGTAGAACGTTTCGGGACTGACCAGCCATACGATCGTATATCGGCTCTAGCAGATATGCGTTCTTTTAGCCTCAACGGGGTAACAGTCAGGACGATCACTGATTTGATGCCGAGGCGCGTAGGATTGCGCCTCTACGCTAACGCTATGAAAGCTAATCTTGCAGTTGCACAGTTTCGCGAATTTTGGCGTATTCTTGAAGCTGCATTCGGTGAACGTGGTGACAAACTTGTGACCCTGCTCACTCAGTACGAGCCTGCTAGAAAGCTTGGCTTCGACGAAGCCGAAGTCAGACAACTCTTAGAGCTTCGTGGTCGAGCTAGTCACGCACAATCGAGTGCTGGAATAAAAGAGTTAGTTTATGTCGATCAAGAATGTGCAAGCCAGCTCCCTCGCCTTAAGAACCTATGCGAACGTGTCATCCTAACCAAGAAATCTTGGGGTTATCCAACTGTGGGTACTGACGAGCTTTTACCGCTTGCCGGTTTCATTGGGCCAGCTAATAGCATGACCATTTTTCAGGCACCCAGTGAGAAGTCGTCTAAATAATTGGTCTGGATGGATATTTCACCATGCATAGTTAAGCCGTGCCAAGCTCCTTAGCAGCGGCGCGGTGCTAGGCGGGTTGGCAGGCGGGCTGTGTGCCAGGCGCTTGGCATTGTAATGATGGGGGTAGGCTTGAGCGTTTGTGAGACAGGTGGTTAGTTTTAGTAGGTGTAGCTTAGAAGGATGAGCTTTGCTTGCTGTGCTTCTGAGGTTGAGAAAAAAGCTTTGGCTTGGTCTTCGCTTTCGGTTCCTACGCCTCCGCCAAAAGGTGGTTGGTTGCTATCTCCACCGTGTAGTTCTGCTTCGGTTACGCCGAGGTTTCGGCCGGTGGAATCTATAATGTTGTTGTGTTTTCCCATAAACGTGCCCGGTACCTTTTTAAGAGGTCATCTACTACATGACATGATCACGTCATGTGGTGTATAATGCCTTCGCGGGTAGTTAAACTACGCTAAAATGTGAAGCAGTTCATTGTCTAGGTTGCCCCGTTGCCGATACGATGTTAGGGAGAACGATAAAGGAGAGTTCCTCTATGATTACGCGATTAAAGAATATTTGGTGGCAGGGGCAAGTGGAAAAGCACAGCTCGAGCATGAAGCGCGTGTCCTCGGTCACTTGCACCATCCAAATCTACCGGCTTTCCAGGCAGCATTTGACGAGCGCGGACGCTACTTCGTAGTATTGGGCTATATCGAGGGCAGTGATTTAACTGACTACATCCGGGTAGTGCGCCAGCGCAATGAAGTCGTGCCATTGGCACGTATTATGACCTGGATCATTTCGATCTGCGACGCCGTTACTTTCCTGCATAGTCAGAACCCATCGGTCATTCATCGCGATATCAAACCTGATAACATTCGTATCACACCCAATGGAACCGCAATATTAGTGGACCTGGGGAATGCAAAGGCAGCAGCAGATGGAGCACGTACGCTTTTTTTCATTCGGCACCAGGGGACGCCCGGTTATGCCCCACTAGAGCAGTATCCAGGGGGTAGTGGTACCGATACCCGTTCAGATGTGTATGCACTGGGAGGAACACTCTACTTCGCTCTCACTACTCATGAGCCTCCAAGCGTCTCAACCCGCAATCAGTCAATTCAACAGGGTTTGCCTGATTTACCATCGCTGCAGGAGCAACTGGCCCATAACCCGCCTGAAACAAGTGGAGAGCCTGGTGGCCGGCAATTTCGGCTAGGTGTATCGAAACCAGCAAAGCCTGCTTCCCGCTATTCAAGGCACCTGGCACAGTTGGGTACTCTTCCGCTAGAACTACTCGAGCGTCTCAATGCTATAATCAAGCAAGCTATGGCAATGAAGCCAAACGAACGATACCATTCCGTTGCAGAGTTGAGGAACGATCTCAAGTCAGTCTTGGCAGCGCTGCCAACAACAACACAACCACCTACAGTGGGATCAGCTCGTCCTATAGATCCACATAGGACACAACCAGATTTGCCAATGCTTTATGAGGCCTTGCAAAATGCGCAAAAAAGCACAGATCAAACGCCACAAGATACATCCGCGGCAACACCTACAACAGAATCACAGCCGCCACTACCACCAGCTTCTACTTTCCATTGTCCAAGATGCAATGCAGAACTGCTTCGGCAGTCAACTTTCTGCCCACAGTGTGGCAGTTCACTTACAAATACACCTAAGGCTGATGCAACAGCGGCTCGTTCGCAGGATTCTACTCTCAATCCTCCCAGCTCGATGAATCCAGCACCACCAAATAATAGAGCAAATCCCGCTAATTCGGCGGCACCTAAGCAAGTGATTTCACCACAATTACCAAAATCAACTTCTATGCCAGCTGTAGGTGCAGCACAGCAGGCACCTACAGCTTCGCCAACCTCAAATCCTACAGTCGCTTCGCAAAATATGGTACACTTTCCGGCAAGGACTTCCGCGCCTCCGCAGGCTCCACTAAGACCATTCATACAGTCTTCGGCTCCCACCTCCTTGGGAACTCCACAGGTCACACAAGCGCCTCCTGCGGCATCAAAGGCGCAACCTACGAATACCGCTGATCTCAACGAGATCCGTAAGATACTCTTTCTCGTGGTTATTGTCTTAATTGCGGTTCTGCTGTTCGTTGCTCTCTTCTTTCTGTTCAAAGCTGGGCATCATCTATCCGCTGGTAGCAGCGAACAACACTACTACTTTCTGACGCAGGTAGGTACTTATGAGCGAATCCTCCCTCTCTGCATTACTCCCACCGCTCCGTCTACTCTTGCTGGGTTACGGGCACGTCGCCCGGGCATTCCTCGAACTTCTAGCGTCACGGAGCGAATGGTTGGGTCGCGAGCTGGGCATACGCCCGGTAATCACCGGGATTGGCTCACGTAGCCGTGGCCTATACATTCATCCCGAAGGGATCAACGCTGACCTGCTTGCGTGCAAGCAGGATCCCATTAACTGGTTCAGCAGCGCAGGAACCTATGTGGAAAACGTCGAGGTATTTATTCAAAAGGGCAAAGGCGCAGGAGCATCATTATTCATTGAGCTTACCACACTCAATCCTCAACATGGTCAACCAGCTCAAATGTATATTCGCAAAGCCCTGGAAGCAGGTATGGACGTGATTACAGCGAATAAAGGGCCGGTGGCTTATGCACAGATGGAGCTTCAATCACTGGCACGCCGCTATGAAGTACAGTTCCGTTTCGAATCCACAGTAATGGATGGACTGCCCTTGATTAACCTGGCAGAATTTACCTTACCCGCGGTCGGCATTCAATCGTTCCAGGCCATACTGAATTCAACCAGCAGCATTGTCTTGAATATGATTGAGCAAGGATACTCACGGGATGAGGCAATCCAGCGAGCCCAGCAAATCGGTGTGGCAGAAGTTGATCCTTGGTACGATTTAGACGGCTGGGATGCAGTGATGAAGACTACCATCCTTGCAAATACGCTTCTCGAGGGCCAACTTACTCCCCAAATGGTTGAACGCGAGGGCATTCGTGACCTCACTCCGGATGATATTCGTGCAGCAGCGTTGGCAGGTTCACCTTATCGCCTGGTCAGTCAAGCGCATCGCAAGCACGGGGTTCTTATTGCCGAAGTGCGGCCTCGCCGCATCAGTTCAGACGATATCTCATATGTAGGCAAAGGTACAACAGGAATGATCTCGCTCAAAACCGAAGCAATGGGTATAATTACAATAGTGGAACATGAACCTGGCGTAGCACAAACAGCCTATGGAGTACTCAGCGACCTTATTACGATACAGCGACAGCGCAGCACAATGTAATCAGTTAACGATATACCTGAGCATGAGGAGGAGTTATGGATCCAGCCGTTGATGTGATAGGCGTGGGAGGAGCAGGAGGTTTCCTGGCATCTTCACTCTACCGTGGAGGTTTACGCCCCCGTATAATTTCTCGGGGTGCAGCTCTGCGGCAACTACGCGAGGTAGGTTTGACCATCATTTCGGATAACAAACGATATATCTACTCCCCAATCAACTGCTCAGCTCTCGATGACGTGCAACAGTTCTCTCCGATTCTGCTACTTACTACAAAATCATATGATATACCTGCGCTCCTGGATGAGATAACCCCACGCGTCAAACCAGAAACGCTCATCATTACCGTGCAAAATGGTTTTGCCGCGTACGATAGTGTATGCAGCGCAGTTGGACCAGAGAGATCCATTACGGGTGTGCTCTATGTTGGCGCACATATTGTCTCACCTGGTGTAATAGATGTGAAGCCAGGAGTAGCGCAATTATTCCTTCCTACATCGCATCGGGCAACACTAGAGCCCCTGGTGTATGCATTGGAACTCGCCGGCGTCGAAGCCGCCCTGGTGGATGATATTGAGCGACGCATGTGGATGAAGCAACTCTTTCTGGTGCCATTTGCAATTATAAATGCTGAGATGCGCCAACCCATTGGTATCATCCTCGAAGACAAAGGCGCCCGTAAACGTTGGGGTGAAATTGCGGGAGAGATCGCGTATATAGCTCGAGCATGTGACGTTCCTATGCCCACTGATCCCGCTGCCGCAAGTCTGGCAGTAGCGGAACGTTTTGATCCGCTTGCCGATTCCTCTTTCGCACGCGATATATGGGCAAATCGGCCTCATGAAGCAGGGGCACTCTTCGGACCCCTTTTGAGTCGAGCCAGCAAGCACGGAATAGTATGCCCCTTATTGCAACAGGCATATGATTATTATGTGAAGTGATAATGTCTTATTTCCACATTTCAGCAAACGAACGACGCACCCGGCCAAGCCAGGTAGGCAAAGAGGCAGCCCATGCCAGCCGATCCAGCACATCTTCGATCAAAACTTCCTCGACATCTTCCTGTGTGTAAAAGATATCTTCAAGGGGGCCATTTATGGTTATGATTGGCGCAACCAGCGTTAAAGCATCAACCAGCAATTGAGCTTCACCAACGACAGGCGGGTAAATTGTGCCATATGCTCCCAGAAATTGACGAGCACGTTCAGGCTCTAAGCCACGTTTCACAAGCGGGCGTGTTACATTACTAGTGGCTTGCCACTCGAGGGCGCTAAAATAGAAGAGGCCATAGGCAAGCTCGATGATACGCTTCTCCCATCGAGATGCATCCAGCCCCAGCACAGCGCTGACACCGTGGGAGTCAAATCCTAAGTTCAACGCGTTATAGTCTCCATGTACGTGGAATTCGGGTAGGCCTCGCACAGAACCAATGCTCATCATCGCAGCAGGGAGCACAGCTTCCCATTGATCGACCAGGTTTGAAAGCGCAGCAGCAATTGCGTACACTTCGCTTTGTTCCGCCTTGCCTTGTGCAAAGTTCAGCCAGCCCTGCACCAGGCCACCGGCCTGAACTTCCGGCGGCCAACGATAGACAGGTCCCGGATAACGTCGTGAGGCTTGATGTAATCGAGCCAGCATTGCCCCGGCAGCCGCTACCCATTCGAGAGAACGAGGGTGCGCAGAACTATACTTTTCGCCATCCACCCACTGCTGTAGTTCGAAGGAATCCTCACCGATTGTCACTACCGGTTCTCCTTCTGGAGTTAACCACAATGGAGGGATAGGAATACCTGCACCTTGCAAATAGCGCTGGAAAGAATGGCTATGATTTGCGCCGCTCGCATCCTCCCCAGCAAATCCCCCAACCCGTTCTTTGAGGATGTGGCGTTGTCCCTGTATTTCAACCAGTATACTCAGCAGTCCACTATGCGTCGACTCAGTTGGGCCAAGATTACGCCATTCACTTACACCAAAGGCATTCATGACCGCGTTGAGATCAAGCAGGTCCTCCTGTCCCTGTTCCAGTTCATCTTCTCGCATGTAAGAGTCTCAACAAGCCTTCCTCGCGTCAGAGTTCGGTAGGTAAATCCTGGCGTTTGCCCCACTCATTCCAGGAACCATCATAATTTGTCAATGAGGGATAGCCAAGCATGGCAAGGCTAAAAAGAACAGTGGTAGCAGCAACTCCCCCATTGCAGTATGCGACGACATGCTGCTGCGGTGTGACTTGCGCGTTAGAGAAAACCTGGGCCAGTTCTTCATTGCTGCGAAACGTACCTGTCGCCGAGTCTACCAGTTCCTCGCGAGGGATATTGAGTGCACCTGGGATATGACCTCGCCGCCCAGGATGGCGCACCACTGAGCCTGTATATTGTCCCCTGTCACGAGCATCGATAAGTGCAACATCCCGCTGTCCGAGGAGGCGCAGGACATCCCCGGCCGTGGCGCGAAGCTCTGGCCGAACGACGGGAGTAAATGTGGCAGGACGGTATACAGGAATGGTATCCGTCAACGGCAGATTTTCACGCTGCCATTTAGCCAGTCCCCCGTTCAGCACCACAACCTGGTCGTGACCATAGTAGTTGAGTGCCCACCACAGGCGCGTAGCGAACTGCGAGGCAGGGTGTGCGTCATAGGCCACAACCAGGTGTTGATCACCGATGCCCAGGTGTTCCATTACCTGCGCAAAACGTTCGGGGGGAGCAATCTGGGCCTCTACTGGGTCGTCAGGATCAACAATATCTTTCGTCCAGTCGATATACAATGCACCGGGAATATGCGCATGTTCATACTCGTCACGCGCACCAACATACTGCGCTTCTTGAACACCTTCGCGCTCCACTGTACGCACATAGCCGCGCATATCCACAATACGCAGGTTAGCAGCATCTAGATGCTCGGCTAACCAGTTTGTCTCCACTAAAAACCGACTGCGCTCCATAGTTACCTCCTTTGTCTTCATCACGAGAATAATCCCGAAGCTTCAGGATTATCTGTGCTGACAAAGTGAGCTGGTGTTCCAAAAATTGTGAGCGGTCTCACCCCCGTGATCGTCATAGATGCACTAGGTGTTTGCGTGGTGAAATGACGCTGTACCTCAAGTCCTAGGGGACGCGCCAGAATCATGGAAGCCATTGTTGCCAGGATTACATTATTGGCGGTACCATATGGTCGACGCATTCTGGCTACCAGCATGGCCGATAGGCCTGTCAGCATTGCAGACACGGCAAGGTTTGTACCGCAGCGTTCGTGAATCGCTAACTCCGGCGAAGTTGTACGCAGCAGCGTCAGCGCTTCCTGAGCCGTGGGAAGAATTGTTTCGGTTGGCAGGTCACCAAAGACAAAAAAGCCGGCCGCGAAAGAGATGCCCGCGAGACGTACATCAGGATATTTCCTACTCAACAATACTATAGTAGCATGCTCAAGTGCATGATTTTGCTTAACAGCCCCTCCTAACAGCATCTGCTGCGCCACTTGTACGATGGGATTAATGGAACTCATCCGAGTGATCCTTCCTAATGATGTGTACAGTTTGTAGTCCAGCATCGATTCCTACGCAGATGACCTGCAACTACACCCCTAGAATACGATGTTAAACACTACGACCTCGTCACCAAAATTGATAACGTCGCCGTCATTTAATGCGGCAGCCTGATTTGGCTGCAGGCGCATAGTATTTATCAATGTGCCATTGGCACTTTGCATATCCGCCAGGTACCAGCGACCGCCTTCAAACCAGAGCTGCGCATGACGCCTGGAAACAGTGCGACCCGAGATGATAAGATCATTCCCATTTGTGCGACCAATCGTCGTTACCACCTGGTGAAATAAGTACGAGCGACCAGCCATCTGGCCATTCTGTAAGGAAAGCTTAGCTAGAATTGGACGGCCATTCGGTCCAATATAACGATCCGCTGCAGCCCATTTGTCGGATAATTCATACCCACAAGAAGTACAGAATAGGCGATCGCTTTGATTAGCTGCTCCACATCGAAAACACGGTACTGTTACAATTGATGGCCTCGCATTCGGCACCAATGATTGAAAGCTTGGCGCCAGCGGTTGGGAGACACCATCCCACGCTCGAATAACATTGGACGATGGTCCTGAAAATGCTGCCTGCTGATCCATTATTGATGCAGGTGATCCTATTGGCTGCACACCTGAACGCCATCGTGGTAAGGTAAGTTGCGAAGCTGTAAGTGCCCTTGTTAAAGCTTCGATTACTGCATCTGTCGTTTGATAGCGGTCCGCGGGAGCTTTAGCAGTCATCTTCACTAGCACTTGCTCAACTGGTTGAGGCACCCCCACAACACGCAGGTTCTCGACTGGGAGCGGGTCATTTAGATGTTTGACAGTGATAGAAAGCGGACTATCAGCAGTAAAAGGAACACGGCCCGTTAAAGCATGATACAAAACAATACCTGATGAGTAAATATCACTACGGCGGTCGACGGGTTGCCCAGTTCCTTGCTCCGGCGACATATATTGCGGTGTGCCAATGCCGGTACCAACTCGTGTGAGATTCGTGGTTCCCTCCAGAATTTTTGCAATGCCAAAATCAGAGAGCAGCAGATGTCCATCTAAACGCAGGAGCATATTCGCAGGTTTCACATCTCGATGAATAATGCCATGACCATGCGCACACCCCAATCCCTCGGCAGCCTGTATCACAAAATCCACAGCCTCTGGAACGGTCAGGGCTCGCTGTTTCAAGCGATCTTTGAGCGTTCCGCCTTCGACATATTCCATGACGATATAGGTGATATTATCTTGTTCTCCGAAATCATGAATCTGCACAATATTCGGGTGGGCCAATTTCGCAACAGAGCGTGCTTCCTGCTTGAAACGCTTCACGAATATCGGATCACGCGCATGGTAAGCAGGCAAAACCTTGACGGCAACATAGCGATCAAGCGTTGGCTGATAAGCTTTAAAGACGGTCGCCATACCGCCAGAGCCGATACGCTCTACGATACGAAACTGGCCGAGTGATTTGCCGACCAGAGAATTTAAGTCGTCGTTGTCATCCGATCCCATTGCAAGCCGACTCCCTTTGTTCCTGCCAACTGGTAGGGGTTTACCCCGCCGTTCAAGGAGTTCCAGCACCATGCCAAAAGGATACCTGGTTTCCTGGCAATCAAGCACTAGTTATTTATCCCTGCTTCCTTTTGGAAACCTGACCCTTGTGGAGACCATGCTCTCTTTCCCGAAGAGTATTTCAGGGTGATTTATCTCACTCATTATACAGGTTGAAGCGGTCGTTGTCGAGAGAAAGCTACCGATATTTTATCCCTCCAGCAGAAGAGTCTCGGGGTCTTCTACAAGTTCTTTCACTCTTACCAGGAACTGCACGGCTTCCCGACCATCCACTATGCGGTGGTCGTAAGAAAGCGCGACGTACATCATAGGGCGAATCACTATCTGACCATCGACGACAACCGGGCGCTGCTCGATCTTATGCATTCCCAGTATACCTACCTGTGGACCATTCAAAATCGGGGTGGAGAGCAGCGAACCAAACACACCTCCATTAGTGATGGTGAATGTACCTCCCTGTAGTTCGGCAAGTGTAAGTGTATTCTCTCGCGCCCGCTTCGCGAGATCAGCAATCTCGCGTTCGATTTCGGCAAAACTCTTGCGATCAGCATCACGTAGCACGGGTACAACCAGTCCTTCTTCCGCGCCAACGGCGATGCCTATATCGTAGTAATATTTCAAGACCATTTCATTGCCCTGAATCTCGGCATTCAAGCGCGGAAAGGCTTTGAGTGCTCCAACCACGGCTTTGGTGAAAAATGACATGAAGCCTAGCGAAACATTGTGGCGTTCCTTGAAGGATCCTTTCCGCCTATTGCGTACCTCCATTACAGCGCTCATGTCGATCTCGTTAAATGTCGTGAGCATTGCAGCCGTGTGCTGAGCCTCGACCAGGCGTTGAGCAATGGTCTGTCGTCTCCGCGAAAGCCGTATACGCTCTTCGCGGCCCCGTGTCTCGGGTTGAAATGCAGGTTTGGGTGGCGCCGGTGCAGTTGGAACTTCCTTTGCAGGCATTTCTACTGGAGGAGCGGCAGGCACGCTACTATCAGTTTGTAACAAAGGTGCTGGAATGGCGGTCGATAGTCCAGCCGCATTCTGAGCTGAAGCAGATGTCTTCTCCATGTAATTAATCACGTCATCCCTGGTGACACGACCATGAGGACTGTTGCCCCTTATTTGCGACAGGTCGACGTCATGTTCGGCAGCAATGCGCCGCGCTAATGGGGAGACAGTTCTCTGACCATCACCCACGGTAAGTGCCGGTTGTTGTTGCACATTCGTATTCGCATGTTCCCGTTCGGGAGGTTGCTGCGCAGCAGTGGCTTCTGGACGAGGACCTGTGGATACTTCTACGCTTTCACCGATCAAGCCCAGTACATCACCAAGGGCAACGACATCCCCTTCTTGCTTGAGAATTTTTTGCAGCACACCACTTTGCTCAGCGCTGACTTCGAGATTGACCTTGTCAGTTTCCAGTTCTACGACCGCATCACCCTGCTTCACTACATCACCCTCTTGTTTAAGCCAGCTTGCAATCACTGCGTCAACGATTGATTCTCCTAATGCCGGGACACGAATTTCAACCGACATGTTTGCCTCCATATTGTTTTACTGATAAGCGTAATGCCCCTTCGATGATCCGTTCCTGCTCGAACTGGAAGAGGTCAGAGAAGCCTGTGGCAGGGCTCGAGCGGGCAGGTCGTGCGATCACATTCAACTCAATGTCGGAGCCGAGAACGGATGAGAGTTGAGGGGATATGTAACTCCATGCCCCCATATTGAGCGGTTCCTCTTGCACCCATACCACCTCGCGTGCTAGAGGATAATTGGCAAGAGCTTTTTTCAAAGCTTCCTCAGGGAAAGGATAGAGCATCTCTACGCGCACGATTGCCACATCATGCGCCTGTGCACGAAGCTCGTGAGCTAACATATCAATGGCTATTTTCCCCGTGCAAAGCACTATACGACGTACCTCATTAGCATGCGTAAGAGCCGAGCGGTCATCAAGTACAGGTAGGAAAGTGCCTTGCGCTAGCTCTTCTAAATTGGCTGCTGCAAGCGGATGACGCAGCAAACTTTTGGGCGTCATGACGATGAGCGGCCGTGGATACGTCACCAGGTTAAACGCTTGCAGCCGTAACAGGTGGAAGTACTGTGCGGAAGTAGTGCAATTTGCTACGCGCCAGTTGTCCTGGGCAGCAAGCTCCAGGTAACGTTCTAAACGCGCGCTTGAATGCTCCGGGCCTTGTCCCTCGTAGCCATGAGGCAATAGTAATACGAGGGATGAGTGTTGCTTCCATTTTGCTTGGGCCGAGGAGATAAACTGGTCAATAATAGGTTGTGCAACATTTGCAAAGTCGCCAAATTGAGCCTCCCACATCACCAGGGTATGTAGAGCATGTACGCTGTAGCCATACTCGAAGCCAAGCACGGCACTTTCACTCAAAGGACTATTGAAGATTGAAAAGGGTGCTTGCGCCTGGGAAAGATGCTGAAGCGGTATATAGACTTGACCGGTGCGCTGGTCATGCAGTACGGCATGTCGATGACTAAATGTGCCTCGTTCAGCATCCTGGCCGGTCAGGCGAATCGGGGTGCCATCAGCAAGTATTGATGCAAATGCGAGAGCCTCTGCCTGTCCCCAGTCAATACCTCCCTCTGATCCCAATGTCGTTGCGCGACGCTGTAATAATCGCGCCAGCTTTGGATTGGGCGAAAAACCTTCGGGCCAGGAGAGTAGTTCCGTATTGAACTCAATTAGCTTTTGGACGCCAACTGCTTGCGGTTGTTCAGGTTCCTCGTGATGCCCATTCAATCCGTTCGACTCTTCTTGCTCAAATGGCTGCAAACCGGCGTCAGCCTCGCGTTTGGCTTCTTCTAAGACCGCGAAAGCTTGCTTTTGCATAGCCTCTGCTTCTTCTTGCGAAAGGATGCCCCGCTCTTGCAAACGACGTTCATAGAGTTCCCGCGCGCTCGGATGGTTCCGAATAATCTCATACATCTGTGGCTGCGTGAAGGCTGGTTCGTCGCCCTCGTTATGACCCCAGCGGCGATAACCCACCAGGTCGACGAGTATATCTTTATGAAACTGGTCGCGGTAGGCATGAGCTATACGTACCGCCATAAGGGCAGCAGCGGGATCATCGGCATTCACATGGATAATAGGAATTTCAAAACCTTTCGCCAGGTCACTCGCAAAGTGTGTCGAGCGATAATCCTGCGGTTCAGTTGTAAAGCCAAGTTGATTGTTCACAATAATATGAATAGTACCCCCTACCCTGTAGCCGTTCAGATTCCACAGGTTCAAGGTCTCTGCGACTATGCCTTCGCCCGGGAAGGCTGCATCCCCATGAATAAGGATAGGCAAGGTGCGATCGTCATCCTGCCGGGGATTTCCCACCTGGTCAAGCGTCTCCTGCGAAGCACGTGTCATGCCTTCAACAACAGGGTTAACAAACTCCAGGTGACTCGGATTTGGAGAAAGCGTGATCTTCAGGTTTACAATGGCCCCTTCTCCCAGGACGGTTTCAGCACCGAGGTGGTATTTGACATCACCGGTGTAGCCGAAGCCAAAGCTGTCAGTGAGAGGAACTCCCTCCTCGTGTTTCATATGTCCAAATTCGCTGAGGATAGCAGCATAGGGTTTCTCAAGCAAATGCGCGAGCACGTTCAGGCGTCCCCGATGCGCCATACCTATAACCACCTCGGATGTTCCGGCTTCGATCGCTCCCTGAATGATCTCATCCAGCATTGGCACCAGCACATCCGTTCCTTCAAGCGAGAAGCGCTTCTGACCAGGGTATGTCTGGTGCAAAAAGCGTTCAAACGCCTCCACCTGTGTCAGGCGCTTCAATATAGCCAGTTGGGTATT
>WNFI01567864.1_pt1 | contig 12894 bp, 12 predicted proteins | sample 5400471 | NCBI WGS metagenome assembly WNFI01 (sample SAMN13153348, study PRJNA577476) | soil metagenome | isolation source: 100 cm saprolite on Douglas fir-dominated hillslope | place: USA:California | collected 2013-09-17
TGTGGTCTGCGGAGACCCGGGAGTCTACCGGAAGCGGCAAGGGGGACGCAAGAAAGAAAGTGCGGTGCTGGGGACGGCCAGTTTGAACCCGCCCGGCGGTCAGGGACCCTGGGCGGCGCTCACCCGCGCGGTCACGCTCAGGTCCCCGCCGTCGGCCGCGAGGTGGACCATGTTGCCGCCCCCCGCTAGCGTTCCCGTCAGGCTCCCGGCTCCGGAGTGGGTCGTGCTGAACCCGGGCACGTTCACCTGGATTTCCCCGTGTTGGGTGCGAGCCTCCAGATCGAAGCGGCTGCCGGCGGGGACCTCCAGGTGGATGCCCCCGTGCCGAGTGCTCGCGGAGACGGGATCGACGAGGGGACCCTGGGGGACGAGATGGACGTTGGCCCGGTCCGCCTCCACCGCGAGCGGCCCCCGGAAGCCCTCGATGGCGACGTCGTCGCCGGATGCCTTCACCCGGGCCCCCTTCTGGAGCCCTCGGCCTTGCACACCGCCGTGCTCGACCGTGACCTCCGCCGGGCCACCGATATCCTCGAGCTCAACGCTCCCGAAGCTCGCTTGCGCCCAGAGCGCTCCCTTGACCCCCGTTGCTTTCACGGCGCCATGCGCGGCCCGGATGCGAGCCTCGCCCCCCACCGCGCGGAGGGTGACTCCCTCGAACGAGGTCTGCACCGACGCCCCGCCGCGCACCTCGGAGGCCGTCACCCCCGTGTGCTCGCCCTTGACCTCGAGGTCGCCGCCAACGCCTTCCACCGACAGCTCGCCCTGGGCCAGGGTGGCGTGGAGGCTTCCCAGCCGCGAGGCGGAGGCTTTCCCGTGCTGCAGGTCCAGGGTCACCCGGCCCTCGACATCCTCCAGCTCCACGTCCCCGAAGCGGGCGTTGAGGTTGAGCGTCCCCTTGACCCGGGAGACGTGCACGTTCCCGTGTCGGTTCTTGAGACTGACCGGCCCCTCGATTTGCGCCACCTGCAGGGTATCGAAGGAACTCTCCACCTCCGCCCGCGCCACCTCCCGGAGATCCACTCCCCCGTGCTCGTTGCGCACGCCTACCGGCGTGTCCGGTGGCACCGCGACGTCGAAGCTGGTCTCGAAACCCACGTCGTCGCGTCGCTCCAGCTCGTCGCGGTTGGTGAACAGCCGGAGGACGGGACCCTCCCGCTCCGCCCTCAGGACAATGCGGGCCGCAAACGCGCGGGCCCGCTCCTCGCTCTCGAGGTAGACGGTCTTCGTGAGCACGACCGTGACCTGGCCCGGAGTCCCCGCTCTCAGGCGGACCGCACCGAAGGCGTTGACCACCTCTACCCGCGTCCCCGCCGGGATTTCGTGGTGGCTCGGCTCCTCGAAACGGAAGGAGCTGCCGTAGAACTTGCCGCCCAGGACGCGGCAGCCGGCGGGGCCGATGTCGATGTGGCGGCGCAGGGCGTAGGTGGTCTCGAGCGCGGCCCCTAGGCCCAGGATGAGGGCGAGAAGGCCGATCTTGCGCGCGCTCACTCCGTCCCCTTTCCGCGGACCGCCAGCGCGGCCAGCTCGACCAGCCCCCACACCACGAGGGCGAGCGGCCACCAGGTGCGAAGGGTGGTCAGAAGCTCGATCCGGCCCAGGTTGGAGAGCGTCCAGAGGACGCCCACCGCGACGAGAAGGAGGCCGAGGACTAGGCCTTCGGCCCTAAAGCCGCCCGCCATCGCTCCCTTCCCCCCCCTTCCCCTTTCGGATCGACGAGTAGATGAAGAGAGTGCCGGCCGCGATGAGGAGGAGGGGCCAGAACCGCTGAAGCGAGATGAGGTCCAGCCAGCCCAGGTTGTTGGCCAGGAGCAGGAGGCCGCCTCCCACCAGGGAGGCGCCCCAGGCCGGGGACTCCCGGCCCGTCTCTTCGGGCTCGGTCGTGCCCCCGGCGTGCCGGTCGTTGATGAGGGTGGCCGTGCGGAAGGCGTCGACCAGGTTGTAGAGGTAGGTGAACGGGATCAGGAATGCGAACGGGAAAGGATTGACGGTGGCGGTCCCGTAAATGCTCCCCACCCAAGCGAAGAAGAAGGCGAGGGCCTTGGCGGGCTGGCCGTTGTAGATCTGGCCGAGTCCCGGGAAGAGGGAGAGGAAGATGGCCAGGCCGGGGCTCTTGGGCGGCCTCGCGTACGGAGAGGGCGGGGGCAGGGGGGTCGGGGGGACGCTCGCGGTCTTCGGATCGGTGAAGTCACTGCTCATCGAGGTCTCCTTAATGCCGGCCGGGGCACCACGTCGCGCCTCCCCCGCGCCGTCCTTGCTCAAAGGCGTCTACGACTCGAGGTCTGTCCCGGTTCGAAAACTCCGGAGGCGGGCGGTCAGGATCGAGGACCCAACGGCCGCGCTGCCCCGGCTCTTCTTGTGATCCTCTTCCGCGTTGCGGCGCCGCTCCAGCAAACGCCGGTAGTCGTCTACGCGATCGTTCATCTTGTCCAGCCTTCCTTCAAAGGCGGTGCCGATCAGAACGCGCAGGATGCGGACGTCCTCCACCAGGCGGTCCTTCCGCTCGATGAGGTAGACACCCGCGTTCACGGTGCGGTCCAGGAGACGGGTGGCGGCGCGGGTCGGCCCCTCCGGCCCCGTCGCCAGAAGCGCCGCTCCCGTGGTGACGAGCGCCAAGCCGGCGGCCGCCGCCGGCAGCCAGGCGGGGATGCGCCATGGGGGCGGGGCCAGAACAGAGGGGGCGGCCACGCGGGGCCGGACCAGGGCGGCGGCGGCGACCCGCTCGGCCAACCGGGCCGGCGGCTCCAGGACGGGGAAAGTGCGCAGGGCCTCGACCACGTCCCCCAAGGCGGCGCGGAGGGCACGGCAGTCCGCGCAGCCGCTCAAGTGGGCGTCGAGGTCCGCCCGTCGCACCGGATCCAAGGTCCTTTCGTAGTGGTCGGAAAGCAGCTCCTCCGCCCGGCGGCAGTCCATACTATTTCTCACGCATGTTCCCGGTACTCGCCTCCCCGGCCCAGGAGACGCTTGGCGAGCTCAAGGCGCCCCCGGTTGATACGACTCTTCACGGTTCCGAGCGGGATCTCCAGGGCCTCCGCGATCTCCTCGTAGGGCAGCCCCTGCAGATCGCAAAGGATGAGGGGCTCCCTCAATTCCGGGGGGAGCGCCCGCAGCCCACGGTGCACGAACTTCACCCGCTCGTCCCGCTCCAGGAGGCGGAGGGGCCCCTCCTCCCGCGACGCCACGGTCTCCAGGGACGCGGGGTCGTGCTCGACCCGGTGCCGGTGCTCCTGTCGGCCCCGACGATAGTGATCGATGGCCTGGTTGCGCGCCACCGCCATGAGCCAGGAAGAGAAGGAGCCGTCGCCGATGTGGTAGCGGTCGAGGGTCCGGTACACCTTGATGAAAACCTCCTGGGTCAGGTCTTCCGCCTCGTCCACGCGCCCCGTGAAGCGGTAGGCCAGACCGAAGACCTTGCGGGTGTGGCGAGCCACCAGTTCCCGCCAGGCCGCCTGATCACCCCGCCGGCACGCGGGCAGGAGATCGTGATCGCTCTCAGTCAACGGTCGCTGGTGTCTCCAGGATCCTACCCCTGCCAACACACGGGAACGCAAGGGGCGGGTTCAGGGTTCAAAAAAGGAGCAGGCGAGAACGCTCGCCCAACCGGGCCCCGAGTGATCCCCTGAGTTTGACGCTCCGTCCGGCAGTGTAGTAAAGTCCCGATCCGCTATCAAGTCTATGAAGAAAAAGGCTTTGTGAGAAGCTCTTGAGTTCTGGGCAGCGCTGGCGGCTGGCCGCGGGCGGCCTTGTGGCCGTCGCTTTGCTCTTTGTCTTCTTCCGCGGCGTGGACTGGAGGGGGCTCCTGCACGCGTTGCGGGGAGCCAACCCCACCTACCTGGCGGGCGTGGTGTTCGCCACCGTGCTCACCTACCTGGCCCGAGCCTGGCGCTGGGGCTACTTGCTCTCTCCCCTCGCCCGCGTACCCTTCCCCCGTCTCTTCTCCGCGGCCATGGTTGGCTTCATGTCCGGCCACCTCGTCCCGCGGGCGGGCGAGTTTCCTAAAGATGGCTGGCATCGTGACCGGGGCGGGGGCCCTCGCCCTCGTCGGCCTGCTCCTGGCTTTCCACCTCCACGCCGACCGGGCCATGGCCGTGATCGATCGGTTGCTCCTCCGCTTCCCGCGCTGGCTCGCGGCCTGGCTCAGCCAGGCCCTGCGCGCCTTCGGGGAAGGGCTGGCCGTGCTCCAGGCCCCGGCCGCCCATCTGCTGGCCATACAGGCGCAGTCGTTCCTCATCTGGCTCCTGATCGCCCTCGGCTTCTACTGGAACAACGCGGCCTTCGGCCTGGCCCTTCCTTTCCATTCCACCTTCCTCCTCACCGCCTTTCTCACGGTGGGGGTGGCCATCCCCACCCCCGGCATGGTGGGGGGCTTCCATGTGTTCTACTTGCTGGCCATGAACCAGGCCTTCGGCGTCGACAAGGACACCGCCGCCGCCGCCGGCACCGCCGCCCACGCCCTCAGCAACCTGCCCGTGCTGGTCCTGGGCCTGCTGCTCTTGGGCCGGGAGGGCCTCACCTTCGGACGGGTGGCGCAGATGACGGAGGAGAAACCCGGGGAGGGGCCACCCGTGGGGCGGGATCCTGACGATGATGATGAAGACGCCGGGGCGCGGCGGGTGAGTACGATCCTGCCCGGCTCGGAAAGGGGGGACGCGGCGCGCCGCGTTTGAATCCATGAAATGTCCCTTCTGCGCCCACATGGAAGACAAAGTGGTCGACTCCCGGGAGAGCAAGGAAGGCGAGGTCATCCGCCGCCGCCGGGAGTGCCTCGGCTGCGGGAAGCGCTTCACCTCCTACGAGCGCATCGACCAGATCCCCCACCTGGTGGTCAAGAAGGACGGGCGCCGTGAGCGCTTTGACCGCGAGAAAGTCCTGGCCGGCCTGCTGAAGGCGTGCGAGAAGCGACCGGTGCCGGTGAAGACCCTGGAATCGATCGCGGACCGGGTGGAGTCCATGGTCCACGAGAGCCCCGATCGGGAAGTGCCCAGCGACCAGATCGGCGAGTTCCTGATGGAGCGCTTGCGCGAGCTGGACAAGGTGGCCTTCGTCCGCTTCGCCTCCGTCTACCGCGACTTCAAGGATGTGGACCAGTTCATGGCCACCCTCAAAGGGCTCTTGGAGACGCGGGAGTGAGGGCTGAGAGCCGTTAGTCCCGCAGGCTCTCCAGCCGGAACTGCAGGCTGGTCTCGCCGATCTTGATCACGTCCCCCTCGGACAGGGTGTGGCGGTTGACCTTCTGGTCGTTCACGAGGGTGCCGTTCGTGCTCTTCAGGTCGTGCAGCACGAAGCGCCCTTGCTCCATGCGGATCCGGCAGTGTTGGCTGGAGACGGCGACGTCCTCGAGGACGATGTCGTTGGCCCGGGCCCGCCCCAGCGACGTGGTGGTCTCCCGCGCGAGGGCGAACACCTTGCCCAGGCCGGGCCCCCGGGTGACCGCCAGCACCGGCTTCTCGCGCAGGGTCACCGTCTTCTCCAGGTACTCCTCGGTGGTGTTCATGCGTGCGAGCACGGTGGTGGAGAGGGCGCTCGCGGGGGCGGTCTCGGGGAGGGCGGGGGCGGGGGCGCAGCGCGCGCACACCGCATAGGGAGTGGGCAGCGCCGCCCCGCAGCTCGGGCAACGGGCCCGGGACGGGCGGCGGCGCGCCCGCGCGGCGGCCGCCGCCACGAGGACGACGACGGTGATGCCGACCCCGGCCCACAGCAGAGGGAAGGGGCGCGTGCCCAGGGCGGGGGCGGGCGCGGCCGGGGGGAGGGCGCGGGGGGTGTTCCGGGGCGCCGGGAGAGGAGCGTGATCGCCGCCCGCCTCCGGCGCACCCTGTATGCGCTGGGCGAGGCCGGGGCCGGTGGCCGCGTGCACGGCGAGGTAATCGCCACCCGTGAGCTTGCCGATCCTCCGCAGGATCCTCTCTTCCACCCGCCCTACCCCCACGCAAAAGACGGGGATCCTCGTCTCCTGGGCCAGCCTCAGCCCGTCCTCGAGGTTCAGGGCGCTGTTCTCATCCTTGCCGTCGGTGATGAGCAGGATGGCCCGCTGCCCCCCTCCCGCGTCCTGCAAATAGCGGCTGGCGTCGTAGAGCGCGTCGTAGAGGGCGGTGTACTGCCCTGAGATGCGCAGACCGTCCACCGCCCGCCGCACCGCCTCCGGGTCGGAGGTCCGGGGCTGGACCAGGAGGGCTTGGTCCGCGAAGGAGAAGACTGCGACCTCGCTCCCCGCGGGCAGGCTCGTCAGGACCCCCAGGACCAGCTCCCGCATGTGGGGGAGCTCCGACCGGGGGATGCTTCCCGAGGTGTCCAAGACCAGGGCCACGAGGGCCGGTGGCTCCTTGGCCACCGCGGGGGCCATGAGCAGAGCGGCCAGGACCAGGCTTCCCCCCCCTCCGGCCATGGTCGACGTCGCTGGTCGCAATATCTCTTTCCTGGTCAAGGGGCTGGCCACGCCACCCTTCCCCGAGTCGGCTTGGGAAAGGTGTGGCCGCCACGCTACAATCAGTCGCTAGCGTCTCACGGCCGCTCGCCGCCGTCGAGTGACCCGGCGCACGCCCACAGGTGGCTGAGAATGCCCCGCCCGAAGTTCCGCAACAACGCCCCCCTGATCCTCCTCCTCACCGCGGGCGCCCTCGCCCTCTTCCTGACCATCGAGGTGCTCCTGCGGAAGAGCCGCGACTTCTCGCCCGACTTCCTGGCTTCCGTCCTCCTCTATGGCCTCACCGTCCTCAACCTCACCCTCCTCCTGATCCTGATCTTCGTGCTGGGTCGGAACCTGGTACGGGTGGTCCTGGACCGGCGCCGCGGCGTGCTCGGCGCCCGCTTCCGGATGCGCCTCCTCCTCGTCTTTCTCCTCATGGCGATTGCACCCTCGCTCCTCCTAATCGTGGTGGGCAGCGACCTCATTCAGCAGACGGTGGACCGCTGGTTCAACGTGGACGTGGAGCGCATCCTCTCCTCATCCCAGGCCCTGGCCACCGCCCTCCGGGAGTCGGTGACGGACCGGGCACGCGTCGACGCCCGCGCCCTGGCCCGCGAGTTCGAAGCCCGCGGCCTCCTGGAGACCGCGGGTCAGGGTCGGCTCCGGCGCACGGTCGAGGTTCGCTCCCGCGAGCTCCAGATGGACCTGGTGAACGTCTTCAGCCGGGAGGGCGAGCTGGTGGCGGTGATGGACCCGCGCCTGCCCCCCCCCGCCTCCTACGACACTGCCTCCGGCGAGGCCCTGGCCGAGGCCGCGCTTTCGGGGCGGGAGGCGGAGGCCGTCGTGCCCTTCGGGGCGGGGGAGTTGATGAGGGTGGCGGTGCCGGTGAGGGACGCCCGCCGGCGGGTCACGGGGGCGGTGCTGGTTTCGAGCTATCTCCCGGGCGGGGTGGCGGCGGAGTCGCGAGAGGTCCAGGAGCGCTACACGAAGTTCAAGAAGGCGGAGACCTTCAAAGGACCGATCAAGGCCGTCTACCTGTCCCTCTACCTCTTCCCCGCCCTCCTCATCCTGTTCGGGGCGGTGTGGCTCTCCCTCTATCTGGCCCGTCGAATCACGACTCCCCTGCACCTCGTGGCGGAAGGCGCGGAGCGGATCGCGGCGGGGGAGCGGGGGGTCCGGGTGGACTTCCCCTCCGGGAGCGACGAGTTCACGGCCCTCATCGCGTCCTTCAACCGCATGTCGGAGCGGTTGGCGCGGACGGAAGAGGAGGTCGAGTTCAACCGGGCGGGGCTCACCCGCAAGAACCAGGAGCTGGAGGAACGGCGGCGCCTGACCGAGACCGTGCTCGAGACGGTGGGCACGGGGGTGGTGGTGGTGGACCATGAGGGGACCATCATTGCCGTCAACGCCGCCGCCGGTCGGCTCCTTGACCTGGAGGCGGGGATCGTGGGCCTCGGTCTGGAGGGCACTCTGAAGGGGCCGGGCCGCGGGGAGATCCTGGAACTTGTCCAGCGCCTCCTGTCCGGGCGGGTGACGCGCCAGGAGCGGGAGATCCAGGTCCCCGCGCAGGGGCGGGACCGGCACCTGGCGGTGACCGTGGTCCCCCTGCCAGGGCCCCTGGGCTCACCGCCGGGGGCGGTGCTGGTGGTCGACGATCTCACTCCCTTGATGCGGGCCCAGAGGGTGGCGGCCTGGGGCGAGGTGGCCCGCAAGCTGGCCCACGAGATCAAGAACCCGCTCACCCCCATTCAGCTCTCGGCCCAGCGCGTGCGGAAGGCCTACCTCAAGTCCGCCCCCGACTTCGAGAAGATCCTGACCGAATGCACGGTGGCGATCGTGGACGAGGTGGAGGCGCTCAAGAACCTGGTGGACGAGTTTGCCCAGTTTGCGCGCCTCCCCGCCGCTCACCTCGCCCCCGGCTCCCTGCACGAGGTGATCGACCAGGCCTTGTCCCTCTACGATGGCCTCTTCGGCGGGGGGAGGATCGACCGCCGCCTGGCCCCGGATCTGCCCAGCCTCCGCATCGACGCCGACCAGATGAAGCGCGTGCTCATCAACCTGGTGGACAACGCCATCGAGGCCACGGACAAGAAGGGGACGGTGATCATCGCCACCGAGTTCGACCGGCTGCAGGGTCGCGCCCGCCTCTCCGTGTCCGACGACGGGCCGGGCATCGCCCCCGAGGACCGGGATCGTCTCTTCGTCCCCCATTTCTCGACCAAGAAGCGCGGGAGCGGCCTGGGCCTCGCCATCGTGAGCCGCATCGTCCAGGAGCACCACGGAGCGATTCGGGTCGAGGACAACCCTCCCCAGGGTGCACGCTTCGTGGTGGAGCTACCGGCATGAGGTGCTGATGCGTGAAGCGGTACTGATCGTCGACGATGAGAGCGGCGTGCGCGCCTCCCTGGCCGGAATCCTGGGGGACGAAGGCTACGCCGTGCAGGCGGTGGAGAGCGGCGAGGCCTGCCTGGCCGCGCTGGAGGGGAGGCGCTTCGACCTCCTGCTTCTGGACGTGTGGCTGCCGCGAATGGACGGGCTCGAGACCCTGGCCCGGGTCCGGACCCTCGATCCCGAGCTGCCGGTGGTGGTGATCTCCGGTCACGGCAACATCGAGACCGCGGTGAAGGCGGTCCGGATGGGGGCGCGCGACTTCGTGGAGAAGCCGCTCTCCCTCGAGAAGACGCTGCTGGTGGTGAAGAACACCCTGCGCCAGCGGCGGCTGGAGAGCGAGAACCGCTCCCTGAAGGAGCAGGTGGAGCAGCGCTTCGTGATGGTGGGCGAGAGCCCGCCGATCCGCGTCCTGCGCGGGGAGATCGCCCAGGCCGCCCCCAGCAACGGCCGCGTCCTCATCTTCGGCGAGAACGGGACGGGCAAGGAGTTGGTGGCCCGCGCCATCCACCACCAAAGCCTCCGCGCCCAGGGTCCCTTCGTGGAGGTCAACTGCGCGGCCATCCCCGAGGAGCTGATCGAGAGCGAGCTGTTCGGCCACGCCAAGGGCGCCTTCACGGGGGCCTTGACCTCGCGCAAGGGCAAGTTCGAGCTGGCCGACGGGGGGACGCTCTTCCTCGACGAGGTCGGGGACATGACCCTAAAGACGCAGGCGAAGGTCCTGCGCGTCCTCCAGGAGCAGAAGGTGGAGCCCGTGGGCGGGGCCTCCCCCCTGACCGTCGACGTCCGGGTCATCGCGGCCACGAACAAGAACCTGGCGGAGGAGATCCAGCGGGGGACTTTCCGCGAGGACCTGTTCTTCCGGGTGAACGTCATCCCCTTCCACGTACCGCCCCTGCGGGAACGGCGCGAGGACATCCCGCTCCTCGCCCGCCATTTCATAGCCACGCTTTCCGCCGAGTACGGCAAGCGCCCGAAGGAGCTGTCCCCGGAGGTGCTGGCCCACCTCATGGGTCTGCCCTGGGCCGGCAATGTACGCGAGCTGCGCAACATCATCGAGAGGCTCGTGATCATGACGCCCGGGGAGCGGATCGAGGCCTCTCACCTGCCCGCGCCCTTGGCGGGGCCGGGTCCCGTGGCCGCCGAGAGCGCCGCCGCCGCGGGGCCCGCGGATTTCCCGTCTCTGGTCGAAGCCCGCGAGGACTTCGAGAAGCGGTACATCTGGAGAAAGTATCAGGAGTGCGGCGGCAACATGAGCCGGACGGCAGAGGCCCTGCGCGTGGAGCGCTCCAACCTCTACCGGAAGATGAAGGGCTACGGCCTCTTCGCCGCTCGGCGCGGCGAACCGGTGGGCTCGGCCTAGGAGACCGGTGCCCGACGAGGGCGAGGGCCGGGCCCGGCCCCCGCCGGTTGCGTCCGGGGGGTGTCCCCGCCCCTCCCCGAAAGGCCGGAAAGCGCGCTTTTCATCTTGAATCCCCGGGGGGCTTTCCTCATAATGAGGCGCAGGTCAGGAGGATGCGGGCTACTTGGTAAAGCGGCTCACCCCGGACGAGATCGGGCGCTGGCTGTCCAGGGGGCGGCGCCTCCTCCGGCGTGGCCGAAGCCAGGAGGCGGGGCTCGTCTTCGGTCGCATCCTGGTCCGGGAGCCGGGCCACGCGGGCGCGCGGCAAGGCCGACGGGAGGCGGAGGCCGCCGAAGCCGAGCAGGAGCGCCGCGCTCTCGTCCGCCTCGAAGAAGGCGAGCGCGCCCTTCTGGCGGGCGATGTCGCCCGCGGGCGCGACCTAACCGTTGAGGGCGTGCCCACGGCGGGCGACCACGAACGAGCGGGGGAGCTCCCCCACTACCAGGACCGGCCGCCCAGACCGGCGGCCTCCGCGGAGGTTGCTCTCGGGGGAGCCGAGACCGAGTTCCGACGGGGGGAGGGCTGGCACCGCCACGCCCTCGTCGCCCTCTGGGCCCTCGGTTTTGCCCTCCTCGCCAGCACCGTGGCCTCCACCTGGGAGCGCCTCTTGGACGGCCTGGCCGGCGTCCCCTCGCCGCGCGCGATGGCCCTCCCGACGTCGCCCGCCGGGCCCGTGAGCCCCGCCGATCCCGCGCTCGCGGAGGCGCGCCGGCTCATCGAGGAGGGCGATGCGCGGGGCGCCCTCGCCGCCATCGACCGCGTGACGCCCCAGGATCCCGGCTATCCTTCCGCGCTCCGCTACCGGAGCCAGGCCGAGACGCTGCTCCGGGAGGGAGGCTCGCGCCGGTGACTTGCCCGGCCTGCGGTCAGGCCCTGGCGACCGGCCAAGAGCGCTGTCTCTACTGCGGGGCGGTGGTGGCCCCGGCGGTGGAGGGCGCGCTCGCCCCCGATCCTCTGGCCTCGCCCGCCCGGGGCAAGGCGGAGCCGCTCCGCGAGATCCCCGGCCTCCGCAAGAAAGAGAAGACCTGGAAGGATGAGGTCAAGGAGCGGATCCGCCATCGCAAGCGCCAGAGGGCGGAGGATGCGGGGCTGCCCCTCTTCGACAGCGAGGAGCCGGCCGGGTCGCCGCCGGAGCCGCCCGCGGTGGAGGCGAAAGGGATCCCCCCCGTCGCCCACGCCCAGGTGGGAGAGTCGGCGAAGGAGCCAAGGCACGGCGGGGACGACTTCCGCTCCCAACCGCCCCCCCCTCTGGATCTCCCCCTTCGCCCCCCGGAGACGGCGTTCCACCGCGGCAGCTCCCCCCCGGCGGACCTGGAACTGGGCGGAGAGCTCCTCCGGGAGCCGCCCAGCCTCGAGTCCCACCCCGAGGAAGGGCGTCCGCGCGAGTGGTCGCTGGAGGTTCCCGCCGTCCCGCCCGACGTGCGCCCGGTGGAGCGGCCGGCCTTCTTCCGGGAGCGGGCCCAGGCGGCGGCGGCGGACCTCGGCCTCCTGGGCTCCCTCTGGGTTCTGGTGGTCTACTTCGCCAGCCGCGCCGCCCACGTGCCGATCCGGGGGCTGCGTCCCACCTGGCCCTACCTGGTCGCTTATCTGGCTTTTCTGGGCGTCCTTTACGGCGGCTATTTCGGAGGGACCACCGGCCAGACCCTCGGCAAGATCTGGGTCGGCCTGCGCGTGGTCGACGTGGCCGGCCGTCCGGCCGGCTACCTCCGGGCGCTCTTGAGGACCGCCCTCGGGGCGCTCGGCGTGCTCATCGCTGGTCTGGGCCTTGTCCCCATGCTCTTCGACCCCGCGCGGCGGGCCCTGCACGATCGGATCCTCCACACCCGCGTCATTAAGGGCTGAGGCCCGCTTTTCGGCCGCGCCGTCCCCGCATGGACTCCCTGACCCTCGATCACGTGATCGCCGAGCTCGAGCCCTTGGTCCGGGGCCGCCACTTGGGGCGGCCACACCTGGGCGGCCCGCAGGCCATCGCCTTCGAGGTCTCCGGGGACCGGGATCATTGGCTTTGGCTCGCGGCCGCCCCCGGCACGGCCGGTCTCTACCGTCTCCCCCGCGCGGAGGCCCGCGGTCTCGCGCGGGGGGCGGAGGACGAGGCCCCGGGCCGCGCCCGGCAAGCCCTGCTGCTCCTGCGCAAGCACCTGGAGGGAGTCCGGCTCACCGCTCTCCATCGCGTTCCCGGTGAGAGGACGGTGGTGATGGACGTCGGGCGCGGCCTCCTTGTCCTGCGGCTCTCCGGAGTGCCGGCCCTCACGCTCATCGTGGAGGGAGCCGCGCTCGCCACGGTGGGGGCGGGCGCCCCGGCATGGCCGTTGCCCGCGGCCGCGGGGGAGCGGGAGTGGGATCGCGTCGACCCCCTGCTCTTGGCCGCGGCGGCGAGGACCGCGTCGGCCACGGGGCGCAGCCTTCCCCGTGCCCTGCTCAGCGTCTGCCCCGGCCTGGGCCCGCTTCTGGCGCGGGAGCTGGACGGCCAGCCGGACTCGCTGGCCGCCCTGCGGGCGCGGCTGGCCTCCCCGCGCCCGACCCTGCTCGCTCCCGGGCCGATGGCGACCTGGCACGACGCCGACCTCGCGCCCCCCGAGGCGGTGGCCCTCGCCCCTATTCCCCGCCCGGGGCACGGGCGGCTGGCCCTTCACCCCGCCTCCTGGCTCGAGGCCGCGACTCTGTTTCTGCTCGCCCGCTCGCGGGGAGCGCGCTTCGAGCGGGC
>WNFI01678788.1_pt1 | contig 12894 bp, 14 predicted proteins | sample 5400471 | NCBI WGS metagenome assembly WNFI01 (sample SAMN13153348, study PRJNA577476) | soil metagenome | isolation source: 100 cm saprolite on Douglas fir-dominated hillslope | place: USA:California | collected 2013-09-17
ATGCTCCGAAAGGGAATGCTGGGTGCCGAAACCCAGTGTTCATCATTCCTTTTAGAGCATCCTTTCTTTTTTGGCTAGAGACTTGGTGAATAATCCAGGTTAGGATGACGCTTCAGATTAGCAGTGCCGATACTATCTCGGGAATTCCGATCAAGAAGGTTCGTGGCTTCTTTCGGTACCTTGTGTCTTGGCATCAACATTCTTTCGAATTGCCGCGGCTGCAGGAGCAGCTATCGTTGGACAAAGAATCTGCGTTGGCTCTGGCCACGGAGCTGCAAACTCAGGGCTACATTAAACCACCCGAGAAGGGCCTGTATACCTTCACGGATAAAGGAGAGAAACTGGTTCGTGCTTCCGCGGCCGGTAAGGTCAGGCGGCAGACGGCGGAGAACGCGCTGATCGGATTGCTTGCCAGGGTTGAGCAATATAATTCCGATCCAAACAAACTGCTGACGGTTGAGGCTGTTGTCGTCTTCGGCAGTTTTCTCGGCGCCAACGACAAATTGGGTGATTTGGATATCGCAGTCAAACACCACTACCGCAATCCTAATGACCCCGACCCAGCCGCTACTGCGCTCGCTTATGCGGAACGGTCTAGTCGTCATTTCAGCAATATTGTGGAGTGGGTATCTTGGCCAGAAACCGAGCTGCGCCAATTCCTGAAGGCGCGGAAGAGGACTATCGCGATCCAAGACTGGCACACTTTCCTGCGAATGACGGCAAGCAGTCTCGATCATTTTCAGTACAGGGTCGTGTTCGGCAGCGCTGAGGAGGTCGAGGCAGAGATTCGTGCTCGATTGAAGAACGCGTAGGGGTCTGTCGGCTTCGGTCTTCCTGCCCTCTGTCGGTTGGAGACCTTCTAGCTGCAACGCGATCATTTCAATAGAGCTCCCGGTTAACAGCCGGTTGACTTGGCTATTGCGCGGATGACTATATGTGACTATCATATGGTCATGAAGCAAACTGGCATTGCTGACTTGAAAGCGCGACTTAGCGAGTATCTACGCCTCGTTCGTCGTGGCGACACAGTTACCATTCTTGATCGTGAGACTCCGGTTGCTAGAATTGTCCCCGTTCACGGCGCGGGTCTGCACGTGCGCAAGCCTGCCGCTGGCGCACCTCCGCCGAATCGTGTGCCGCTTCCTCCGCCCGCGAACTTGCCAATCGATGTGTTGGAACTTTTGCTTGAGGAACGGCAGGGCGAGCGGTGATCGTCTATGTCGATAGCTCAGTTTTGCTGCGCGTGGTGCTGGGACAAGCGAATTCGCTGAAGGAATGGCATCAGATTGAGCGTGGCGTCTGTAGCGTGTTGGCCAAGATCGAGAGCCTGCGAACACTGGATCGCTTGCGGCTGAGGACCCGGCTCGCTGACCGCGAAGTAGCCCGCAGCCGGGCCACGATCCTTCAATTGCTCGATTCTTTGGAACTGGTTGAACTGGATGCTATGGTTCTCGATCGCGCTAGCCAGCCGTTACCCACTGAACTCGGCACTCTAGATGCCATTCATTTGGCCACTGCCCTGCTGTGGCGGGAGGCTTCGAATGCCAGACTAGTTGTGGCCACGCACGACCATGCGCTCGCCATGGCTGCCCAAGCGCATGGTTTTAAGGTTCTCGGAATTCCCTAGCCCCTAGCCTTTCGGTATGCATCCTAAGCGGCGGAGTTCCTTCAGCAACACCACCTCCAAGAAGAAGTAAGACCTTCGACGACCACAAGGTCGGGCCATGTTAACAAGACCACTGATGGTTGACCCCCTTGCGATGATTTCCCTGGAGCGGAAAGATATCTAGAGTCTCGTTCCGCAGGATGCTCAACCAAGCAACTCGACGCTGAACCACACGCTATTGAGCCTTTGCGTTAATCTACCGGGCGCTATCGGGTTTGAAATTCAGATTGCGGATCAATCGATTGAGGTAGTTCGGATGCACGCCCAGAGCTTTGGCGGCGTGAGTATAGTTCCCGCCACTCTGGCGAAGCGCCTTGACAATGAGGCGACGCTTTGCCTCGGCGACGGCGTCATGATATCTGAGGAAAAAGCGGGGCGGGAACTTGGCGACACTGCCGCTCGCCAAGTCATAGGGGACGTCCGCAACGTAGCCGATTTCGCTTACGATCTTAGAGGGGTTGACGTGACTTTCCACACAGCCGCCTATTTCCGCGAGTACTACAATCCTGGGGATCACTCCGATGCCATTGAGCTGACCAACGTACGAGGCACGTTGGAACTCGCTCAGGCGGCGCACTCAATGGGCGTTGGAAAGATGATCGTCACGAGTTCAGCCGGCATTAGCGGACTGCAACCCGATGGTTCGCCTGGCGACGAACAAACGCCTCCTTGGCCTGGAGCAGCGCGAAATCTCTATTTGAAGAGCAAAGGGCGAGCCGAACAGACGTTACGCGATTTCTCACACAAGAAGGGATTCTTTGTCGCGGCGGCACTTCCTTCGTGGATGTGGGGCCCTCACGATATCGGCCCGACCCCAAGCGGCAAGCTAGTCTTCGACGCGATCGCGCATAAGTTGCCTCCCATGCTGCCGCCCGGCGGCTCGGCGGTTGTGGATGCACGGGATGTGGCTGTGGGCATGCTTCGTATTGCAGAAATCGGGCGCTCCGGAGAGCGATACATCCTCAGCGGCGATTTCGCCGAACTGGCTGGCATCATCACGAATCTTGCCGGATTGACAGGCGCAAAGCCACCGAAGAGGCATATCTCCTTTGCGGCTGCTGTCGCGCTGGCGACTGCGTCGGAAACCTGGTCTCGAATTACGAGAACCGCCAGTCCATTGTCGGTCGAAGCAGTTCGCCTAATGAATGCGCGCCTCCGAGTAACGCCCGCGAAAGCAGAGAGAGAGCTGGGCGTGACTTTTCGTCCGTTCGACATTACCCTTGCAGATACGGTGGCGTGGGCGAGAACGAGCTTGCAGGAGACGAGTAAATCGACGTCGCTGATTCTGTCTTCAATCCGGAAAAGTGCTTGATTGGGGAGATTTGGGATCGCAAGAAAGTGTGCCGCCAAAACCTTGTGCCCCTACAGTTCGATATCAGGCGCGTGCGATTTCCTGGACTCCTGAAAGCAGTGTTGCGTGCGGTTTCAAATCGTCTCTTCTCCGCACCATTCCTGATTTTCTTGCCCGCCGGAAGATCGAGGAACAGATTTTTCTGTAAGTCGGTAAAACCCTCGCCACTCCAAACCGCTCAACCGCAAACGCCCTCCCACATGCTCGTCAGTGGATTAAGCAAGGAGCGGTCGGCCGTTACCGCCCTATAAGCTAGAACGACTGCGAGAACCGGGCCTCCAGGAACTCACCCAGCTTGGCAGTGACCTTGAACTGGGGAATGGGGTCCAGTTCCTTGAAAGCCGAGGTGAATGCGTTGGAGAGACTCCAGATCGTCCTGGGCCGGAATTCCTCGTACTTCGGTTCGAAGTAGAGGTCCACGGTGCGGGCGAGGTGCTTGGGAGCTTCCAGTCTGCCCTCGACGAACGCCTCGTAGATGACCACCTTCGCGGTGACGTCCGTCACTTCACTTCTTTGCCAGGCTTCCACCTGCTTTCGCATGGGCTCGAAGTTTCGCTGCATTCGGTCGACACCCACCGAGATGCAGTCGATCAGCGAGAACGACTTCGAGTGTTTCGCGAGCACTGGGGTGAACGCGCCCGGGACAATGCTTCCGAATTCTGAGTGCCTTCTGGGTGGCTTCCCGGAAGCCGACGTCTAGTCGGGAAACGGTTCCGTACACGCCCCCAGTAGTAACTAGGCATTCGGTGCGTCCTCCGTGGCCGACCGCAAATTTCAACCCGCACGGGATGCGACAAGCGTCGGGCACTATCCCCAAAGTGGTTTACGCACGAATTCCCTTGACAAAATGAACGCTACGCAGTAAGTTAACACTGTTAACTAAACAGTGTTAACTAAGGAATCGTCGTTATGGGAGTCAAGGAAAGACGCGAACGGGAGAAGTCGGAAACCCGGGACAAGATCCTCGACGCCGCTCGCGGGCTGTTCGTCACCGAGGGCTATGAGGGCGTGTCGATGCGCCGGGTGGCAGAGAAGATTGAGTACTCGCCGACGGCGATCTATGTCCACTTTGCCGACAAGAATGAACTTTTCCACGAGTTGTGCCGGCAGGATTTTGCGCGGTTGCAGGAAGTGATGCAGAGCGCGGACATGCCAGCGGACCCAATCGAGCGGCTGCGACAGATTGGCAGGAATTACATCGAGTTCGGCCTGCACTTTCCCAATCACTACGTGTTCATGTTCATGACCCCGCATCTTCCGCAAGAGCCGGATGAAGAGGATCTGGAAATCATGGGCAATCCCGAGGAGGACGCCTACGCGATGCTGAAGTGGGCGGTGCAGGAGGCGATCAACTCGGGATGTTTTCGCGACGAGGTGCAGGATGCGGAACTGGTTTCGCAGACGCTGTGGGCGTCGGTGCACGGCGTGATTTCGCTGAACATTGCAAAGGGCAAGGATCCGTGGGTGGAATGGCGTCCGCTGCAAGATCGCGCGGAGATGATGCTGGATATCACGCTGCGGGGGTTGTTGCGTCCTGGTAGGGAAGGGAAATAACCATGCCTCCTCTGGCGCAACGGAATCTGTTTCACGACAAAGTACGCCTGACGGTTACGCTGACGGGGATCGTCTTCTCCGTGGTACTGATCGTGGTGCAACTGGGATTGTTCTTCGGCTTCGCCACGGCTACTTCCAACTTGATTGATCACTCGGGCGCGGATTTGTGGATCACGTCGAAGAATGTGCCTTATGTCGAGCAGGGAGTCGCTTTCAGCGAGCGCAAGTTGAATCAGGTGCGGGCGGTGCCCGGGGTCGCCGATGCGCAGAAGATTATCGCGCACTGGACGCAGTGGAAACGGCACGACGGCGGAGAAGATTCGGTGCAGATTGTCGGCATTAACGTGGACGATAATCTCGAACGGCCGTGGAATCTGGTGCAGGGACGCATCGAGGATCTGAAATCTCCGGACGCAATCATTCTCGACGAGCTTTACAAGCAGAAGCTGGGAGTAACGCGGGTGGGCGAGGTCTTCGAGATTGGAGGACATCGCGCGCGGGTGGTGGGCTTTACCCGCGGGATTCGTTCGTTCACGACTTCTCCGTATGTCTTTACGACCTTCAAGAATGCGCAGAACTACACGGGCATGCGGGAAGATCAGACATTGTTCATCCTGGTGAAAGTGGCCCCGGGAGCGAGTCTGGAGCAGGTGCGTCGAGGGCTGCTTGATCACGTTAAAGATGTGGAAGTCTTTACCACGGGCAAGTTCAGCCAGATGACGACCTTCTATTGGATGTTTACGACGGGCGCAGGCGTGGCGGTGTTGATCGCGGCAGTGCTGGGACTGATCGTGGGTTTCGTGGTGGTAGCGCAGACGATTTATGCCACGACCATGGATCACATTCGCGAATACGGAACGCTGAAGGCGATGGGCGCTCCGAACAGCTACGTCTACAAAGTCATCATGAAGCAAGCCGCAATCAGCGCGGTGATCGGATACGCGCTGGGGATGATTGTGAGCGCGTTTGTGGTGCGTGCCAGCCAGGCCGGCGGGGCGGCGATCCTGATGCCTCCGAGCATGGCGGTCGGGATGTTTTTCGTCACGCTACTCATGTGCGTGGGGGCGGCACTGGTTTCGATCAACAAGGTTACGCGAATCGATCCGGCGATGGTGTTCAAGGCATGAGTTCGTGGCGCAAGCGAGATCCTCACTTTGCCTGGATGACGGGTTCTGAAGGGAGATAACAGATGCAACCCGCAATTGCAGTACGCAATCTTACGAAAAACTACGTTGAGGGGAGTGCGGGTACGCTCGCGCTTCGTGGCGTTGATCTTGACGCGCATGAGGGTGAACTGCTGATGCTGATGGGGCCTTCCGGCAGCGGGAAGACCACGCTGCTTTCGATCATGGGCTGCATTTTGACGGCGACGTCCGGCAGCGTGCGCGTTGCCGGGACCGAAGTCACCAGTTTGCGGGAGAAAGAATTGCCTGCGATCCGCCTGCAGCACATTGGATTCGTGTTCCAGGGATTCAACTTGTTTCCCACTTTGACCGCCGGAGAAAACGTGGAGCTGATGCTCGATCTCAAGGGTGTAGCGGCAGCGAAGAAGCGGGCCAAGGAATTGCTGGAGCAGGTTGGGCTGGACGCGAAGTATGGCGCCTTTCCCGCCGACTTGAGTGGAGGGCAGAAGCAGCGGGTTGCCATTGCGCGGGCGCTGGCGGGCGATCCAGCGATCATCCTGGCGGATGAACCGACCGCCGCGCTGGACTCGCATACCGGCCGCAACGTGATGGAGATGATGAGTGACCTGGCACACAGGCGTGGGCGGGCGGTGGTGATTGTTACGCATGATTCCCGGGTGCTGGATTTTGCGGATCGTATCGTGAAAATTGAAGACGGGGCGATTGCACGGCCTTCGGAAGCTCAGCTGGTACCTGCGGGATTGTTAGTGCATGGAATGGCCACCGCTGCGGTGAGTTTGGCTTAGCGAAGTCAGAAGTCCCGCTTTTCGCGAGGAACGCGATGAGGCACCGAGTACGGACAGAACAAGGTACATCTGGAGAAAGTTATGAATGGCAATCTTGAAATCGGAAGTCTTCTTAAGAATCGCATGACGTTGTTGATCGGCCTCACGGCCTTTCTGCTGACCGTCTCGTTGGTGCTTGCATCGAGAGGTTCGCACGAGGCATCGCAGTCCGCAACGGCTTTAGCAATCGCGCATCAGCCCTTGCTCATCGCCGGTCCTGGGCGGGTCGAGCCTTCTTCGGAAGACATCAAGATCGGGTCTGAGTTGAGCGGCCGGCTGAAACTGGTCAAGGTCGAAGAGGGAGACGCTATTCATCGCGGCGAAGTGCTCGCCGAACTGGAAAATGCTGACTACCGGGCGCAAGTGGAGTCCGCACGCGCGAACGTCGCGGCCAAAGAGGCGACGTTGCGCAAAGTGAACAACGGCGCCCGGCGGCAGGAGCGGGACGCGGCATGGTCGTCGGTCAGTGAGGCGAAGGCTGTAATGGAGAATGCTCAAGCCGAGTTGCGCCGGCGCCAGGAGCTGTTTTCCGCGGGAGTGGTTTCACGCGAGGAACTCGAACGCTTCGCCCGCGAGGCCGACGTCGCCAAGGCGAAGTATCAGTCTGCCATCGAGCAGCATTCGCTGGTAGATGATCGTGCGCGCGAGGAGGACCGCTCTATCGCTGAGGCTGACTTACAACTGGCAAAGGCGCAGCTTGAGGAAGCGCAAGCGCGCTACGAGAAGACGTTCATTCGTTCGTCCATCGATGGCAGCGTGCTGCGCAAGCATCATCGCAGCGGCGAGAGCGTTTCAAATTCTTCCACGGTTCCCGATCCTGTCCTGACTATCGGCGACCGTAGGGCGCTGCGCGTGCGCGTGGATGTCGACGAAACCGACGTCAGCAAAGTGCGCGTGGGACAGAAGGCATACGTCACCGCCGACGCTTTCGGACAGGAGAAGTTCTGGGGACGTGTGGTGCGCGTGGGCCAGCATCTTGGACCAAAGAATGTCCGTACTGATGAACCCACGGAGAAAGTCGATACGAAGATTCTAGAGACGCTGGTCGAACTTGACCCCGGCGCGCAACTGCCCGATGGCCTGCGCGTGGATGCCTTCATCGTCCCCAACGGCGGCGAAGTGGCACAGGCTCAGCCGGGGCGCTTCTAGATCTCCGTCATCCGGCGTCGGAGTTGGATGTTTGAGAGGTTGGGCTTCCGACTGGGGCTCAAGCGAGCCCCGCGTACTCTGCTGCCGAGCTCATATGCTCTCCAACAACGAGGTGCCTTTGGAATGGCAGTCTCTGGCATCTCGATTCGGGCCGTTATCCGATACCTGCCGCATTGTAGGCAATCCCGAATGTATGGTCCGCCGCCTTGTCGCAAGCGAAAAATGAAAGTTGACAGGATGGTCTGCGCAAATGTATTCGGCCTTTCGTTGGAGCACAAAGCTCCTGGCCTTGATGGAATGCGCTGCGCGCTCGTCCTATTTAGTAATGCAGCCTTGGAAGGCTTTTCCGGTTTACAGGTTTCGAGAGCGCCGGGTTCGACCGTTGTGTCATCTCATAGTTCGCCAGCAGACCTGGCAGAAAATCATCAACTCCGTAGCCGTCGCTGGTCTGTAGATGTGGGAATCGCGAATGCGATTTCCAAGCCTGGCCTCGGCCAGGCGTCATCTGCAGGCCGGTCATGGTGTAACTGCTCCGACCAACAATGGGGGCCGATAGGTTTCATTCTTGGCGAGCACGGCCCAGGTCATGCGGGCCAGCTTATTCGCTAAGGCCACTGCGGCCACGTTACTGTGGGTGCGGGTTGTGAGTTGGGCCAGCCACGCACTCAGACCGGAAGATTGCTTCGTGCTCTGTTGCAGAACGGCACGGGCCCCTTGCACCAAGAGTCTTCGCAAGTAAGAGTTGCCGCGTTTGCTGATCCCCAGCAACTTTTGCTTGCCACCCGTGGTGTATTCGCCCGGGACGATTCCAAGCCACGCGGAAAACCCTCGCCCCTTTTTGAAAGCTGCTCCGTTGCCGATCGCGGCGATGATGGCAGTCGCCGTCACAGGTCCGATGCCAGGAATCGCTACCAGCCGTCGGCAGGCGTCGTTCTCGGCAGCCGCCTTGTTGATCATGGCATCGGCTTCGTCGATTCGTATTTGCAAGTGATCGAGTTCCAGCTTCAGTTGCATCAGAAGCACGCGCACTGCGCCGGAGAGCTTGGCACAGGCGTCCTCTAGGATTCCCGGCAATGCCGCATCGACATGGCGTCGCCCCTGGCGCAAAGTGATTCCACGTTCGAGCAGCAAGCCACGAATCTGGTTGATGACTGCGGTGCGACGCATCACCCAACGCTCCCGTACCCGATGCAGGGACTGCAGATCCGGTTGGTCATCGCTCTTGATCGGTACGAAGCGCATCTTCGGCCGCTCGACTGCCTCCGCAATCGCCTCGGCATCAATGTAGTCGCTCTTGTTCGTCTTTACGTACAGGTTCGCAGTGAAGTGCAACAGTTGTTTGCGCGAAAACTTCTTGCGTACCACAACCTCGCCACGTTGGTTAAGGCCAACCAGATGAAAGACTGTCTTGCCGAGATCAATGCCGATCGTGTGTAGTTGCATGGGGACGCCTCCTTGTTCACCTCTTATACCCCGGCTGCTCGCTGGGTAGAGGCGGCGGACCATCCCATTAGTAATGGCTGAGCCCAGCTTCCCGGAGGCGAATCGCCGTCGTGCTGTGCTTCAGCGCTTCATCACGCGGTCCAGAAACGGGCTCCTGAGGAACTAGCTGTCATTCTCCTGTTGCTGGAATGGGCAAGAGTTGGAATCCGAGTCGAGCTGCTTGTTTGCGGAGGCGCATTTCAGCTCTCTGCTGTGCCTGTTCATCGCAACGGTGGAAGACGGTTTCTGAGTACGGTTCTTTGGTCAATAAAACGTGATACAGAATTCGCGCGATTTTATGCGCGGTGGCGGTGATCGCCTGGGCAGTGCCGAGTTTGGCCCGCATGCGCCGAAAGAACTCGCCGAAGTAACCTTTCGCGCGGCATAGAGAGTTGGCGCCCATTCTGAGCGCAGTCGCAGCGCGATGTTTTACCAGGCGTGTTTTACAGGACAGCACCTTGCCGCCGCTGATTCGTTTTTCCGGGCAGAGGCCAAGCCAGGAGGCGAAGGCAGAGGCATGGCGAAACCTGCTGACATCGGTGCCGACTTCTGTCAGCATGACTTGCGCGGTGGCTGCGCTGATTCCGGGGATGTCGGTGAGATCAACGCCGGCAATGCGGTAAAGCTCACTTCGCAGATCGAACCGAGGATCGTTGCCCTGGCGGTGATAGGCCGTAGCCTTGGTGCGTGGTGGCATCGGATGCTCGGTCGCACTGGGAAGAGCCTGCATCAAACGTGCCGTCTCCTGATCCAACTCCAAGATCAGCTTCTGGTAGTAGCGGTATCCCTCCAGCGACTGCCTCAGGGTGAACAGATGCTCCGGCCGGTAGTCTCCCACCAAAGCCTGCGCCACCTTGTCCCGCGGGCTCTGCACCCGTCGATGACAAAGGTGTGCCAGTGCGACGGGATCGCGCTGGCCCGAGAGGATGGCATCGAGAATCGCTTGGCCACTGGTTCCGGTGATGTCGCTGAGCACATGGTGGAGCTGCAGGTTCATCTGACTGAGTGCCTTCTGCATGTGCAGAATGTGCTCAGCGGCCATCTCTAGCAAGCTGCCACGGTGCCGCCACAGAGTACGAATGGCACAAATCGCCTCGGGTGGCCGGAAGCTGGCCCGCAGCAACCCCACCGAGTGCAGATACTGGATCCACTGGCAGTCGGATACGTCGCTCTTGCGTCCGGGCACACTCTTCAGATAGTGTGCGTTGACTAAATAAACTTTGAGCCCGCGCTCCTCCAATATCTGAAACAGCGGGATCCAGTACACTCCTGTCGACTCCATCGCCACGCTCTGAATCCGGCACTGACCGAGCCAATCGGCAAGTGCATGTAGGTCGCAGGTGAAGCTGCTGAACCTGCGCGTCGACTCCTCAGCACGATCCGGTGGTACCGCGACGTAAATCTCCTCCGCGCCAATATCGATGCCCGCCGCATCCGGCTCCAACACCATCGATCTGCGCTCTAGCTTCTCTTTTCGCTTCGCCATGGTCTTCTCCTTGTCGCCGGAGAACGCGGCCCGAGGTGCGAATCCTAGCAGTCTCCTGATCGAGATCGCTGCACTGCTCCGCAGTCGTCATCACTAACCTATCCGCAACCTCAGACCCATGCTTCGAGTCGGGCTCATCAAGCACCATTGCCCGTTTCGGGCCGTAGCTGCCGCGGTCTCCAGCACACCTATCATCGCTCACCTCCAGTTCCTTCCGTTCCTATCTGAACGGAGCTCAGTCGGTTGCTTCGAGGAAATCGGAACACTGGCGATGGTCGCCGGATTCTACGGCCAGCTAGGAAATTTATCACTTTGCGATCGGAGGAACACTTGCAGGCTTTGCTCTTCACGTCAATTTGCGGCTTTCAGCTTGATCTCCGCCGTGTCGCCCTTTACTTCAACTGTCGTGCCAAAGGGCTTTGACGCATCCGCCAGGCGCTGGAGGATATAGCCCGCTCTCGCACCCGTCACCGGGGAGGGCAAGCCGCGCGTGTCGAGGAATTCGTTGCTGGTGTACTCGCTGTGAACATCGGGCTGGCCCTCGCCTATGTTGTTTAAGGCAATCGGCCGGAACGAGATCGATTGCAGGTTTTTCCCCTGAAATTGGAGATACGCGACCACGCTCTCCCAATTCATCGGTTCGTCGATGTAGGTCAGCGTCGGCGGCACGTTGTAGATGAAGTTGCCCAGGTCGTAGAAGATGGGCCGGCCGTTATAAATCTCCACGCCATGCAGCAGAGGAGCGCCGTGCATCACAATGATGTCCGCACCGGCATCCACCTCCGCGTGCGTCCACTTCTTGAGCCAATCATTCGGGGCGAGCCGCTCCTGCATGCCTTCGGTGAAAATCGTGGAGAAAGAATGATTCCCGAAGACGTGGTTATGTTGGTACACGATCACGAGGTCGGCGTGCTGGCGCGCGTCACGAATGCTTTGAAGGATACGTTGTGAATCTTTGTGATTTGGCGTGTTCGCAGGCGCGCCGGGCAGATCGACTGTCGCCTCATTTTCTTTGTCGCCGGCTTCGACGCGTAGCTCATTCACGCCCGGCCGGTCCGCCGTGGCGCTTCCTCCGGGGGATGGTGTTCTTAACGCCGGTCACCTTGAGATCGAATGCATGATTGCCGGCCAGGGACAACAAGTTAAAGCCGAAAGTAGTCAGCGCATCGAGTGCTTCCGGCGGCGTGAGAAATCCCCTTCCTTGCTGGACCGTCTCGCCCTTTTCGGCGACCGCGGCTTCCAGGTTGGTGAACACCACATCGCCCTTCAGCAACCCCTGGATCACCGGGACCGTCGCCGGGGCGGTTGCCCGGATGTCCGACCGGATCATCGACTGCCCCGTCAAAGTTATCGTTATCGCGGTCGACTGCGGCCGCACGGCAACACCCGTCGCGGACACGATTGCGAACAGAACCGTGAGGCGCGCTGATCTCGCCAACAACCGGCCGGTCTGCAGCATTGTTGTCATTTGCATTGTCCTCGCATTTTCGCGTAAGCGTTCGATGTACTCGCTGCCTAAGTTTCACAATTCCGGCTAAAAGACATCGCGCTACCTCTGGGGACATTCTCCTCGTCTCGCTTCCGCAATCATTCAAGTGGCAGAGTACACCAAGTTGTTGAGTTTAGCCGGATCGCCGGACAAGTCTTCTCCACGGTCGACAAACGGGCTTCAGGGAGATGTCGTAGCTGGATGTCAGCGGAATGGGGAGTGTCGGGCAGATCTCCTCGAAGCCGACTTCGGGCTCGGAATAATCTCCAATCTCAGTTGGAGCGACCGCCTATATTCACCAGTCGTCAAAACGATTAGGGTAGCGCCGAGCAAGCTTTATGCCCCTTTCTGTGAACCAATTACCGGGGAACAGTTGTACAATCCCCGCGTTCACCGAAACGCTAAGACTTCAAGGAGATAAGCAAGAGAGCCGCCATGAGCCTGACGCACAAGTATTTCCGCGTAAAGATCCTGATGTCCTCGTTGGCGCTTTTGCTGGGAATTGGCATGGCAGTGAGCCTTCTGTTTCCCGACGTTGAGGCCGCGCCAAGTGTGGATCAAGTGCACCCAGCGATGTGGCCGATGGCGAAATCTCCGGTGGGGCTTGATGCCAAGATAGAAAAGCGGATCACCGAGATGCTCAGCCACGTGAGCATCGAAGAAAAAATCGGCCAGGTGATTCAACCAGAATGGAAAACCATCAAACCCGAGGAGGTAACCCAGTATCACATCGGCTCCATCGAAAACG
>WNFI01230336.1_pt1 | contig 12893 bp, 11 predicted proteins | sample 5400471 | NCBI WGS metagenome assembly WNFI01 (sample SAMN13153348, study PRJNA577476) | soil metagenome | isolation source: 100 cm saprolite on Douglas fir-dominated hillslope | place: USA:California | collected 2013-09-17
CAGGGGAACGACGGTTGAGGACGGCGAGATCCGCCGGCCCGTCAGCGACCTGCCCAGGCCGCAGCAGGGCTTCCCTGGCTCGCCGCGGCTTCTTGTCTCTACGGCCGACCCTGGTCGCGGCGGAGCGACGCAGCGCACGTTCGCGCTCACCTCGCCGCTGACCATCCTCGGCCGTGGCACCGACTGTGACCTCAGGCTCGTGGATCAGGGAGTCTCCCGGCATCACGCCGAGATCCGGGTCGAAGACGGCGACGTCGTACTAGTAGACCTCGGTTCCACGAATGGAACGTTCGTGGAAGGACAACCGATCAGGAGAATATCCCTTACGGACGGCACGCGCGTTACCCTTGGCCGCACGACTCTGGTATTCCGCAGGGACGGTACGTACTGACGAACGGCAGGAAGCAAGCAGTCACTTACCCAGCAGCCGCGGCGCGCGCGGAGGGCCGCGTGGGCTGCCGGCGATCTGAGGACTCGTAACCCGATGAACCAGCTCACCCTCGATCTCATCAAGCTGGCGTTCCTGGCTGTGCTCTGGCTGTTCGTCATCGCCGCCGTGGGGGTCGTGCGGACCGACCTGTTCGACCAGCCGACCTCGCCGCGCAGCCAGCGCCGGGCCGCGCGCCACCAGACCAGGCACAACCAGCAGGCCGACCCGATGACGAAGCCCGCCAGGCACAGCCGAGGCACTCCGAAGATGCTGCTGGTTACCGGGGGCAACCTGGCCGGGACCACTATCACCCTGAGCGAGCAGCAGATCACCATCGGCCGGGCCGCTGATGCCACGCTGGTGCTCACCGACGACTACGCTTCGACCAGGCACGCCCGGCTGTACCCGCAGAACGGCGAGTGGATCGTGGAGGACCTGGGCTCCACGAACGGTACCTACCTGGACCGGCAGAAGGTCACGCAGCCGACGCCAGTCCCGCTCGGCGTGCCGGTTCGCGTCGGCAAGACCGTCCTGGAGTTGCGCAGATGAGCATCGCGCTCCGCTACACGGTCCAGTCAGATGTGGGCCTGCTCCGCGAGGGCAACGAGGACTCCGCTTATGCCGGGCCGCACCTGCTCGCCATCGCTGACGGGATGGGCGGGCACGCGGCCGGGGAGGTAGCGAGCGCAGTCGCGATCGCGACCCTTGCCCCGCTCGATGCCGACACTGCCGGCATCGACATGCTCCAGGCGCTGGCCGACGCGATCGCGCAGGCCAACGCCGAGCTGCGGCTGATCGCGCAGGCCGACCCGTCGACGGAAGGCATGGGCACCACACTCACGGCCTTGCTCTGGTCCGGCGACGAGGTCGCGCTGTGCCACATCGGCGACTCCCGGGCCTACCTGCTACGCGACGATGAGTACCACCGGATCACTCATGACCACACCCTCGTCCAGTCCCTGGTTGACGAGGGCAAGCTCACGCCGGAGGCAGCGGCGTCACACCCGCAGCGCTCGCTCGTCATGCGCGCGCTGCAGAGCAGCGTGCCAGCCGAGCCCGATCTTGCGATGCTCAAGGCCAGGGTCGGGGACCGTTACCTGCTCTGCTCGGACGGCCTGTCCGACGTGGTCAGCGACGAGACCGTGCACAAGACACTGACGGATCTGGCCGACCTCGATCAGGCGGTCAGCCAGCTGATCGATCTGGCGATCCGCAGCGGCGGGCCGGACAACATCACCTGCATCCTCGCCGATGTCATCGACACCGATTCCGACCAGATGCCCAGCACCGAGGTTGTCGTCGTGGGCGCTCTGACCGGCGGAGCCGACCAGCCGGTTCAGCCCGTTCGCACCGACAGCCCGGCGGCGCGGGCGCACCTGCTCGCCACTGGCAGGAACCCGGCAACGCTCGCCACGGCGGCGGCCTCGCTGACCGTCCCCGTCACCGCCAGTGCAACTGCCGCTGCGCTGAACCCGGATACCCAGGAGGACAGCGATGCGCCTGACGACGAAGACGACGAAGACGACGACCCCATGCTCGTCAGGTCCGGGCGGCGACGCTGGCCGGTGGTCTCGGTAACGCTGCTCGTGCTGCTCGCCGTGGTCGGAGCCGGCAGCCTGTACGCGTGGCGGATCACCCAGGACGAGTACTACGTCGGTGCGGCCGACGGCATGGTCGTGGTGTATCGAGGCGTGAACGAGGCGGTAGCCGGCCTCAGCCTCTCCAGCATGGTGCGGCGGACCGACATCCCGCTCACCGCCGTGCCCAGCGGCGAGGCTGGGCAGATCCAGGCGACCATCCCCGCCGTGAGCCTGCGCGCGGCGTACAAGATCGTGTCGCAGATCAGACACGACTACCGGTGCGCGGTCGCACAGGCCGACATCCGGAAGTGGGTAGCGCACCAGCCGACGACGACAGCCAAGAAGACAACGGCCGACAAGACCAGTCAGTCCGCGCATTTCGGCAGGACAACGGCCAAGCGGCTGTCGGCCAAGCCGAAGCCTAAGCCGACAAGCAATCACACCGCGGCTGTTCAGGCGCCCACGGACGCGGCCAAGCAGCCGGTTAAGGCGCCGGTCTCCTATCCGCCCAAGCCGGTGCTGCCGCCGTTCTGCTCGCCGTCGACGGGAGCCGCCAGATGAGCGCCGTACCGAGCGTTGCTGACGTCGCACCGCACGGCTCGTCGCACCGGGCCGCGCCGCTGCCGCGCGGCAGGCGCAGCGCCGAGCTCGTCATGCTCTGCTTCGCCGTCGGCATCATGGCTTTCGCCTTCGCGGCCGCAGGCCTTGGCCTCAACGGGCACGTTCCGTCCGGCCTGGTCGTCTACGTGGCAGGCTTCGCTGCCCTGATGGCGCTTGCCCACCTGGCAGCCCGCAGGTTCGCGCCGTGGGCGGACCCGCTGATGCTCCCGCTCGCTGCGCTGCTGAACGGGCTGGGCATCGTGATGATCTACCGGCTGCAGGAGTCGGGCACGAACGGCAACCCGGGCCTGCCGATCAGCACGCTCACCACGCACGCGGCCCTCTATCAGCTGATGTGGACGGCTGTCGGCATCGTCGCGTTCATCGTCGTGCTGGCCGTGATCCGCGAGCCGAGGGTCCTGCAGCGCTACACCTATACTCTCGGCACCCTCGGACTCTTCCTGCTGGCCATTCCCGCATTGCTGCCAGCGAGCCACAGTTCGGTCAACGGAGCCAAGGTCTGGATCATCCTCGGCGGCTTCTCCATCCAGCCTGGCGAGTTCGCCAGGATCGCGCTCGCGGTCTTCTTTGCCGGATACCTGGTGCGCAAGCGGGACGTGCTGTCCCTGGCCGGGCGCCGCTTCCTGGGCATCGACCTGCCACGCGGCCGCGATATGGGGCCGATCCTGGTGCTGTGGGGCATCGCCATGCTGATCCTGATCTTCGAGTCCGACATCGGCATAGCGGCGCTGTTCTTCGGCATGTTCGTCGCCATGCTCTACATCTCGACGCAGCGGAAGTCGTGGCTGCTGATCGGGATCCTGCTGTTCGTGGCAGGTGCCCTGCTGGCCGCGGGCGTCGTGCAGAGCGACTTCATCTTCACCGGGTTGGGCGAGGAACTGGGACTCACCGGGCTGATGGCACTGCTGCTGATCTTCGGGCTGCTGGTGCAGCGCGGCCTGCGCGCGGCCCTGGCGGTCCGCGACCCGTTCGCCAAGCTGCTGGCCGCGGGCGTCGCCTTCGTTCTCGCGCTGCAGGTGTTCATCATCGTCGGCGGCGTCACCCAGATCATCCCGCTGACCGGCATTACGACACCGTTCCTGTCCCAGGGTGGCTCGTCCCTTGTGGCGAGCTGGATAGTGATCGCATTGCTGATGCGGATCAGCGACACCGCGAGGAGGCCCGCGCCGCAGTCGATCCAGGACGAGGGCCTGACCCAGGTGGTGCGGGCGATATGAACCGAGCCATCCGCAGAATCTCGATCGCCAGCCTGGCGATGTTCGTGGTTCTCATGATCAACGTCAACTACCTGCAGGTCTTCCGGGTCAACTCGCTGGCGGCGGAGCCTTTCAACAGCCGGGTCTCCTCTGAGCAGCTCAAGAACTGGCGCGGCGAGATCATCGCGGCTGGCGACCAGGGCGGCGGCCTGGACGCGATTATCGCTAGATCAAAGTTGCTCAAGGGCGGGTTCTACCAGCGCGTCTACCCGGCGGGCCCCGAGTACGCGCCGGTTACGGGCTACAACTCGATCTTCGGGCCGACCGGGATCGAGAAGGCCGAGAACAAATTCCTTGCCGGGACGGCGCCAAGCCTGGCCGTCTATAACCTCAAGGGCCTGTTCACCGGCAAGCCGAAGCAGGGGGCCAGCGTCTACCTGACGATCAGCCCCAAGGCGCAGGCGGCCGCGTACCAGGCGCTGGTAGCGATCGGAAAGCCGGCCGCGGCAGTCGCGATCGATCCGCACACGGGTGCGATCCTGGCCATGGCGTCCTATCCGTCCTTCGACCCGAATCTCTATGCCCCCATTAATAGCGCCGAGGTCGCCAAGATCGACGCACGGTACCGCAACAACCCCGCCCACCCGCTGCTGAACCGGGCCATCAACGACACGTTCCCGCCCGGATCTAGCTTCAAGCTGATCACCAGTTCGGCGGCGTTCAAGACCGGCAAGGTCGCGAACCCGAACTCGAGCATCCCGGCTCCGCAGTTCTACCGGCTGCCGGGCAGCCACACATTCCTGGCGAACGACGCCAACTCACTCTGCGGTAACGGGCACCCGCCGATCCTGTTTGCGCTGACCGTCTCCTGCAACACGGCGTTCGCCAAGCTCGGCGACACGGTCGGCGGCTCCGCGCTGCACACCATGGCCAACGCCTACGGCTTCAACAACCCGAACCTGACGATCCCGCTCCCGGTCACCGCGAGCGCGTATCCGGCGCTGACCGACCCGGCGCAGATCGCGCTCTCGGCGATCGGCCAGTTCAACGACGCCGAGACTCCGCTGCAGGAGGCGATGGTCGCCGCCGCGATCGCTAACCACGGAACCCTGATGCGGCCCTATCTCGTCGCGCAGATCAAGGCCCCTGACCAGTCCACGGTCCAGACCGCGCAGCCGGCCGTGCTGGCGAATCCGATCTCACCGGCGGTGGCTGGCAACCTGACGACGATGATGAAGAGCGTCACGCAGAATCCCGCCGGCACCGCCTACCTGACCGCCGGCCCCCCGGCGACAGGCATCCTGATCGCGGGAAAGACCGGGACCGCACAGAACGGCGTGAACAATTCGCACCTCGATGACGCGGTCTTCACCTGTTTCGCACCAGCAGACAACCCGAGGATAGCGGTCGGCGTCATCGTGCAGGGCGGCGGCTTCGGCGCCGCCGGCGCAACGCCGATCGCGCTCAAGATCATCCAGGCATACCTGGGGCTGCATTGAGCGCGGGCAGGCCAGCGCGCCCGGATGACCGGATCGCCCCCAGGCCATCCGATGGCATAGATTGCAGAACGGCTCGCAATGGCTCTTGCCGCCGGGCAAGCCAGTCACGACTACGCAGGACGGTAACGTAAGTGCGAGACATGACTCAGCCAACGCTGCTCGGCGGCCGCTACGAGCTCGACGGTATCGTCGGCCGTGGCGGCATGGCCGAGGTCTATCGGGCCCGTGACCTGCGCCTAGACCGCGTCGTCGCGGTGAAGACGCTGCGCGAGGACCTCGCGAGGGACCAGACATTCCAGGCCAGGTTCCGGCGTGAGGCGCAGTCCGCCGCCTCGCTGAACCACCCGTCGATCGTCGCCGTCTACGATACTGGCGAAGACAACACGGGTATGTCGCACGTCCCGTTCATCGTGATGGAATTCGTCGACGGCCGTACGATCAGGGATCTGCTGCGCGACGACCGGCGGCTGCTCCCGGAGCGGGCGCTCGAGATCACCGACGGCGTGCTGCGGGCGCTCGACTACAGCCACCGGGCGGGCATCGTGCACCGCGACATCAAGCCGGGCAACGTGATGCTGAACCGGCACGGCGAGATCAAGGTGATGGACTTCGGCATCGCCCGCGCCGTCGCCGACACGCAGGCCACGATGACGCAGACCGCGCAGGTGATCGGGACCGCCCAGTACCTGTCGCCCGAGCAGGCTCGCGGTGAGCGGGTCGACTCGCGATCCGACCTGTACTCGGTCGGCTGCCTGCTCTACGAGCTGCTGACCGGCCGGCCGCCGTTCATGGGCGACTCGCCAGTTTCGATCGCCTACCAGCACGTCAGGGAGGCCCCGGTCCCGCCGTCCCGGGTCGATCCCGAGCTGCCTGCCTGGGCCGACGCCATCGTGCTCAGGGCCATGGAGAAGGACCCCGCTGAGCGGTACCAGTCCGCGGCCGAGATGCGCAGCGACATCCAGCGTGCGCTCTCCGGCGTACCGGTCGCCGCTGCGCTGCCGATGACGACCTCGTATGGCGCGCCAGGAGCCGGTACCAGGCGGATGGACCAGCTCGGCCAGACCCAGGTCCAGCGGCAAACCGGCTCGATTCCGCCCTACCAGTACGGGTCGGAGGAGACCGGAGTGCGGCAGCGCCGCAGGCGCCCGGTCTGGCCCTGGGTGGCAGCCGTGCTCGCGCTGGCGGTGATAGGCGGTGCCATTGCCGCCTATCAGCTGATCAGCGGCACAGGGAGCAGCACGGGCAGCACGATCGCCGTGCCGAGCCACCTGCGGGGCATGAAGCTTGCCGCGGCCGAACACGCGGTGAAGCACGCCGGGCTGAGGTTCGTGCCGGCCGGGCACACGTCGCTGACCGGCCCGTACGGCGTCGTGACCAGCACGAGTCCCTCCGGCGGCACCAAGGTCGCCAAGGGCAGCCCTGTCACGCTCAACTACAGCGTCCGGCCTGGCAAGCAAACGCTGCCCGATGTCTCGAAGATGAGCGTCGCCGCCGCTACAGCCAGGCTGAATAAGCTCGGCTGGGGCAACGTCACGGCTAGCCAGTCCCCGGTTGCGAGCTTGCGCATCGCCAAGGGCGACGTCGTGAGCACCAACCCGTCGGCGGGCCAGACCATCTCGCTAAGTACCCCGATCGTGCTCAACGTCTCCGGCGGCGGGGCCGCGGTGCCGCCGCTAGCCGGCCTGACGGAGGGCGCTGCCATCGCTCAGCTGAACCAGGCGGGTTTGTTCTACCAGATCTCCCGGGTGCCCGGGCCGCCGGGCACGCTGCCTGGCACGGTCTGGAAGACATCGCCGAGTCGGGGCAAGGCGGTCCTTCCCGGCGGTTCCGTGACCATGTACGTGGAGCCGGGCTCGAGCACCTCGCCCAGCCCTTCGCCATCGTCATCGAGCAGCCCGAGCCCGAGCCAGAGTTCGAGCCCATCGCCGAGTTCCAGCTCGCCGTCGGTGAAGTTGCACCGAGGTGGGCTGCACCTGCCCTAGCGGCTACGGGAGCCAAGACCCGTTACCGCGGAACCGACTACGCTTACGATCAAGGTCGCGCGCTCGCCGCGCAGCAGGATTCATGTCAGGAAGAAGGCGGTTTATACCCCGCCGCCGCGTTCGACGAAGGCCCGGGTGAGCCCGCCCTGGCTGGTGCCGACCATGGTCGGCTGCCTGGTTGTCGGCCTGGCGTGGATCGCGACCTTCTATGTCAGCGGCCAGAAACTGCCAGTCGAGGCGATCCAGCAGTGGAACCTGGTCATCGGGTTCGCGCTGATCGTTTCCGGCGTCATGCTCGCTACCAGGTGGCGCTAGCGCGGTACCGATCCTAGGGCCGCCCGAGGGCGGCATGCACGAGCTGGTAGTCCCTGACTACGACGCCGATTACCAGCAGCGCGAGCAGCGCGACCGTGGCGGCGATCTGCGTAAGAGCCCGGTGATTCCTCGGCGCGTAGACGTAGGCCGCGGTGAGCGCGCTCCCTGCGATGAGCCCGCCCACGTGCGCCTGCCACGCTATCCCGGAGATCGTGAAGCTGATCAGCAGGTTGACGCCGATCAGGCCGACCCGAGCAGGTAGAAGAACACGGAGCCGCCCAGAGCGCTGACCAGGTACACGGCCACGAATCTGGCCCTGCCGAGCATGCGCTCCAGGGCGGGCCCGACGACAATCAGCGCCCACATGTTGAACGCGATGTGGAAGATGCCGAAGCCGCTGCCCAGCGGCTCGTGCAGGAACGCGCTGGTCAGCAGGCGATACCACTGACCGTCAGCGACTCCGATCGTCGGATTGAACCTGCCCACCAGCGCGCCGTTGTTGATCAAGGCGTTGGAGTTGATCAGCTCGCCCAGGTAGGCGAGCACGTTGATGGCCACGAGCGTCCAGGTGACGACGGGTCGGTTGGTTACCTTCCCGCCGAAGGGCGCGGTGGCCTGCCTGGTCGCCCTGCTACCCTCCCTGACGCACTCGACGCACTGCTGGCCGACGGCCGCCGACCGCAGGCAGTCAGGACAGGCCGGGCGGCCGCACCGCACGCACGAGACGTAAGTTTCGCGGCCGCGGTGCCGGAAGCAGGTCGGGGCTGACGCCGAGACACCGGACTCGGGGTTTGCGTCCTGCGGGCCCGGGGGGCCCGGGGGGCTTGGGGGTATGGTCATCGCTCTAGCTGCCAGACTCCGCCGCGTCGCCCGAGCCGTTCGTCCCCGGGCCTGCGTTCGCCATCGCGAGCAGGTACGGCCGGTCGAATCTCAGGTCAGGGTGGATCTCGTCGCCGAACTTGTAGCCGGGACCGCCGGTACCCGTGCCGAGCGGATCGCCGCCCTGGATCATGAACCGGGGAATTACCCGGTGGAAGATGGTTCCGTCGTAGAGCTTCGCCGCGCCCGTCGCGCGGGTTCTCGGGTCGGTCCACTCCCGTCCGCCCTCCGCCAACTCGACGAAGTTCCGCACCGTCTTGGGCGCGTGGTCAGGAAAAAGCCGGACGACGACCGTCCCGCGGTTGGTCCGCAGCGTCGCGGTAAGAGCATTGGTCATATCAAAATCCTGCCACGCCCAGGGCAGTGCCATGGCACGCACGCCCAGTGCGGACCACTGCCGGTGGTCCGGGCCGGCATATCCGCGGCCTTGGGTCACGATCGCGGCATCGCGCGATTGACCGTACATGAGCGGGGAAGTTCACCGTGGAGATTATTCACGGGGGAGGAATCAGTGTCTGTTACGTCCAGAAAACGGGCCATCATGCCAGCGGCTGATATGCAGTGGCGGGCCAGGAAGATCGCCATGCAGGCGTCGAGGCTAGCCGACCGGGCCGCTCCCATGACGAAGAGCGCGACCAAGACCGCCAGGCGGCGCGCCGACAGCGCGGCGACATGGGCCAAGCCACACGTCGGCAGGGCCCGCGCGTGGATGGCCGTCAGGGCAGCCCGCAGCAGCGTCTCGATGCAGGAGACCGTCGCTCCCAGGGTCTCGGCCATGCTGGCGGTGGCTGCCAGGAAGCTCGACCCGCCCAGGCAGCAGTCCCGCCGCTGGCCGAAGGTTATGGCCGGAACGGCACTGCTTGCCGCCGCAGCCGCCGCCGCGACCGCCATGACGATGCGCAAGAACGCGCGCATGATCCGGTCGGTGCCATCAACGCCGATGCCCTCGGGAACCTCGTCGAGGAGCACCACTGAGCCGCAGTCGGCCGGACTCAACCCGAAGGCCGAGGCAGATCGCGCAAGAAGCGAAGCCGAGGTCAACGGCCTCTCCCGGACTCGCTGACGGTATTTGCCAGGCCGCGTGCCCGGCTCCACGGCGGAAACGGCGCCGCCGCGTGGCCGGGCATCGGCGTTCTCGCGGGGCGTGTCGGCGTTCTCGCGGGGGCGGGGTGTCGGCGTTCTCGGGGGCGAGGTGTTGGCAGTATCGGGCAGAATCGAGCGTGTGCTCCTGTCCGAGATCGTCTCTACCTCGGCCGGCGTCGCGGGCACGCCGGGCCGACGAGCGAAGATCGACCAGATCGCTGAGCTGCTGGCGCGGGTCCCGGTTGATGAAGTTCCGATCGCGGTTGCATTCCTGTCGGGCGACCTCACCCAGCGGCAGATAGGCGTCGGGTACGCGGCCCTGATGGGCCTGCCAGACTCGGCACCCGCCGAGGGGGCGGCGCCCGCCAAGGCGGCACTCGCCGACGCCGTGGCGGCGGAAGAGGCCCATACGACGCCGGCCAGCCAGGCATCGCTCAGCCTGACGGAGACGGACGCCGCCTTCGAGGAGATCGGCGCGCTGGCCGGGCCCGGATCGCAAGGCAGGCGGCGGGAGCTGCTCGCCAGCCTGGTCGGGCGGGCAACCGAGGACGAGCGGCAGTTCCTGATCCGCCTGGTTAGCGGCGATTTGCGGCAGGGCGCACTCGAAGGGGTCATGACCGATGCTGTGGCCAAGGCGTCGGACGCCCCCGCCGCTGAAGTCCGGAGAGCACACCAGCTTCGCGGATCGCTGGCCGACGTCGCCAAGGCGGCACTTGCCGCCGCACCGGGCGGCGAGCAAGACGTCGTCGCCGCCCTACGCGCATTCACGCTGCGCGTCGGCCAGCCGGTGCGGCCGATGCTCGCCGCTTCCGCCCCGAGCCTGGACGCCGCGCTCGCCAAGATCTCGCCCGCCGCTCTGGAATGGAAGATCGACGGGATCCGGATCCAGATCCACCGTGACGGCGAGCGCGTGCGGGTGTTCACGAGGACGCTCGACGACATCACTGACCGGGTTCCCGAGATCGTCGCCATGGCGAGAACACTGGCGGTCAGCTCCGCTGTGATTGACGGCGAGGCGGTCGCGCTGCGCCCGGACGGCCGGCCGCACCCGTTCCAGGTGACATCGGCGCGGGCCGCCAGTCAGTCGGCGCCTGCGGCACACCCACCGCGCGGCGCACCGCGTGCCACCGTGCCGCTCACCGCCTACCTGTTCGACTTGCTTCACGTCGGCGGCCAGGACCTGATCGACCGGCCAGCGAGCGAGCGGTTCGACCAACTTGCCGAGATCGCGCCCGCCGGGGCGCTGATCCCGCACCTGGTCACCTCCGATTCCGAGCAGGCCGCCGATTTCTTCGCCGACGCGATCGCGCGTGGCCACGAGGGCGTGGTGGTGAAATCGGTCGGCTCGCCGTACGGGGCCGGCCGCCGCGGCAGCGACTGGATCAAGGTCAAGCCGCGCACCACCCTCGACCTGGTCATCCTGGCCGCCGAGTGGGGGCATGGGCGACGGACCGGCTGGCTGTCGAACCTTCACCTCGGTGCCCGCGATCCGGAAACCGGCGGGTTCGTCATGCTCGGCAAGACGTTCAAGGGGCTGACTGACGCCATGCTGACCTGGCAGACCGAGCGGCTGCTCGCGCTGGCCGACCGCGCCGACGCGGCTTCGGCCCGGCCGTACGGCGTCGTGCATGTGCGCCCCGAGCTCGTGGCAGAGATCGCGTTCGACGGCGTCCAGGCCAGCCGCCGCTACCCGGGCGGCGTGACGCTGCGGTTTGCTCGCGTCCTGCGTTACCGCGAGGACAAGCCCGCCGCCGAGGCCGACACCATCGACACCGTCCGTTCGCTTTGGCCGCACACCGACGACGAGAGCTAGCTGCGGTCGGTTACGGGCCGGTGAGTCGCAGTGCCTCGCAGCCGCCAGCCGGGAAAGAAGTGCCATGCCATGATCTGTCCATGCGGATGCTGTGGCTAGACGACGACGGCAGGTGGCACACGAAGCTCCGCGGCCGGCATGTACTGTCCGACCCCAGGCTGAACAGGGGCACAGCATTCAGTTATTCAGAGCGGCATGAGCTTGGGGTTACCGGGCTGGTACCGCCCGCTCACGTGACGCTCGACCAGCAGGTGGCCCGGGTCTACGCGCAATACCAGCGCCAGCCCGATGACCTGGCGAAGAACGTGCTGCTGACTGAGATCCACGACAGGAACGAGGTGCTCTTTTACCGCCTCTTGATCAGTCATCTGCCTGAGATGCTGCCCGTCGTGTACACGCCGACGATCAGCCAGGCGATCAGGAGCTACAGCCACGAGTACCGCAGGCCGCGCGGCGTCTACCTGTCCGTCGATCATCCCGAGCTGATCGAGGAGTCGCTTCGCGCGACCGGCCTGCAGGGTCCCGACCTCGACCTGATCGTGGCCACCGACGCCGGCGCCATCCTGGGAATCGGCGACTGGGGTGTCGGCGGCATGCGCATCGCGGTCGGCAAGCTTGCCGTCTACACGGCCGCCGGCGGCATCGATCCCGACCGGTCGGTAGCCGTCATGCTCGACGTCGGCACGGACCGGCAGAGCCTGCTTGATGATCCGCTCTACATGGGCAACCGGCATCCGCGGGTGTCTGCGGCGGAATACGACAGGTTCCTTGATGCGTTCGTCGACGCGGCCAGCAGGTTGTTCCCGCACGCGATGCTGCACTGGGAGGACATCGGCCTCAGCAACGCCAGGCGGCTGCTCGACCATTACCGGGATAACCTGCTGACCTTCAATGACGATATCCAGGGGACGGGAGCGGTCAACCTGGCCGCCGTGCTCGCCGCGGTCCGGGGCACCGGCACCAGCCTGCGGGACCATCGGATCGTCATCTACGGGGCGGGAACCGCTGGCACAGGGATAGCTGATCAGCTGCGGGCGCAGATGCTGGCCGACGGACTGACCGAGGAAGAGACCAGGGACAGGTTCTGGGCCCTGGACAAGCAAGGGCTGATCACCACAGACATGGACGGGCTCAGCAGCGCGCAGCGGCGCTGCGCCAGGGAGTCGGCCGACGTGGCTGCCTGGCAGCGAGATTGCGAACTCGGCGGGATCAGCCTGGCCGAGGTAGTCGCCCGGGTTCATCCGACCATCATGATCGGCACGTCGACTAGATCAGGCGCGTTCACCGAGGACATCGTCCGCGAGATGGCCGCGCACGTGCCGCGTCCGGTGATCCTGCCGATGTCTAATCCGACCGAGCTGGCGGAGGCGCGCCCGGACGACCTGATCAAGTGGAGCGACGGCCGGGCGCTCGTCGCGACGGGAAGCCCGTTCGGGCCGGTCGAATATGACGGCATCACCTACCAGATCGGCCAGGCCAACAACGCCCTCGTGTT
>WNFI01085774.1_pt1 | contig 12891 bp, 12 predicted proteins | sample 5400471 | NCBI WGS metagenome assembly WNFI01 (sample SAMN13153348, study PRJNA577476) | soil metagenome | isolation source: 100 cm saprolite on Douglas fir-dominated hillslope | place: USA:California | collected 2013-09-17
CATTGGGCCACGAGCAGCCACGCGAACATGCGGTCGGTGGAGCGGTGGACTTCCTGGCGGTGCGCCTCGAAGCGCATCTCGGCGCGAAGCACCACGGCGTCCGCCGCCGCCGTAATCGTGTCGATCGCCTTCACTGAAACGCTCATGTGGTTCCCCCCATCGATGTCATCTGGCGTTCACCTGGGCCAAGCGAATCGGTCCTTCGTTCTCCAGCGCGCATCCGAAAATGGGCGCGTCGGCCCGGTCGGCGTGCGCGCCGTTCAACAGCGCCACGATCCGTTGGCGTCCGAAGCTGTCGCCTTCGTGGCCGCGGGCGGCAGTGATTCCGCCGCGAAAGGCGAGCTTTCCGGCCGCGTCGTACAGGACCACCGCGCCGGAAGTCTCCACGCCGAAACGCTTCGCCTCCGTCCCCCCGACGTCGCGGGCGACGGTCACGCCGGGGATTCGCTCTGCGCTCGACCAGAGAGCGGTCCGCGCGAGCTCCGGTTCCTCTCCCGGTGGCGCGAGGAGGAGCACGTGCGCGTCCAGGCGATCGTGGAAGCGGGCCATCAGCCCCGCCAGCTCGGAGATGCTCGCGCGCGTGCACGCGCAGCGGGGATGCGCGAATAGCAGCAGGGTGGCCCTGCCCGCGTTGGCGTGGATCCGGCTTCGGGCAGGCCAGTTACGAGCGGCGGTCGTTCCTTCGGCGCCGGGCCTCGTCTTGTAGATCCAGAGGGCCAGGAATCCGGCCGCGACGGCCAGTAACCAGGCCGCTCCGAGAATCGGCGCACCGATCGTGCGCGAAGCTCGAGGTTGGATGGGCCCGGTATTCATTGACAATCATGAGAACCCCCCCGTTGGGTGCCCGGTCAAGCCATCGGGTGAGCCTACGGGGGAAATCTGCGCCTAGGGTGAGCGAGGGAACCTGCCTGGTGCCGGCTTCGTCGCGTCGGCATACCCGGTCGGTCTGGTCAGCGGAGGAGGCGCCCCCGTTCCCCGAGGGCCGCCTCTCGTTGGACAGGGTCGATTCGGCTCGCCACGCCGCTAGCCTCCCCTCATGACAAGGAGGGTCGAGCGGCCAGAGAAGCACTCGATCTCACGCTGCTCGCATCCTCAAACCCGAGAGGAGATCCGACATGCATTGGCTCGATCCTGATCACCTACCCGAAACGACTGGCACACTGGGCCGCTTCCTGCTCAACCCGCATGGCGAAACCGACGGCATGATCCTGACCGACGGCACAGAAGTGCATTTCCCACCGCATATGGCAGCCGAGATTCGCGCTGCCGTCCGTCCCGGCGAGATCGTGAAAGTGCGCGGTGCGCGGCCGCGCGCCGCCGACATGATCGCCGCAGTGGCGATCGAGTCGATGACCGGCGAGCGCATCGTCGATCATGGGCCGCCGAACCACGACAAGAAGAAGGACAAGAAGGAAGCGCACGACCCCGCGACCAAGATCGAGCGCCGGAAGATGGGCGCGGCGGGCGTGGTCGAACGAGCTCTGCATGGGCCCAAAGGAGAAGTGCGCAGCGCGCTGCTTCAGGACGGGACGATCGTTCGGTTTCCCCCGCACGAGGCGGCCGCGATCGGGGGGCTCCTGTCGCCCGGCGCCTATCTCGTGGCGCTCGGCGAGGGCCTGGTGACCGAGCTCGGTACCGTCATCGACGCGCTGGAGATCGGGGCGACCAAGGACAGCATCCGCCCGATCAAGCCGAAGCACGGGAAGCCACCGAAGGACGGCAAAGGCGCACACGCAGCGTGATCGGCGGACCGCCCGCGACCAAGGCTCCCCTCGACTGGCTCAACTTCTTCCTGGCCGATGTCAAGGACGGGCTCGGGCCGTTCCTGGCGATCTATCTGCTGTCGAGCCGGCACTGGGATCCCGGGAGGATCGGCATCATCATGACGATCGGCGGCATCGCAACCGTCGTCGCGAGAGCTCCGCTCGGCGCCCTCGTAGACTCGACCACCTGGAAGCGAGGCTTGATCGTCGCGGGGGCCGCGTTGATCGCATTCTCCGCGATCGTCATCTCGCTTGTCCCAGGCTTTTGGTCGGTCGCTCTGGCACAGACCGTGATCGGCGCATCCGATGCCGTATTCCCAACGGCCATTGCGGCGATCTCGCTGGGCATCGTCGGAGTCGCGGGCTTCGCGCGCCGGATTGGCCGGAACGAGGCGTTCAATCATGCCGGCAACGCCTTCACGGCGGTTGCAGCCGGAGTCGCCGGATGGGCCGTCGCCGCGGGAGCAGCGCTGTGGATTGTCGCGGCCTTGGCAGTGCTGAGTATCGTGGCCGTGCTGAGCATCGACGGGAATGCGATCGATCACGCGCGGGCGCGCGGCGCCGATGACCAGCAGGCGGGCAAAGCGAGCGGTCTCCGGGTCATCCTCGCTTGCAAGCCACTGCTGGTCTTCACGCTGTCGATCACGCTCTTTCACTTCGCCAATGCGGCGATGCTGCCGCTTCTTGGGGAGAAGCTCGCTCAACGCGGCCAAGGCACCGCAACGCTGTTCATGGGCGCATGCATCATCGTTGCGCAGGTCGTGATGGTGCCGGTGGCGATCCTGGTCGGACACAAAGCCGGTCGCTGGGGCCGCAAGCCGATCTTTCTCGCCGGCTTCGCGGTGTTGCCGATCCGGGGCGTGCTCTACACGCTGTCGCAGGACCCTTCCTTTCTCGTGTCCATCCAAATCCTCGACGGCATCGGCGCCGGCATCTTCGGCGTCTTGTTCTTCATCGTCGTCGCCGATTTGACCAAGGGAACAGGCCGCTACAATTTGGTGCAAGGCGCCGCATCCGCGTGCTGGGGCCTGGGCGCCGCGCTCAGCAATTCCGTTGCGGGGTTCATCGTCGATCGGGCCGGGTACGATGCGGCGTTCCTGTTTCTCGCCTGCTGCGCCCTCGCGGCCTTCCTCCTGTTCTGGATCGGGATGCCCGAGACCAGCACGACGCGGGTGGCCAGGCCTCCTGCGGCGGGAGGGTCCGCGCCACTTTGGAGCTGAAGCCGCCGCTGATGCCGTCGGTCGCAACGTCGCGGCGAAACGTCGAGTTGCTTACAGGCGTCCCCGATCCGGACGCGAGGCGCCCGCCGAGGACCCTGCCCAAGACGCGGGGCCCGTCGTCGAAGTATGACTCGCCGTTCCTTGACTGCCGACAAAGCCAAGGCGTAGGGCCAACTGGCTCGGACGGCTGGAGCGTGAGTTCGTCCGCTCCCTGCCTGCAGCGCGTCACACAGTCAACAGCCGAAGGGAGGACGGGTCATGCACTCGAGCAACCATGCGTCGCTCGCACGCCGGCAGCTCCTCTGGATCGCCAGCGCCGCTCTCTCAGCGGTCGCCCTGGTCGGCTCCGCCGCGTTCGCCGGCGAGGAGAGCCAAGGAAAGCAGAAGTGGGTCGCTTCCTGGGCTGCATCGGCGCATGGCCCGTACCCGTCGGGAAACGCCGTGGCGCAGCCCAATCTCTCGTTCGCGTTCGGATCCCCGGCGGTGGGTGCGAACGACCAGACGTTCCGGCTGATCCTCCGGCCGGATCTCTGGGGGAAGAAGTTCCGCCTGCGCTTTTCCAACGTCTTCGGCGTCAAGCCCCTCACTATCGACGACATCTATCTGGGGCTGCAAGCGCGCGCGGGCGCCGTCGTTCCGGATAGCAATCGCCCGGTCACCTTCGCCGGTCGCGGCAGCGCGACGATTCAGGCTGGGCAGCTTGCATACAGCGACCCCATCGAGCTCGATTACGTGGACGACGCGGCCAGGTTCTACCTCGAAGGAAAGAAGATGGCCGTGAGCTTTCACGTGGTGGGGACCAGCGGCCTGATGACCTGGCACGCCAAGTCGCTGCAGACCTCCTACGTCACCAGCCCCGGAACAGGATCTCACGGCGCCGACGAGGGTGACGAGGCGTTCCCCAATTCGACGACTTCCTGGTACTTCCTGGACGTAGTCGAGGTGATGGCGCCGCCCGATACGCTCCTGGTGGTGGCGTTCGGCGACTCGATCACCGACGGAACGGCCTCGACGCTCAACGGCGACGACCGGTGGCCAGATGACCTTTCGCGCCGCCTGCACGCCGCGTACGGGAACCGCGTCTCCGTCGTGAACGAGGGCATTGGCGGGAACCGAATCGTCGCCCCTGCCGTCTCCACGCCGCAGGCGCCGTTCTCCGGCGGGCCGAATGCGCTCAGCCGGCTCGAGCGTGACGTCTTTAGCCTGGGTGGCGTGGGCGCGGTGGTGTGGCTCGAGGGCATCAACGATCTGAGCGCCGGAAACACTGCGGGCGACGTGATCGCCGGCATCCTGCAGGGAGCGCAGATCATCCACGCTCGCGGCCTCAAGCTCATCCAAGGGACCATCACGTCGGCGTTGGGCAACAACACTGCCAACCCCGTGTTGGACGTCGACCGCGACAATCGCCGGAAGGCCGTCAACGCCTTCATCCGCGGCGCCGGTATCTTCGATGGCATTGCCGACATGGATGCGGCCACTATCGCCCCAGCGACCGGCAAGATGCGAGACGAGTTCCTGGCGAACAGCACGCTCGGGACGATCGACCACCTGCATCCCAACCGGGCCGGATACCTCTCCATCGCGAGGACGATCGACATCCGCGTGCTCGTTCCATCAATTCGCGTAACCCGCGACGACTGAACCGAATCCAGGGTTGGAGAAGCCATCTTCAAAGGAGAAGGCGATGAAGACTCATTCGTCGGTCGATTGGCAAATCCCGAATCGGCGCACGGCGTGCCTCCTCGTTGGAGTGCTCCTGGCCGCCTCGGTGCCGCGCGCGAGCGAGGCACGCGTGGTCCGGTTCGTGGTCGAGCAGCGAAGGTCCTTCGCGAACGGTGTGGCGTGGGGCGCGAGCGGACCCTACGAGCGGCTGGATGGGACTGCCTACCTCGAGGTGGACCCGCGCGATCCGCTGAACGCGGTCATCGTCAACATCGACAAGGCGCCGCGCAACGCGCGGGGAATGGTGGAGTTCAGCACAGCCTTCTTCATCCTCAAGCCGGTCGAGCCTTCGCGCGGGAACCAAAAGATCTATTACGCGATCAACAACCGGGGGAACAAATCGGGGCTTCTGAGCCTTCCCCCAGCGCCTCTGCTGCCGAGCACCAACGATCCCCTGTTCTACAGCGGCGACGGACTCCAGTTGCGGATGGGCTACACCATCGTCGATGCAGGGTGGCAGGGAGACGTCGCTCCCGGCAACAACCGACTCTTCCCCCATTTCCCGGTGGCGACGAAACCCGACGGGAGCCCGATCGTCGCGCCCGTGCGCATCGAATATACGGACCGAACGATCCCTCAGGCTGGGACCTACAGTCTCACGCTCGAGGGAAACCCCAACTTCCGGTCCTACGAGGCCGCCGACACGAACACCGACCACTCGTCGCTCACCGTACGCAGCGCGGTGCAAGGCATGAAGGTGCCGATCGCGTCGGATCGGTGGGCGTTCGGGCGGTGCTCCTCAGGGGCAACGACACTAGTCCCGGGCACGACGGACATCTGCCTCTTCGACGGTTTCAAGGCGGACAAGCTCTACGAGCTGATCTACCCCGCGAAGAACCCGATGGTAATGGGGCTTGCCTACGCGGTGACGCGGGACATCGCGTCTTTCCTTCGCCACCAGACTCGCGACGACTCCGGCAATCCGAATCCGCTGGCGCTGAGCGCCACGAACGTGGGCATCCGCCGCGTGTACGGGTTCGGCGCCTCCTCCACCGGCATGTATCTGCGCGACTTCTTGTACCTCGGCTTCAACGAGGACGAGGCCCACCGGCAGGTGTTCGAGGCCGTCCACATCACCATCCCGGGCACGCACCGGCTCTTCGCCAACGCCGAGCTCGGGGGTCCGCGACGGGATCCTGAAGCGGCCGGCGACGGATCCGCTGGTCTTCCAGACGGACTCGGAGAACGAGTTCTACGGGATGAATGCCTCGCTCAACGTGGTCGACGGCCTCGGCAAGGCGGTCCCAGTCCCCAAGAACGTGCGGCTCTACTATCACTCGAGCTTTGCGCACGGCGGCGGCGTCGGGTTGTTCAGCCCCCCGGGGCCGCGAGGCATCTGCCAGAACCTCACGAACTCGGGAGGCACCGCTCCGAGCTTCCGGGCGCAACTGGTCGCCCTCGACGCCTGGGTGGAGCACGGCATCAAGCCACCGATGAGCAACTATCCCGGCATCGAGGACGAGGAAGGTGCCTCCGAACGACGCGGAGAACGCCATTCCGAGACGCTGGTCCCCTTGCACGAAGCCGCGGAGGCATTCCCGAACATCCCCGGCGTGAGTTTCCCGACCTTGGTGGACGAGCTGGAGGTCCTGGACTTCGGACCTTCATTCCACTCCACGGGCGGGCGGCTGACCTTGCTCCCTCCGGCGATCGGAGCGAGCTACAAGGTGCTCGTGCCGAAGCCTGACGAGGATGGGCTCTCCATCGCGGGCATCCGGACAATGGAGATCCGCGCCCCACTGGGCACCAACACGGGCTGGAACTTGCGCGCGCCGGGCTTCCGGGCGCCGAACCTGTGCGGGCTGAGCGGATCGTACATTCCGTTCGCGAAGACCAAGGCCGAGCGCCTGGCGAGCGGCGACCCGCGAAAATCTCTGCAGGAGCGCTACCAGGACCAGCAAGGCTTCGTCGAGGCCGTCACCAAGGCCGCGATGGAGCTCGTGGACGAGCGCTTTCTCCTCGTCGAGGATGCGCAGACGTTCATCAAGGCCGCTGCGGCGAGCAGCGTCCTAACCGACCTGCCTCTGGGCGAGGGGGACCAAACGGAGGACGAACGCTGATCCAGCGAGTCGTCACAGGTGGGTGGAGTAGGTGGTGCCGGACAGGCCGGGGACGACGACCTTCGTGGGGTCGTTGTCGGCGGCGACGAGCTGGCTCACCGCGTAGTCGGTGACGCATCCGGAGAGCAGCTGGCGCGGGTCTTCCAGCACCATGCGCAAGCGGGTGACCATGGCGCGCATGTCGTCGGGACCGTGGATGAGCGGCATTTCGCTGATCTCGGTGACCGTGCGGTCGCTGACGTCGGGGGCGGCGACCTGGCCTACGGCGTAGTGCGGGTGGCCGTCGAACATGACCTGGCCGAGCTCGACGGTGGCGCGGGTGTTGAACCAGATCCGGCGCAGCGGCTCCTCCAGAGCGTGCACCTCGGTGAGGTCGCCGCCTTGGGGGGTGGCGAAGACGGGGGCGTGGGGGACCAGGTAGAGCCGCTCCAGGGGGAGTTTGTAGCCGGAAGCGCCGAGCAACATGGTGGCGACGCTGCTGGTGTTCCAGGTCACTCCGGCGGTGGGACGGCCCTGCTGTCCGGCGATCACGACCATGGCGCGGCTCCAGTCGATGTCCTGGGTGCGAAACCAGCGCATGATCCGGTAGGAGACATCCATGCCGGTGAGGAAGAACGTGGCGATCATCATGTCGTTGATCGGGACTGGCAGTTCGGTCTCTCCGCCCCCGGCAAGGTAGTCCTCGCGCAGGGTCCGCCCGGTCAGGTACTCCTCGTCGGCCAGGGCCCGGCGCAGGTAGCGGGCGGTGACCGCGCAGGAGTAGTCGACCATGTCGGCGATGGACTGCTCCAGGCCCCGGTAGGCCTCCACGGCGATGGTGTCGCGCCACAGTTCGACGCTGTTGGCGGCCCGGGTGTTCTCGACCTCGGTGAGCAGCCGCTCGGCCTCGGCGTGCCAGCTGTTGTCCTGGTAGCGGGTGCGCAGCTGGACCAAGGTGGCGAGCGCCGGTCCGAGGTGGGCGATGCCGGCCAGTTCCTTGAAGCCGCGCGTGGACATCCGGAAGCCCTCGACCGTCGGGGGCCTGCCGTCTCCGGGATACAGGGCGAGGTCGGTGCTGGTGGCGGCGATCAGCGGGTCCCGGGCGCCGTGCTCGGCGGCGGTGCGGGTCAGGTGCGAGCCGATGCTGTCGGGGCTGGCGGTGTAGGTGGTAAACAGCTTGACCAGTTCGAGGCTCTCGTGGGGGGCGGCCATAGCATCGAGTATGCGCATGCGCTCAGCCCTTGAGGTGCTTGCCGAGGAACGTCACGATGACGCCCATCACTTTTTGCGTCGACCACGCACGCCCGGCCTTCGCGTCGCCCATGAATGACATGTCGCCATGGCCGGCGCCCGTCAGCACATAGCGAATGCTCTCCACTCCCTCGGCGCGCAACGCGTTGTGCACCAGCAAAGTTTGGCTGGGCGAGACGAGCTTGTCGGCGGTTCCGTGGAACAGCAGAAAGGCGGGATCCGAGGAGTCGACGTACGTGACCGGGTTGGCGCGCGCGATCGCTCTCGGATCGTCACTGACCGACTTCTTGGTGCCCGGGCCATAGACCCATTGAGCGGTGCTGTTGCCAGGGCTCAGGAGCACCCTTTGGGACGCGGGGTCGAAGTCGGCGCCGATCTTCGAGAGGTCGGACGGGCCGAACTGGTCGATGACCGCCTGGACGTCGCTGCTCTGGTCCAGGTTGTCGCCGACGTCGAACCGCTTGACGCCGTTGGTGGTGCCGACCATCGCGGCGATGTAGCCGCCCGCGGACTCGCCCCAGACGTCGATCTTTCCTGGGTCGATCTCGTACTGGTCGGCGTGTGCGCGCAGGTATCGAATGCCCGACTTCGCGTCCGCGACGCCGTCTCTGTACGTAGCACCGTTGGTGATGGTCCGGTACTGGACGCTGGCTACTACGTAGCCCGCCTCTGCTACGTAGGTCCTATGGTCTAGCGAGCCTCCCTTGTTTGCATACATGAATCCTCCGCCGGGAAACCAGACGACGAGCGGCTTCTTGCCGCCCGTCTTGGGGACCAGGATGTCCATCTTCAGCTCAACCGGGTTGTTTCCGGCGGTCGGCGGCGTCGAGTAGACGATGTCGTTGTGCGCCTCGACCTCGGTCTTCCCACACTGGATCTGAGGTCCGTTGGCATCGATGACAATGCTCGTACTCGTGTCGCTTTTCGCCACCGACTTCGCGACCGGAATGCCTGGCCGTATGCTCAGGTGATTGAGGCCCTCTCTCATGACGCAAGCATCGGAAGCGGGACGTCACGCGACCCGCTGGATCCGACCGGAGGCCGCCTTGCGTCGACGAGCGCCGGAGATCCGTGGCCGGCGTGTCAGCAACCCTTCTCCACCCACGGCATCCTGAAAATATGAAGCTCATCCACGCTGCGGTACTTTCCATTGGTCTGTTTGCGGCCCGCGCGGTCCCCAGCGAGGGTGCCGCCGGGGCGCCTCCGGATTTCTGGCAGACGCCCACCGTGACCGGCTTCGGGAAAATGCATCCATTGCCGAAGGCGGCCTATCAGCCGCAGAAGACAGCGACCTACAAAATCGTGTTCGACGTGACCAAAGCCGGCGACAAGCCTGGCCAGGTGAGCCCGTCATTGGACCAGGTTGCGCGCGCGGTCAACCTCTACGCGTCGGCCGGCATCCCCCTCGACCATCTGAAGTTCGTGGCGGTGTTGCACGGGGCGGCCACGGCCGCCGCGCTCGATGACGCACACTACAGGCAGCAATTCGGTGTCGATAACCCGAATCTGGAAATCATCCGCAAGCTGCGAGCAGCGGGAACCGACGTCGCCGTCTGTGGCCAAGCGATGGCGGAGCATCACTTCCAGTATGAATGGATCGCACCCAACGTCACCCTGGCCTTGTCTGCCCTGACCACCATCACCGTCCTCGAGAACGAAGGCTATGCGCTGATGTCTTTGTAATGCAGTTCAGCAACTGTCCCTCGGCAACATAGACGCCTCGGCCTCGCGCGCGAGCATGGGGCGGGACGAAATCTTGGGCCCTGGGCGGCCGGCGCGGCGCATGGTCGGCCGTCGCGTCGAAGGAGTCAGCCGACCGAATCGAGTCTCGCAGTTCGGCATCTAAGCCGAGGGGTATTGCGAGGAGATGAATCGTGACGACTTCAATGACTTCGTTGGGGCGCGTCGTCGCGTTGGCAGGAATGCTTTGCGGCGCTGCCGCCTTTGCGCAGAGCCATTCCGCAGACGGGGGCGAGAGTGTCGACCCGGACTCGGTGGAAAACAAGGACAGGGAGCCCGCAGGCGCCGCCTCCCCTGAGGAGCGGAGGAGCCTGGAGCAAGGCGAGGCCGGGGCCCCGGCCAGCGTCTTGAACAAGGACGCCCCGAAGCCGGGCCGCGCCACCAAGGGCGCGGTGGAGCGCGCCGAGGAGGGCAACCCGCACAGCGTGCTGGCACGCAAGCAGCTCTCGCCGCGCGAGCTCATCGAGGTGCTGCACGTCGTGAACCAGGGAGAGATCGCCGACGGGAAGATGGCGCAGGCGAAGGCTACCCCGCGCGTCGCCGACTACGGCCTCAAGCTGGTCACCGACCATCAGGCCCTCGACGATAAGCTCAACTCGGCGGCGGGCCAGCTCGGCATGAAGCCCGCCGATCGGCCGAAGAGCCGCACGGCGCGCAAGCTGATGAGCGACGAGAAGAAGATGCAGGCCCAGGTTTCGCAGATGAGCGGCCCCCAATTCGACCGCGCGTTCGTGCGCTGGATGGCGGACGACCACCGCAAAGCCATCCAACTCGTTCAGGTGGCGCGCGGAACCTGCGAGGAGGCTGCGCTCTGCACGGTGCTCGACCAGACGCTGCCGGTGCTGCAGGCGCACGAGCGGGAGGCGCGGGCGCTGGAGCAGCCTGCGGCGCAGGGCCGCCGCGGTCCCCAAAGCCGCGGTCCCCCAAGGGCACCCTGACGGCGAGGTTGCTGCCCGCTTAGAAGAGCACGTTCCAGTGCAGGAGCAGCGACTTCGAGTACTTGGCCGCTAGGCTCGTCGTGCTGCCCGGCACTGCCGGGACGATGCTGTTCTGGCCGTAGATGGACTGGCCGTGGCTCGCCTCGTACTCGATGTTGAGGTGGTTCAGGTTCTTGTTGAAGAAGAAGTTCACGCCGGCGCGCCAGTTCCGGCTGTCCGCGCCGCGCGCGGGAAAGGCGGCGTTGGGGGCCGTGCAGAGGGCCAGCGGAGGGCCGCCGTCGGTCGGGCAGGAGTCGGCGGCGAAGTATTCGTAGCTGCCGTAGGGCTCGATGAAGCGGTAGCGGAAGCCGATGTCGACGAAGAAACCCCAGCCGGTGAAGGAAGAGCCGGAGCCGTTCACGCTCCGGTAGCCCGTCGCCTCCAACGTGGCCTCCGACTCGGGGCCGTTCACCGGATAGTCGACGTAGAGGTCCATGGACCAGGTCATCGCGTCGGTCAGGCCGTTCGGGCCGCGGACGGACTTCGTCTGGTAGATGCCCGAGCCGCCGAGGCTGACGATGGGGTCGGCCCCCCAGTGGTTGACGCCGTAGAGCCAGGCGCCTTCCTCGCTGCCGATGACGTCGACGTTGACGAAGCCGCCAAAGCGCGGCCAGCTGTTGGGCGCGAGGCCGCCGTTCGGGTTGGTGATGGCGTTGAAGGGGCCGGGCGTGCCGCGGACGCCTTCGTAGACACCGCCGCGGAAGCCGATTTTTCTGTCGAGTGCCCAGCCGCGGATCTGCACGCCATTGTCGCGGAAGGCGCCCGGGCCGCTGAAGATGCCGCGGAATGCGTCCGAGTGCGTGTCGGCGGTGGTGAAGTTCGTGGTGCTCGTCAGGAGGTGCCGGCTGATGGGGAGGAGCAGGATGCCCGCATCGACGTAGAGGACGGTCGGGCGCCGTTGAGCAGGATGCGCGAGCGGCGGATGAAGATGTCGAATGACGGGTTCTGACCGTCCGGCGTACCGTGTTGGTTGAAGAGCGCCTGCGTCTGCAGCTGGAAGCTGAGGTTGAGTGACGCGCCTTCGATGGGGATCGGGATTTTGACCGCGCGGGCGGTGACCGGGATCGTGAGTACGGCTAAGGCGAGGAATAAGCGGTAGGTGGCCTTCATCGGCAATCCTCCACGGGTCCTACAGGGAATTCCGAACACGGGACGACGCTGTGCGGCGGCGGGAGTCTGCACCCTCGCCGAGCGAGCGGGTTTGGGGGCTGCTCGAAAGCATTACCGTCGCGGGCGTACGCTTTCATCAGCGCCTCGTCCGAGGCCACGGCCAGCTCGCCGGCCCCCGGAGTCAGTGTGTTCATCCAGCCGTGCGATGCAAGGTTCCACGACGAAGAAGATTAAAGTCGAGCCGGTTGACGACGACGCCGTGACGTCCCGAGGACGATAAAGCGGAGGCCGATGAGAACGAACCCATTGCCGCGCATTCCCGCCTGGGGTGTCGAGGCGCGGAGCTGATGCTCGGCTTCCTTCCTCGCTGCGGCATGCCGACCGTAGCGATATGCGCGAATCGCGAAAGGCTGCGGGCAAGCGCACGGTCCGGCGGAGCAGAGGCGCTCCGCTGCGCCGGAAGCTCCCCGAATACGAGTCGAAGCGCGATTTCAGCGTCACCTCGGAGCCGGCGCCCGGTACTGTGGCGCCGCACGACAAGCCCATCTTCGTGGTCTACAAGCATGACGCTTCGCGCCTTCACTACGACGTGCGGCTGGAGATCGACGGCGCGCTTGCCTCCTGGTCGGTGCCCAAGGGACCGAGTCATGACCCCGCGGTGAAGCGGCTGGCCATTCAGACGGAAGACCACCCGCTCGAGTACGCCAGCTTCGAAGGGCGGATTGCCGACGGCGCATACGGCGCGGGCGACTCGCTCATTTGGGATCAGGGCACCTGCGACTCAGTGCCCCCCGGGCAGCTCTCGCAGCAGCGAAAGAAGGGTCACATCGTCGTCCAGTTCAATGGTCAGAAGACGAATTTGCCAACCCGTCGTGGCGGTGCTCGACGCGAGAGGTGTGTCGCGCTTCGAGCTGATCCAAAAAGGGCGGGACGACGCGCTGCTCTTCGCGTTCGACCTGCTGCGTCTCGACGGCGAGGACCTGCGCCCGCGGCCCATCGAACACAGGCGCGATTTGCTCCGGAGCGTACTCTCCAACGAGCCGCCCAAGCTGCGGCTCAGCGAGGAAGA
>WNFI01667066.1_pt1 | contig 12891 bp, 17 predicted proteins | sample 5400471 | NCBI WGS metagenome assembly WNFI01 (sample SAMN13153348, study PRJNA577476) | soil metagenome | isolation source: 100 cm saprolite on Douglas fir-dominated hillslope | place: USA:California | collected 2013-09-17
GCTCTTCTGCTTTACACAGGTGAAAGCAGCGGACGCCGGCCAAAGTTGTACAAGTGCCCATGTATTGTCTGTGAATCAGAGTGCTCGTATGGAGACTGTCCCCCAGAACGAAGGAGAAAAATCGAAACTGCCGACGGTGAAGTCTTCCAGTACTGAATCGAAGGCATGAGGGGGCAGATTGTTCTTTCTGGGATCGGTGCTTTTCTCGCCGGCCTGATTTCCACGGGTGTGGGGGAGGCCACGTTGCCAACCTTGGTCCGACGTTCCCGGTTTCCAGTTCCGGTGGCCGCAGCGACTTCAACTTTGGTTGTTGCCGCAACCGTCGTGGGGGCCGCCATTACTCACTTTGTGCAACTCGCGATGCAAGGCGGGATGTCTGCCATACCATGGAACTTGATCGTGTGGGCCGTGCCTGGAGCAATTATCGGCGCAATCATGGGCACGCACTTTCAAGGCAAGATAAGCGAGAGGGTTTCGCGGATATTCTTCTCGGTCTTGTTCTTTTCCATTGGGATCATCTTCTTGGTGGCCTTTACGGTGTTCAGGCACCGCTTCAATAATTAGCGGGACCTGGAGTAAGAAAGATAGCAGTTTAGGCCAACTACTTTAGTCTTCCGCCTGAGTGCCCTGTGCCCTCCGCCTTTTCTTTGAAGTGAACCGGCTACGCCATCAACTTCCCCCAATAAATGTGCTTGACCCCGTAGCGTGGTACGGGGTTTAGACTAGGTTCATCGAGTTATGAAGCGATATGAATTCACTAACCATTGGACATCTGGCGAAGGAGTCTGGGGTGAACCTGGAAACCGTCCGCTACTACGAACGGCGTGGCCTGCTGCCCAAACCACCACGGACCGCATCCGGCTATCGCCTGTTCCCGATTGAAACGACGCAGCGGCTGAGGTTTATTCAGCGGGCGAAGGAACTGGGTTTCTCGCTTAAAGAGATCGGGGAATTGTTATCGCTGCGAGTGTCGCCAACAACAAATGTGGCCCGATTACGCAATGCCCCATTCTCGAGAGCCTTGACGGGGAGGGCGTATGAGTCGATGGAAGCAAGGCCTATTGGCACTACCAGGTGTTGGCGTTTCGCTGCTTCCGAAACTAGCCTGTCCCTTGTGCTGGCCCGCATACGCAGGTTTGCTGAGTTCGGTTGGCCTTGGCTTTCTCGTATCGGCTGCCTACCTGCTTCCTCTGACCGCTGGGCTCCTAGTGATTGCATTGGGAGCGATGGCATTCAAAGCGAACAGCCGTCATGGGTATGGCCCGTTTCTGCTCGGATTGCTTGCAGCAACTGCTGTCCTTTTAGGGAAGTTTATATGGGAATCAGGTCCGACCATGTACGGTGCGGTCGGACTGTTGGTTATCGCTTCGCTGTGGAATGCGTGGCCGATTCGAGGAGTATCCAGCCAAGCGGACATCTGCGATCACTGCGAATCAGAAAGAGTTAATTGAAGTCAAACTCAAATCTTAGGAGATCACAATGAACACAAAGAAGAAAATCGAAGTTTTCAGCGCAGGGTGCTCAACCTGCAAGGAAACGATTGAACTGGTCAAGCGGCTTGCTGGCTCTTCCCATGAAGTCGTAGTCCACGACATGCAAAAGTTAGAGACCGCTACTAAGGCGAAGAACTATGGCGTTCGCAGCGTACCCGCCGTCGTCATTGACGGCAAACTTGCCTCGTGCTGTGCTGGGCGTGGCCCCGAAGAGCATGTGTTGCTTGCTGCTCTTCGGTAACCATCGTTTTCGTTTAACAAGATCAGGGCCCAGATCTCGGCTCCGAAAGCTGGGCCCTTTTTAACCTACATTCCCATGAATATTCGGCGCCGAACGAAAGTCTTCAACGCTGAAGTTATCTGAGTTCCTCGTGAAGCAGCGCCAAATTGACAATTAAAGGGTCAAACGGGTGTAGAGTATTGGTCGCTCCGGAGACGAAGAAGTGCTTCGCCTTCCGCCGTAGCGGCCGCTTCGCCTCGTAGGGTCCGAGAACCCAAAAACCAACCAATCGGAGGCTAAGTATGAAATCACGATTTATGATGGTGCTCGCCGGTATCTGTGTTGTATTGGCGGTCACTGGGCTGTTAAATGCCACCACTCCAGGCACATCAAATAACGTCCAACTGGTCGGTCAAAACCCGCTTTTCGGACGGGGAATGAATGCGGCCGCCGCCAACTACAAAAATTTCTTGTACGTGGGCAATCGTACGGACGGCTCTAGTCGTTGCGGGGTTGGTGACCCGCGCCGGGCAAACGGCTTGGATACCTGCCCGCATCCGCATCCGGGCATCCTCATCGTCGACATCAGTAACCCAGCCAGCCCCACCGTTGTGAGTGAGATCCCCGCACCTTTGAACCCCGCCGGACAGCCGGTCGGTATCACATCGCGGGAAGTGCGTGTGTGGCCGAAGAAGAAGCTGCTGATTACCATGAACTTCCGCTGCAGCTCAGCCCTCCACGCCTGTCCGCGAACCAACGATACGACCTCGCCCTTTGACATCAAGTTCTTCAACTTGAGCAACCCAACGAACCCCCAGTTCATATCGCACTTCGTGCCCACTTCGCGAGTCACCGGAGCCCAAGTTAAGCCGCACGAGATGTTCCTGTGGGTAGACCCCAACGACGACAATAGGGCATTACTGTTTCTCTCGACTCCAAACCCATTTGTCGATGCGAACCCGAACCTGATGGTAGTGGATATCAGCCAGGTTTCAAGTGGTGGTGCTGTAACAGAGGTCACGGAGGGCACCTGGAACAATCGTTTTCCCGGCACGAACCAACCCAATTACCCTTTTGGTAATGGTACTGATGGTTGCGGTCCCTATGACTGCAACCTTTTCGTTCACTCGATGGGCGTGAAGCCTGACGGCAGCGTGGCGTACCTCGCGCTCGAGGCCGGCCACTTCCTAGTCCTCGATACGAGCCAAGTGGCAGCGGGAGTGCCGAATCCCCAGCTCACGCTGCTGACTGACCCGACGAATCGGCCGGTTTGGCTGCAGGATCCGCTCGATCCAACTGCCGTCCCCGGCGTGTTCCCCGGAGGCTGCGCGAGACAGGGCCCAGGCCCATTTTTTAACCCGTCATCGAAGGACTGCCCTAACAGCCATTCTGCGGTCCAGGTACCGGGGCGGCAGCTAGCGCTTACCACAGACGAGGTGTACGGCACCTTCACCTTCGACAACCAAGGCTGCAGGTGGGGCTGGGCTCGGCTGATCGATGTATCCGATCCCACCAGGCCCTTTATCACGGGAGAGTACATGATTGACGAAAACAACCTGTCTTTCTGCGGATCGCCTGCCGACGATGCTGTGACCGAGTCAACCCGCAGCTACTCTTCGCATAACCCCACACTCACGCAGAATCTCGCGATCATTGATTGGCACTCGGGAGGATTGCAGATCATTGACACCAGCGACCCAACTCATCCGGTTCAGGCGGGATTCTTTGTTCCATCGATTCCCGCGACGGCTCCGGCCTCGGTAGCCAACGAGGATCCCGCCCTTAGCCAGGGAACAGACAGCAGGAATAATAAGGCTGTGTTCTGGAGCTATCCGATCATCAACAACGGGTTGATATACGTTATTGACGTCCGCAACGGGCTGTTCATTTTCAAATACACCGGACCCCATGCGGATGAAGTGAGCCAAATCACCTTTCTCGAGGGCAACTCAAACCTCGGCGATGCCGTGGACCTCGATCAAGATCAAAATAGCCAGTAACGATGTGTGTTTGATGCTTAAAGACTAAAGGCACGGAACGAAGAGCTCCGTGCCTTGTGTTTATTACACATCTGACAGTCGCCAGCCCTTCGGGCTTCCGCTTGCGGACGCTTCTTTCAATTCGAGTCTTGTCCAGTCTGCGTGCCCGTCCAGCGTGTAAACTTTCTTCCCCCCACCAGCGCGTACTTCGTGCCTTTCTTCACGCACTCTCTTGTGCACTCAGCCGCGCTCTTGTCCTTTTCCATGTGGTGAGCGCCACACATAGAGTCACTGACGGTTCCAGTCGGCGTTTTTGGTGCTGTAGAAGCCTCAGGCGGCTTGCCGCAGTCGAAAATAAAGGACTTGACTCTGGACTGTACTCCAGAGTGTAGATTATTGGAGAGGAGCACGAACCGTGCAGATTGGCGCAATTGCCAAAAGGATTGGTCTCAGCGTTGATGCGATTCGATTCTACGAGCGCAACGCGCTGCTCCCCCGACCACCCAGAACAGAGGGTGGTTTCCGTCAATACGACGAAAGCGATGTTGAGACACTGGGGTTCATCCGGCGGGTGCAAGACCTAGGATTCACATTGAGAGAGATTCGCGACCTCTTGGAATTGCGCCGGAGTCGCTTGCAACCTTGTGCGCCCGTGCGCCGCCGGCTTGAAGAAAAACTGGCTGATGTGCAGCGCAAGCTTTCCGATCTCCAGAAATTGGAGCATGAGCTTCGTATGGCTCTGAGGAGTTGCAATAAAGAGATGCGGAAACAGTCCGCTCATTGCCCCATTTTGAAAGAAACAAACAAGCTTAAGCCTGAGAGTGTCGAGTGAAAATCGAAAGGCTCCTCATGCACAAAAGCCCGCATCATTCCAAAGTAACGAGTGGCGAAGGAGAAACCCGATGAAGGAAAGATCTCTGGCGATTGGTTCAACGGTCGCCGCTCTATTGGCATCGCTCTGCTGCTTAGGTCCGCTGCTTCTTGGCGGAGCTGGTTTGGGGGCGGTGCTGGTGGCGACGTTCGCTCCTCTGCGACCCTACTTTCTTGCAGTAAGTGGAGTTCTATTGGCAGGGGGATTTTATTCAGTCTATCGAAAACCGAAGGCTGAGGAGGCATCTTCGGGAGAGACATGTGGATCGGAGAGCAGGACTCGCCGTATAGCGAAGCCCTTACTCTGGGTAGCGGCTCTAGCGGTTGCTGCCCTGGCGTTTTTCCCATCCTACGGCGTCAAATTAGTTGGCAAACCGGCTGCCGCAACATCAATCTCTTCAGCAACGCTCCAAACCGCTGAGTTAAAGATCAAGGGTATGGACTGTCCGGTTTGCTCTGGCGTGATTCAGCGAAAGCTGCTCGAAACGCCCGGAGTCGTGAAGGCCGATGTGCGATACCCGGCTGGTTCGGCAACCGTCCAATTCGACTCTTTGAAAACCGATACCAGCAAGCTGATCGCGGTTGTGAACGATACGGGGTACAAGGCAGCGGTTTCGACCTCTGCGCCAGAATAAGGCGTCTAGCGTGACTAGAAAATTTGATCTTGTTGTTATTGGAACTGGGTCCGCCGCATCTGCGGTGGCGTCGCGGTGCCGGTCTGCTGGATGGCAGGTGTCAATTATTGATTCAAGGCCGTTCGGTGGGACGTGTGCGCTCCGGGGATGCGACCCGAAGAAGGTTCTGGTCGGCGCTGCGGAAGCCCTTGATTGGGTCCGCCGAATGAAAGGGAAAGGGATTCGGGCCGAGGATCTTCGGATAGATTGGCAGGAATTGATGCGCTTCAAACGATCCTTCACTGAGCCGGTCCCCAAAAACCGGGAAGAGGGGTTTGCGAAAGCCGGGATCGCGGCGTTCCATGGCCGCGCTCGATTTGTTGGCCCATCCTCAGTTCAGGTAAATGAGGAGGTTTTGGAAGGGCGTTATGTCGTCATCGCGGCGGGGCAAAAACCGGCAGACTTGCGGATTCCGGGAACGGAGTATTTAACGACGAGCGAACAGTTCTTGGAGCTGGAGGAACTTCCAAAGCGGATTTTATTTATTGGAGGCGGATACATCGCGTTTGAATTTACTCATGTGGCCGTGCGTGCGGGAGCAGAGGTCAGGGTCGTGCATCAAGGCCAGCATCCTCTTCCGCTTTTTGACCCGGACTTGGTCGATCAAATTGTAAAGCGTACTCGCGGGCTTGGGGCTGACGTTCAGCTCGGGAGTGAAGTCGTAGGCGTCGAAAAAAGCTCCGGGAACCTGGTTGTTCATGTCTCGGCTTCTGGTCAGAAGCGCGCGTTTGAGGCAGACATGGTGGTCCATGCTGCAGGCCGGGTACCTGAAATCGACGACATGAACTTGGGTGCAGCGGGAGTCGAATGGGACAGGCGAGGCGTAAAGGTCAATGAATTCCTGCAAAGCGTGTCGAACCAATCCGTCTATGCGGCGGGCGATGCCGCTGCGAGTGGAGGCCCGCCTCTCACTCCCGTCGCAAGCTACGAAGGCATCATCGTAGCGGCGAACTTGTTAAAGGGGAACCACAAAAAGCCGAATTATCTGGGCATTCCGACCGTGGTCTTTACGATTCCACCCCTGGCTGCTGTTGGACTCAGTGAAACCAAAGCACGCGAGCAAGGTCTGAAGTTCCAGGTCAAAAAAGAGATGACCTCCAATTGGTATTCGTCTCGGCGAGTTGCGGAAAAGTATTCGGGGTTCAAGGTTCTCGTGGAGGAAGGCACGGATCGCATCCTGGGAGCTCACCTGCTTGGCAGCCAAGCCGAAGAGGTAATCAATCTCTTCGGAGTGGCTATGCGGTCGGGGATGCGCGCCGCCGATCTAAAACACATGCTGTTCGCCTATCCGACCCACGGATCAGATGTGCCGTACATGCTGTAGATGTTTCAAGGGAGAAGACGATGAGAATCGCGAAGACAATCCTATTTAGCGCTCTCCTGACAGTGCTCGCGCCGTTATCAGGATTCAGTCAGGATGCATCCAAGGCGGCGCAATCTGGAACGGCGAAGCTGCAGGTCACTCAATGCGCGCTAAAGGTCAGCGGCATGACCTGCGGAGGGTGTGCCGCGATGGTGGAGAAGGGGCTGCTCAAGCTGCAGTGCGTGACGACAGCGAAAGTGGATTACAACACCGGCGAAGCGCAACTTCAGTTCGACGCAAAAAAGACCACGCCCGAAAAAATTGTGGGGGCCTTCAACGAAACCAATTCGGGCTTTCGAGTCGCACAGTCGAAGTCCGGTAGAAAGTAGCCGAAGGTTGAGGTACGAGCCCGGGAGACACATGTATGTCTGATTGCTGTTCTGTAAGCGCGAAGAGTGGTACGGGGCCAGCAGTTGTGGCCTGCCCTGTCACAGGAACGCGCTCGAAACCGGTGAACATGCTCACGGTAAAGAGTCTTGTCCGCAAGCTGCCGCTGGGAATGCCGAAGATGCAGTACTACTTCTGCGATGCAACGGACTGTGATGTTGTCTACTTCGCCTTAGAGGTAGAGGCGCCAAGGTTCCGCCGCGAAGACCTGGTCGTGCGGGTCGGCGCTAAAGAGACGACGGACCCCATTCCGGTTTGCTACTGCTTTGGGTTCACGCAACAAGATATCGAGAACGAGATCGCCGAGACAGGTCGCTCGACGGTCGCAGATCGGATTTCGGCAGAAGTGAAGACGGGCAACTGTGCCTGCGAAGTGAAAAATCCCTCTGGCAAATGCTGTCTGGGTGAGGTCACACAGACCGCCAAGGACAGACTGAGTCAGAATGGAGAGCCCAAGTAGTGATGACAGAGCACAAGGAAGCTTGCTGCACGTCCCCAGCAGCCGTGTGCTACTGGTTCGCAATCTCGCTTGTGGCGTGGGGAGTGCTGAGCCTAATAGGAATCGTTTGGCGGCCTCTCCATGCGTTGTCTCAGGCTACGACACTTTTCGCGATGGCAATCGGCTGCGTTGCCAACTGGCGTAGGAATCGGACTCTTCACTGCGCTATCACTGGGCCACTATTCTTGATCGCTGCTCTGGTGTTCCTGCTGTTAGACGTAACTAGCACTCACCTGAACAGTCTCTTGGTTTGGCCGTTCGTTGCTATAGGAGTCGGCATCGCATTTCTACTGGAATGGCGGTATACGAGGCTTTCTGGGTCGCAGCATTGAGGTTGCGATTGTGCGTTCCTTGCGATGCTATGCGCTCTTAAAGGGGGATACCGGCACACATGAATACGGAAACGATTAGCACGACCGCGAAACCTCCCACGAAGGGGACGTTCGCCGCTGCGATCTCAGCAATTGGAAGTGTCCTGGCTGCGGCGACCTGTTGCCTCCCCGTGCTTCCCTTTGTACTGGCTGCTGGAACGGCAGGCAGCGCTGCGTTCGTCTCTTCCTTCGTCAGTGCTCTTCGGCCATATCTTTTGGCGGTGTCCGTTCTCTTCATTGCTCTCGGGTTTTATCAAAGCAGACGCGCCAGCCGATGCAATTGCGAACCGAGTCTTCTCAGCCAAGTGGTTCTGTGGGTGTCGGCCCTGATTGTTGCCATCTCAATTCTGCTTCCGCAGGCATTCGCAGATCTCGTAGAGAGGCTTCTATGAAGCGCAGGAACGTCGGCCTAGGCGTCGCCGCTCTCGCCATTTTTGCCGGCCTGTTTTACCTGTATGGCGGTCACCAGACTCCGAGCGGCCAAGTTCCTCTGGCCGATCTAAATACGACGAACCTGAATGAACTCAAGAATGAGTTCAATGACAGCCACGCCAACGTTCGCCTGTTGGTGCTCCTTTCCCCGACTTGACCAGTCTGCGTGCGGGGGGCCTCCGCACTCGAATCATTGCTGGAAACACAAACAGACTCGCATCTGCGTGTGTTCGTAATTTGGGAACCGGTGCTGGCTACTGACTTGACCGCACCCTCGACGATCACTCTTCGGCGCATTCACGATGCGCGGGTGAAGCAATATTGGGATCGAAGCCGAGTTCTTTCCCATGCCATGGGAGAGCATGATCGTCCGAGCCTTGTCTGGGATTACATCGCGCTTTATAAGCCAGAACAAATCTGGACAGACGCGCCGCCTCAACCCGAATTCACTGGTCGGCCCGTGGTGCGCTTCATCCAGGGTACGCGGAAGGCGTTGGAGACTATTTATTCAGAGCAGAAAAACTGATTGCTGGCCGGGCGCCGCGTTGTCTCTTCGTCCGTATCGATGAAAAATGTTGGGTCGATCAATGCGCGGAAACCAAACGGCGAATGTCTGGTCCCGGAAGAGTGGGAGCTACCCGAAAATCGACGTGAGGCAGGGTAAAACAAGCCGGCGATACGCTACATCTATATCTTTAGGCGAGACGGGATTCTTGGAGTTTAGCCACCACGTCAGCACTGAGATGTATGTGGACACGAGAAAGTGGCTTAAGAGTTCGGGCGAGACGGGAACGTTGCCGCGCTTCCGGCTTCGCAGTTCCAGTTTCAGCTCCCGCCAAACAATTCCGGCCAAAACAGAATGAATACGCCTGCGCACCACGGCCTCGGCATTTGAACCCAGCAATGCACGGTTCACGCGTCGGTACTCGTGCGCATGCTCGAACATGGCTAAACTGAATCCGATAATTCTTTCGTACGATTTGCCAGGTACCGTCGTCGAGGCCTCCTGCACGGATTCCAGAAAACTCTGCAAGTATTGAAACCCGCTGAAGAGCAGCTCGTCTTTATCTTGGAAGTGCATGTAGAAGGTTGATCGACCCACATCCGCTCGATCCAGAATCTCCTGCACCGTGATGAACTCATATTTCTTCTCAAGAATGAGAGACATCAATGCTCTGTGCAGCAGCCTTCGGGTTCTCTGCACGCGGCGATCGGTTATTTGTTCTGTCACAAGACCTCTCCCAATTGCCTTTATCGGAACAAATAGCTCCGCTTTGTTCAAAAATGAACAATTCGCGTTCTGCTGTTCTTCCCCGAGAACTTCGCGCATCGTACTCTCGTAAATGGATATATGTTCATTTATGAATAACTATCCGGGAGAGAAAACGCTATGTCAAATGCAAGAGAGCAGGGCGCAGCGCCGGGCACCACGGGAATAGTCCTCCACCGGGCTTTTCTTTATGACCTCTTTGTCTGGCTGGTGTCATTGGGGAGAGAGCGAGTTTACCGGGGAAAAGCGCTCGATCTGGCAAACCTAAAACCCGGAGAGTCGGTCTTGGACATTGGCTGCGGGACCGGCACACTTGCCATCGCCGCCAAGCAACGCGTCGGCTCCGCAGGCAGAGTCTATGGAGTCGACGCGTCGCCAGAAATGCTTGCCAGGGCGGGGAGGAAGGCCAAGAAGGCTGGCGCTGAGGTTGTCTTCAAGAATGGCATCGCCGAAGCATTGCCCTTTCCCGACGGTCAATTCGATGCGGTACTGTCCACGGTCATGCTTCATCATCTGGGCTGCAAAGCGCGCCAGCAGTGTGCCCACGAAGTGCGAAGGATTCTAAAGCCCGGCGGAAGGGTGCTGGCCATTGACTTCGCGAGACCCGCACCAGGGAAGAAAGGCCTTCTCGATCATTTTCATCACCACGGCTATGTCAATCTCCAGGACCTCGTTGCACTGCTGACCGAGGCCGGCTTGAAAACTGTCGAGAGCGGTGCAATGGGGATCGGCGACTTGCAGTTTGTTCTTGCGGTGTCCCCATGCTGCCCTTGATCACCTCCATTGCGACCGAAGGATCGAGGCCATGACAGGACGCAGCCCCCGGTTTAGGCGCCCTTGGATGCCGCCGGTCGGAGCAGTCGCGCTCATCGCCGCTCACGCGACAATCCTGCGCTACGTTTTGCCCCATACAGCCCTGTCAGCGGCAGTCGTGTCGGGCGTGATTATTGTCGTAGTGATCAAGCACATCGGGCTGTTTGGCTCGTTGTTCGCTCTGTTCCGGCCGCAATCTCGGCATTGAAATATTGCAGGAATTCGCCTGCCAGAAGCCTTCAAAAACCGCGATACACATCACGATACACAATAACGTTGCCTATGTGTTTTTCCAATGACTTGCAGTGCCGTCCGTGCTCTTCTATGTCGTTGAAAGTACTTGTATCCCGCTAATTGTCACGTCGAAGGAGGTGGAAGGCAGTGCAAGACACTGGAACGACGTGGAAGGACCGGGAAGTCATTTTTAGTCGGTTTGCGGGGGCGTAGTTCAGTTGGTTAGAACGCCTGTCACGCAGGAGGTCGCGGGTTCGAGTCCCGTCGCTCCCGCCAATTTCTTGAGGTAACATGTCTCTTTTAAAATTGAGCTGGTTAGAACGCTCTCCCTGCACATTTGCATGGATATTTCCAGTCTTTTTTCATGCTTTAGCAAACGCTCGGCCTTCTAACCACTTCCTCGATTTTCCCATCCTGTCACTCAGTGTTCAAGCTTCACATTCGATGTCTGACCCCTCCACAAGTTGTACTGGCTCCCTTGAGGACGACCAGCCCGCCGCTACTCTTTGAATCTGATGCACATCAATTCCTTATGTTATAACTGTATCATCTTGTGCTATGAGCATATCTGTTAAGCAAAAACCCGCTGCCTGGCTCTTGCTTGTCTTCACCTTGCCGACGGCAAAGGCGAGCGAGCGTGTCGGCGTGTGGAGAAAGCTTCAGAGATATGGCGCAGTCGCCCTTCCCGCTTCAGGGTATGTGCTTCCCAATAGTTCCATGAACCAGGAGCGCTTCGAGTGGCTGGCCACGTCCATTCGCAGCTCGAAAGGACAGGCCGCCGTTGCGCAGGTGTGTTCCTTCGACGAGCTTAGAAGCGAGCAGATCGAGCACATGTTCAACGAGGCCCGAACCCGCGAGTATCAACTTCTCGAAAAGGAATTGAAGAAGTTCGCGAAACCGCCGAACCGTGACAAGCCGGAACCCGCCATTTTGCGTCTGAAGAGGCGCTTACAGCAAATCGTTGACATAGACTTCTTCGGCTCTCCTATACGTGCCCGAATAGAAGAAGCTATGCAACAGCTCGAAAGCGATGACGGCAAAGAAAAAGGAAGAGACGGAAAGAGGAGTCCCAAAGACTACGTCGGGCGAACTTGGATCACTCGGCCCCAGCCGGGGATCGACCGCGTGTCTTCTGCGTGGCTGATCTTGCGCTACATCGATTCTCACGCGAAGTTCGCTTTCGACAAAGACCCACGGCACCATCCAGACGCAATTCCCTTCGACATGTTCAACGCTGGCGGTTTCGGTCACGTGGGCAACGACTGCACCTTTGAAACACTTGCGAAGAGCTTCAGTATCAAGGATTCCCGGTTGAGACTTGTCGCGCAAGCGATTCATGACGCGGACTTGGCGGATGAACACTTTGGAAGGACCGAAGCGCTGGGGATCGATCGAATATTAGACGGATGGAACAAGCGAGGCATGGCGAATGAAGAAGTTTTGCGCAAAGGCATCGAAATGATCGAAGGGCTTTACAACGGAATCCGGTAAATCTAAGGAGGAATCATGACTAGGAAAATTCGTGGGTTGGCGCTGTTTCAACTTTTTGTCCTGAGCTGCGCGGTGGCGGCGCAAACGGCTCCGGCGGCGAGTGACTGGAAGGCAGTCGAACAGGCTCTCGGACGATCGGGCCAACTGCAAGGCGATGGAGCCTACAAATTCGGACTTCCACGCGGCGACCTCAAGGTTGCCGTCGATGGAGTGCAGGTGAAACCTACATTGGTGCTCGGATCGTGGGTCGCGTTCAGCAGCCCCGGCCAGGACGCGATGCTCATGGGCGACCTTGTACTGGCTGAAGACGAGGTGTCACCGGTGATGTTGGCACTGCAAGAAAATGGGCTGCAAATCACTGCGCTGCACAATCACATTCTGCATGAGATGCCGCGGGTGATGTACATGCACATTGCCGGGCACGGCGATGCCGTCAAATTGGCTGAGGCGGTAAAGAAGGTGGTCGCATTGACGAAGACACCCGCCCCCGCACCACCCCCGAGCGCTCCACCGGCGCTGGAAATGGACACTGCCGCCATCGATCAAATTCTCGGACACAAAGGAAAGGTTAACGGAGGCGTGTATCAGGTTGGGGTTCCCAGAGCCGAGAAGATAGCCGAGGGGGGAATGACTGTTCCCGGCTCAATGGGACTGGCAACGGCTTTGAACTTTCAGCCGACAGGTGGGGGCAAAGCGGCAATCACCGGCGACTTCGTCCTTCTAGATGGCGAAGTCAATCCGGTGATCAAGGCTCTCCGGCAGAATGGAATTCAGGTCACTGCGCTTCACAATCAC
>WNFI01676364.1_pt1 | contig 12891 bp, 9 predicted proteins | sample 5400471 | NCBI WGS metagenome assembly WNFI01 (sample SAMN13153348, study PRJNA577476) | soil metagenome | isolation source: 100 cm saprolite on Douglas fir-dominated hillslope | place: USA:California | collected 2013-09-17
GAACCGCGTTTGCGGCGATGAACAGCCAAAGCTGCCAACGATTCTGATCCTTCAGTTTCTTTGATCCGCTTTTCATCTGCGGCTCCGACAGATGTCGGAGACATTTTATTACGGAGCTCGTCTTATTACGGAGTTCGTCCGTTTCGGCGCAGGGTGCCGATCGCTTGACACCACGTGCCAGGCGACAATCACAAGGCTGCGTCCATCTCCTTTGGGCCGTTCCGGCTGTTTCCCAATGTTTCGACTCTTGGAAAACGACGGCGTGCTGCTGCATATCGGAGGCCGGGCGCTCGACCTTCTCCTCGTCCTTGCAGAGCGCCCTGGCGAGGTCGTAAAGCGTTTTCCAGTTCAGGCGTGACGAATATGACCGCCACCCACGAGAGTTTCAGGTCGAGAAGTGACTTTCGCACTTTTCGCCTCAGACGAGCAGTATGTGCCAATCTCAACCAGAATCCGGACCACCTCCGCCGACCGCGACGTCCAGCTCTCCTCCCTAAGGTGGACTGGTTCAAAGAACTCCTGCGCCGCAGTCGCAAATGCCTATAGCGAATAGGTCAGCGTTTCAGACGCACATCCCGTCGAGCGGCGAACTGTCATGACGCTAGAGGGATGGGTCGTTGCTTCTCCGAAGAAGTCGCGCTACCAGTGGGCAGGTGCGCGCACGGACCTTGACGGCGTTGACGATAGAGATGCCTTAGTCCGAAGTGTGCCGAGTTCAGTTCTTTCCGCCGCACGCGCCGGCAGGACGAAGCTGAAGGGGCGAGACCATGAGCGCCGTCCTTCCGATCATTTGCCTTGCAAGGCATGGCGAGACCGCGTGGAGCCTCTCAGGCCAGCATACTGGCCTCACAGATTTGCCTCTCACTGAGCGCGGCGAACTCAATGCGCAGAGTTTGGGCTCGCGGTTGCTGGGTTTCACTTTCGCAAAAGTGTTCACGAGCCCCCTGAAGCGAGCGGTCCGGACGTCTGAGTTGGCTGGCTTCGCCGTCGAAGCGGAACCCGACTGCGATCTGCTGGAATGGAATTACGGTCAATACGAGGGGCGTCGCACCAAGGAGATCCATGAAGAGCGTCCGGGTTGGCAATTGTTTCGCGACGGCTGTCCGGGAGGAGAAGCACCGAATCAAGTCGGCGCCCGGGCCGATCGCATTGTGGAGCGCGTTCGCAACGTCCCAGGTAACGTGTTATTGTTTTCGAGCGGACATTTTCTCCGAGTTTTGGCGGCACGCTGGTTAGGCCTCGATGCGGAGGCCGGACGACTCTTCACGCTCGACACTGCAAGCCTGAGCATACTCGGGTACGAACCGTGCGTGCTAGGCGCGCACGCTGAGCATATTGCAGAGAGTTGCGTAAGGGTAAGACCGATGAACCAGGTTGTCTTTCTGGTCGACGTCGACAATACACTTCTCGACAACGACCACATCCAGGCTGACATCAAGGTCCACCTCGAGCGCCAGTACGGTGCCGCCTGTCGCGACCGGTACTGGGCAATTCTCGACGACCTGTTTGTCGAACTGGGGTATCGAGACTATCTCGGTGCACTGCAGCGGTACCGTCTCGAACACCCGCAGGACATGCATCTGTTGTCCATGTCTTCGTTCCTGGTCGATTACCCGTTCGCCAATCGTCTGTACCCGGGATCGCTGGATGTGCTCGAACGACTGCGTCAGTGGGGTCCAACCGTCCTACTCACTGATGGCGACGTTGTTTTTCAACCGCGTAAGGTTGAGCGCTCCGGCCTTTCAGAGGCAGTCAACTCGCATGTGTTGATCTACATCCACAAGGAACTCGCGCTCGACGATGTCGAGTCCCGCTATCCGGCACTGCACTACGTCCTAGTGGACGACAAGCCGCGAATCCTCGCCGCGGTCAAGGACGCTTGGGGCAGTCGCGTCACCACCGTTTTTCCGCGACAGGGACAATATGCGCATGACGCGAAGGCGCTCGCCTCCTTCGCCACACCCGACGTGACCGTGGATCGGATCGGAGACCTGCTCGACTGTGATCTGGGTAGCCTGCTTATGGAACGCGCTCGTCTCGAAGCTGTCCGGAGGTGAAAGCCATGAAGGCAACGCAAAAGCTCCACGAACTCGGACAGAGCGTCTGGCTGGACAACATCACCCGCGACCTGCTGACCAGCGGCACCTTGAGGCGCTACATCGACGAATTGTCGCTGACGGGGCTCACATCGAACCCGACAATCTTCGACCAGGCGATCAAGAGCAGCTCTGATTATGATTCAGCGATCCGCGGCAAGCTCAAGGAAGGAAAGTCGGGTGAGAGCCTGTTCTTCGAGCTTGCAATCGAAGATCTGGCACAGGCAGCAGACCTGTTCCGCCCGACCTGGGACCGCACCAACGGAGTAGACGGCTGGGTCTCGCTCGAGGTCTCGCCACTTCTCGCGCACGACACGGCCAGCACAATCGCAGCTGCCAAGGAGCTGCATGCACGGGCAAAACGCCCCAACCTCTTCATCAAGATACCGGGCACCAAGGAGGGGTTGCCCGCCATCGAAGAAACGATCTTCGCCGGCGTACCCGTGAATGTGACCCTGTTGTTCAGCCGGGAACACTACCTCGCTGCAGCCGAGGCCTATCTGCGGGGCGTCGAGCGGCGCATTGCAGCCGGTCTGAATCCAAATGTTGGCTCCGTTGCATCGGTCTTCGTCAGTCGCTGGGATGCCGCCGTCGCCAACAAGGTTCCCGCGCCTCTACACAACAAGCTCGGTATCGCAATCGCGAAACGAACATACAAGACAGCCTGCGAGTTGCTCGGCTCAGCACGCTCGCGGCGTATTTACAACGAGGGTGGGCGGCCACAGCGCCTGCTATGGGCGAGCACGGGAACCAAGGATCCAGCGGCGTCCGACGTCCTGTACATCAAGGCGCTGGCTGCGCCGCTTACCGTCAACACCATGCCGGAAGGCACGGTGAGGGCCCTCGCCGATCACGGCGAGATTGGAGAGATGTTGCCGGCCAATGGCGGAGACTCCGAAGAGGTGCTGTCGCAATTCGCAAAAGCCGGCGTTGATGTCGACGCGCTGGCAGCGACGTTGCAGGACGAGGGTGCCAAGTCGTTCGTCAAATCCTGGAACGAACTGATGAGTGTGATCTCTGCCAAGACCGAGGTGCTCAAGAAGGCAAGCTAACTCCCAATCGAGACAAAGGTCCCCCAATGAATATCCTGGTCATCGACGTGGGCGGCACCCACGTCAAGATTCTCGCCTCCGGCGAAAAAGACAAACGAGAAATTGACTCCGGGCCGACCTTGACGGCCCGCCAGATGGTATCGAGCGTCAAGAAACTGGCCGACGGCTGGGAGTATGACGTGGTGTCGATTGGTTATCCGGGCCCGGTCGTGCATGACCGGCCTATGGCGGAACCTCACAATCTGGGAAAAGGCTGGATGGGCTTCAACTTCGCTGCGGCATTCAAACTGCCGACGAAAGTCATCAACGATGCGGCGATGCAGGCGCTCGGCAGCTACCGGGGCGGCAAAATGTTGTTTCTCGGGCTAGGGACGGGACTCGGCTCGGCGATTATCGTCGATGGCATCGTGCAGCCGATGGAGCTTGGGCACTTACCGTACAAGAAGCGGACCTATGAGGACTATGTCGGCGCCCGCGCGCTGGAGGAATTTGGCAGGAAAGCATGGCGGAAGCACGTCGAAGATATCGTTGAATATCTGGTTGCGGCACTCCAACCGGAGGACGTCGTGCTTGGCGGCGGCAACGCCATACTATTGAAAAAACTGCCGCCATTATGCCGGCTTGGGGATAATGCCAACGCATTCAAGGGTGGATTCCGGATGTGGGAAGGTCCGCTAAAGGGAAAGATCACTCCCTCGCGCAAACAAACTGCGCAAGCCGCCATGGCGCGTTAACAGGAGCGATGAATGGCAACGGCCACGAAAACGGTCACCGAGCTTCCTGCCTGGAAGGCCCTGTCCGCCCATTTTCAGAAGATCGACCGCTTGCATCTGCGCGAGCTCTTTGCTCAAGACCCCAAACGCGGCGAGCGCTTGACGGTCGAAGCAGCCGGACTCTACCTCGACTATTCGAAGAACCGGATTACCGATGAAACGCTAGCTCTGCTGTTGCAACTGGCCGAACAGTCCGGGCTCCGCGCGCGGATCGATGCGATGTTCGGAGGCGAGAAGATCAACGTTTCCGAAAAGCGGGCCGTCCTGCATGTCGCGCTTCGCGCGCCGAAGGGGCAATCGATCCTGGTTGATGGCGAGGACGTTCTGCCGCAGGTCCATTCGGTGCTCGACCGCATGGCCGATTTTTCCAATCGCGTACGCGGCGGTGCGTGGCGCGGCCACACCGGCAAGCCAATCCGCAACATCGTCAACATCGGCATCGGCGGCTCCGATCTGGGGCCGGTGATGGCCTACGAGGCGCTCAAGCATTACAGCGACCGCGCGATGACGTTCCGGTTCGTCTCCAACGTGGACGGCACCGATTTTGTGGAGGCGATCCGCGATCTCGATCCGGCGGAGACGCTGTTCATTATCTCTTCCAAGACTTTCACAACACTAGAGACCATGACCAACGCCAGGAGCGCGCGCAATTGGTCGCTCGCGGGACTTGGAGGTGACGAGAAGACTGTCGCGAAGCATTTCGTCGCGGTGTCAACTAATGCCAAGGAAGTGACGAAGTTCGGCATCGACACCGCCAACATGTTTGGGTTTTGGGACTGGGTTGGCGGACGGTACTCCATGGACTCCGCGATCGGCCTCTCGACCATGCTTGCGATCGGTCCGGACAACTTTGGCGCCATGCTCGGCGGCTTCCATGAAATTGACGAGCATTTCCGCACGGCGCCGTTCGAGCGCAACCTGCCGGTGTTGATGGGGCTGCTCGCCATCTGGTACAATAACTTCTTTGGCGCGCAGACGGTGGCGGTGCTGCCTTACGAGCAATACCTGAAACGGTTCCCGGCATATCTCCAGCAGTTGACGATGGAGAGCAACGGCAAGCACGTCACGCTCGAGGGCTTTCACAAGACCTTCAACCGACTTGGAGAGCAGCACGACATGTTGCTCGCGAACGTCTTCGCACAAGGCGAAGCGCTCGCATTCGGCAAGACACCTGACGAAGTAAGGGCGGAGGGATCGGCCGATTGGCTCGTTCCACATCGCGTGTTCAAAGGAAACCGCCCGTCCAATACGATACTGCTGGAACAGCTGACGCCCGGGGCGCTCGGCAAGCTCGTCGCATTGTACGAGCACAACGTCTTCACTCAAGGCGCAATTTTGCAGATCGATTCATTCGACCAATGGGGAGTCGAACTCGGCAAGGTGCTGGCGCAACGCATCATCCCGGAACTCACCAACGAAGCCGAACCCAAATTTGGACACGACAGCTCGACCAACGCATTGATCCGCCGACATCGCGCGTTCAGGGAGAAGTCGCACTAGACACTGTTATCGACACGCCAGGCTACCAGCGCACCAAGGGAGCAAATCACGCCGCAGCATCGAAAACGGGAGCCACTCATGCAACTGGGAATGATCGGCCTCGGCCGAATGGGCGCCAATATGGTGCGAAGACTTATCCGGCATGGTCACCAATGTGTCGTTTTCGACATGTCGCCGAACGCCGTTGTGGAACTGGTGAAGGACAACGCGACGGGAAGCTCATCGGTGGCGGATTTCGTGAAGAAGCTCGAAAAGCCGCGCGCGATCTGGTTGATGGTTCCTGCGGCAGTCGTGGATAAGTCGATCCGCGATCTGCTGCCGCTGCTCGAATCCGGCGACACTCTGATTGACGGCGGCAACTCCTACTACATCGATGACATCAGGCGTGCCAAGGAATTGGCGCAGAAGGGCATCAACTATGTGGATGTCGGCACCAGCGGCGGTGTGTGGGGTCTTGAGCGCGGCTACTGCATGATGATCGGCGGCCCTGACGAGGCAGTGCGGCGGCTGGATCCGGTCTTCAAGACCCTCGCTCCGGGTGTGGGTGAAATCCCACGCACGCCGGGACGAGAGCACGCTCCCGCCGGCACCTCCGAGCATGGCTATCTCCACTGCGGGCAGAACGGAGCCGGTCATTTTGTCAAGATGGTCCATAACGGCATCGAGTACGGGCTGATGGCGGCCTACGCTGAGGGGCTTGGTATCCTGCGCGCAGCGAACATTGGCAAGCAGGCGCACGCGGCGGACGCCGAAACAACACCCCTTCGCATTCCCGAGCACTACCAATACGACCTGAAGCTGCCCGACATCGCAGAAGTGTGGCGGCGCGGCAGCGTGATTGCCTCGTGGCTTCTCGATTTGACAGCAACAGCGTTGCTGGAAGATCCGGCGCTGTCCAAATTCGCGGGGCGCGTCTCCGACTCTGGCGAAGGACGCTGGACCATCGCAGCAGCGATCGACGAGGCAGTCCCCGCGCCGGTGCTGACGACGGCGCTTTACGAGCGGTTCAGTTCTCGCGGCGAGGCTGATTTCCAGAACAAGCTGCTTTCGGCGATGCGCTACGAGTTCGGTGGGCACTTGGAAAAGCCAACCAATGAGAGACCCAGATAGCCATGAGCGAAACCAAATCCGACGCATTGGTGTTTTTCGGCGCAACTGGCGATCTCGCCTACAAGAAGATCTTTCCATCGCTCCAGTCCATGCTGAAACGGGGTCACCTCGATGTGCCCGTCATCGGCGTCGCAAAGGCCGGCTGGACACTCGACCAGCTCAAGGCCCGAGTACGAGATAGCCTCGAAAAGCACGGCGGCCTCGACGCTGCTGCGTTTGACAAGCTAGCCGGTCTTTTACGTTACGTAGACGGCGACTATGCCGATCCGACCACGTTCGACGCCCTTCGCAAGCAGCTCGGTTCGGCGCAGCGGCCGGCACACTATTTGGCGATCCCACCGGCATTGTTTGCAACCGTAGTGGAACGGCTCGACAATGCCGATTGCACCAACGGCGCGCGTGTCGTTGTGGAGAAGCCATTCGGGCATGATCTCGCCTCCGCACGCAACCTCAACAGGATTCTGCTCGCCAGGTTCGACGAAGAACACATCTTCCGCATAGACCACTATCTTGGAAAACGACCTGTTCACAACATGGTCTTCTTTCGCTTCGCAAACGCGTTCCTGGAGTCGTTCTGGGACCGCAAGTTCGTGAGCAGCGTGCAGATCACAATGGCGGAGAATTTCGGCGTGCAGGGTCGTGGCGCGTTCTATGATCAAACTGGCACAATTCGCGACGTGATCCAGAATCATCTGTTTCAGGTGTTGGCCAACCTGGTGATGGAACCACCAGCGCGATCCGACAGCGAATCGCTGCGTGACGAGAAGGTCAAGGTCCTGAGGTCGATTCCGCCGATCGTTGAGAACGAGCTAGTGCGCGGACAGTTTCACGGCTACCGGCAGGAACCGGGCGTTGCTCCGGACTCGCAGGTGGAGACGTTCGCTGCGCTGCAACTGGAGATCGACTCCTGGCGCTGGCAGGGAGTGCCATTTTACATCCGTGCTGGAAAATCGCTTCCCGTGACTTGCACGGAGGTAATCGTACGCCTTCGTGAGGCACCGCGGATCTTTCCCCATTGCGCCGCGATACCTAATTATTTGCGGTTTCGCATCAATCCCGACATGGCCATTGCCCTTGGCACGATGGTGATGGACGAGGATGATCGAGAGGTCGGCGAGCCGGTTGAATTGTTGGCGAGCCGGCGCCCTGGCGCCAACGAGATGGATGCATATGAACGCGTGCTCGGCGACGCCATGAACGGCGACCGGACGCTGTTTGCACGACAGGATTATGTCGAAGAAGCATGGCGGATCGTCGATCCGGTCTTGAAGAAGGCGACTCCTGTCTACGAATACCAAGCCGGAAGCTGGGGGCCTCACGAAGTGGACAAGAATGTCACGCCGCCGGGCGGCTGGCACAACCCGACGCTAGTGTAACGCAGAGAGTGAGGAATGTAGATCGAAGTGCTCCTCGATCCCGGCTCTGTTGCTCGATGGGCGGCAGCCTATCGCTGACGATGCACGCACAGCGGTTGCCGTGCGCAAGCGGCCTGTAATCGACACCCGCGGGAGGAAATCAGCCATGACAGACGCCGAACTCGACCAGCTCGCGATCAACACCATCCGCACACTGTCGATCGACGCGGTGCAGGCCGCGAACTCCGGCCATCCCGGCACGCCAATGGCGCTTGCGCCGCTTGTTTATACGCTCTGGAACCGAGTCATGCGTTTTGATCCGCAAGATCCGATCTGGCCTGGTCGCGACCGCTTCGTGCTGTCGAACGGCCACGCGTCGATGCTGCTGTGGTCGGTGCTTTACCTTACGGACACGCAGGCCGTGAATGCGGAGTACGAAACATTGGGCAGGCCTGCCATCACCCTTGACGATATCCGGCGCTTTCGGCAGCTTGGGAGTCATGCGCCAGGGCATCCCGAATACCACCTGGTATCCGGCGTGGAGACGACCACCGGTCCGCTCGGACAAGGCATTGCGACCAGCGTCGGTATGGCAATCGCGCAGCGCTGGCTCGCTGTGCGGTACAACAAGCCGGATTTTGCCATCTTCGATTACGACATCTATGCCGTATGCGGAGACGGATGCCTGATGGAGGGCGTTGGCTCTGAAGCGGCGTCGCTCGCCGGCCACCTTGGCCTCGATAATCTGTGTTGGATCTACGACAACAACCACATCACGATAGAAGGCAGCACGCGGCTGGCGTTCACCGAAGATGTAGCCGTTCGTTTCACCGGCTATGGCTGGAATATAGTTCATGTCGGAGACGCCAACGACGTTGCGGGGATTGAACAGGCCTTGGCAGCGTTTCGCGATACGAAAGGCCGACCGACGCTGGTGATACTCGACAGCCATATCGGATATGGCTCGCCACACCGCCACGATACGGCCGCGGCGCATGGCGAGCCGCTCGGTGTTGAAGAAGTCAAACTCACTAAACGCGCCTATGGTTGGCCCGAAGACTCGAATTTCTTGGTGCCTGACGGCGTTCTCGAACACTTCGCCGCTGGTGTCGGCGTGCGAGGCGCTGAAGCCCATCGCAAATGGCAGGAGCTGTTCGCCGATTACCGTTCGAAGTATCCAGCATTGGCGACTGAGATCGACCAGATGCAAGAGCGCAAGCTTCCGGTAGGCTGGGACCGCAACCTGCCGTCATTCCCAGCAGATTTGAAGGGCCTCGCGGGTCGTGAGGCGTCGGGAAAGGTCCTGAACGTTCTGGCGCAGAACGTTCCCTGGTTGATTGGCGGTTCGGCCGATCTAGGTCCATCGACCAAGACGCTGCTAACCTTTGAAGGTGCAGGCGATGTTCAGGCCGCCACACCGGGCGGCAAGAATTTGCATTTCGGCATCCGCGAGCACGCGATGGCTGCAATCCTGAACGGACTGGCGCTATCGAAACTGCGGCCGTTCGGCGCGACCTTCCTGATTTTCAGCGACTACGCCCGGCCCGCGATACGACTGGCGGCGCTCATGGAGCTACCGGTGGTCTTCGTTTTTACCCATGATGCCATGGGCGATGGCGAAGACGGCCCAACGCATCAACCGATCGAGCATCTCGCCTCCATGCGGGCAATGCCGGGTGTGACGCTGTTCCGGCCGGGTGATGCCAACGAAGTGGTAGAGGTCTATCGCTACGTCCTGCAGCTTCGTCATCGGCCAGCCTTGCTGGCGCTGTCTCGCCAGCCGTTACCGATCCTCGATCGCAGCAAATATGCCTCGGCATCCGGGGCCGCACGAGGCGCCTACGTGCTTGCCGACGCCCCTGACGGTAAGCCGGACATAATCTTAATTGCCACCGGCAGTGAGCTGAGTCTCGCGGCCGACGCCCATGAGAGACTTAATTTGGATGGTATCCCCTCGCGCGTAGTCTCGATGCCTTCCTGGGATGTCTTCGAACGCGAGACGCAGGAATACCGCGACGCCGTCTTGCCACCTGAGGTCACGGCCCGCGTTGCGATTGAGCAGGCTTCGACGTTCGGCTGGGAGCGTTACGTTGGCTCGACTGGTCGGGTCATCGGCATGCACACTTTCGGCGCTTCCGCCCCGCTGAAGGCCCTGCAGCAGGAGTTCGGATTCACTGTCGATAACGTTGTGACGACGGCCAAGGCGCTCTTGCGGCCTGCGAAAGCCGCATAGCCATGAGTAACCTTGCGAAGCGAAAACCGCTATCGGCGGAACACGCGCGGCTTGAAGATTCGTCGCCGGATACGCCCGGCAACTGGAAAGCAATCGGGCCGTACGTTAGCGAGCGCGCCTGGGGTACCGTGCGTGAAGACTACAGTGCCGATGGACAAGCCTGGCAATACTTCCCATACGAACACGCGCGCTCGCGCGCCTATCGGTGGAACGAGGACGGTCTTGCCGGCCTTTGCGATCGAGCGCAGCGCCTGTGTTTTGCTCTAGCCTTTTGGAATGGAGGTGACCCCTTCCTCAAGGAACGTATCTTCGGTCTCAGTGGTCCAGAAGGAAATCACGGCGAAGACGCCAAAGAGTACTGGTGGTACATCGACGCAACACCGACCAGCTCGTGGCTTCGTTGGCGTTACCACTATCCCCACGCGGAGTTTCCCTACGCGTTGCTTCGGCAGGAGAACGCAAGGCGCAACAAGGACGAGCCCGAATTTGAGCTAGTGGATACCGGTGTTTTCGAGGGGGATCGTTACTGGCAGATCACGGCGGATTACGCCAAAGCATCACCTGATGACGTATGCATGCGCATCAGCGTTCGTAACGCGGGACCCGATCCGGCTGAGCTTCACGTGCTTCCGACTCTGTGGTTCCGCAACCGCTGGTCATGGGAGGCTGGTGTCGCGCGGCCGATTATCCGGGCGACTGCTGAAACTGGCAACGTCGGCGCGATCGCTGAAGAAGAACTGCTGGGCCGCTGGCGCTTCACTGCCGGGGCGGATCCGGCCGGAAAGCCGCCGCCGCTGCTGTTCTGTGAAAACGAAACCAATGCCCGGTACCTGTATGGCGTCACCGCTGAGCAGACGTCCTATCCAAAGGACGGCATCAACGACCACGTCGTTCACAAGGCGGCGACGGTAAATCCTGCGAGGCAGGGTACAAAAATGGCCTGCTGGTATCGCCTCAAAGTCGCTGCCGGCGAAACGGTCGAGCTCCGGCTTCGCCTAAGACGTGATGGGCTCGGCCCGACTGCGAACCTCGGGGCAGACTTCGAGCGGATCCACGCCGACCGGAGCCGCGAAGCTGACGAGTACTATACAGCGCTGACCCCTGACAGCGCGAGTGACGACGAGGCCGCAGTGATGCGGCAGGCGTTCGCTGGAATGCTGTGGAGCCAGCAGTTCTACCATTACGACGTCGCGCGCTGGCTCGACGGCGACATCATACGTCCGCCCGAGGCACGCACGTCCGGTCGCAACGCGGACTGGCGCCATCTCAACAACCACGACATCATCGCCATGCCCGACAAATGGGAATATCCATGGTATGCCTCATGGGACCTCGCCTTCCACTGCGTGGTGCTGGCGCACATCGACCCCTCAGCAGCGAAGCATCAACTGCTGCTGCTGGCGCGCGAATGGTACACGCACCCGAACGGCCAGTTGCCGGCGTATGAATGGAATTTCGGAGACGTGAATCCTCCAGTTCAAGCATGGGCCACGCTCGCGGTGTTCCGGATCGATGGCGGCACCGATTTCGACTTTTTGGCTCGCGCTTTTCAAAAGCTCTTGATCAACTTCACCTGGTGGGTAAATCGAGAAGACGCCTGTGGCGACAACGTGTTCGAGGGCGGCTTTCTCGGACTCGACAACATCGGCCCGTTCGACCGCTCGCAGATGCTCCCCGACGGCGATGTCCTGGAGCAGTCGGATGGCACCGCCTGGATGGCCAAGTTCTGTCTCAACATGCTGGAGATGGCTCTGCGGCTTGCCAACCATCAGCCTAGCTACGAAGACCTCGCGGTAAAGTTCTTCGAGCATTTCGCTCTAATCGCCGCCGCCATGAGCAAGCTCTGGGACGACCAAGACGGCTTCTTCTACGATCGGCTTCGCAAGCGCGACGGCTCGACTTTCACGGTGCGCGCGCGTTCTATGGTGGGACTGCTGCCAATCTTTGCGGCCGTACAGCTCGATGCGGCGCTGTGGGAACGACTGCCGATGTTCCGCGAGCGCGCGCTCTGGTACATCGAGAACAAGCCGGGCCTTGCAGAATTCCTGCACATGCCTCCGACCAATGAACTCCCTCGGCTGATCTCGCTGGTGGGCAAGTCGCGCATGAAGCAGATTCTCGCGTGTATGCTCGACGAGTCGGAATTTCTGTCGTGTTACGGGCTGCGATCGCTGTCGCGTTACCACCGCGAACATCCGCTCATCCTCAACATGGACGGACATGTCGCTCGTCTCGACTATGAGCCGGGCGAATCTCGGACCGGACTGTTCGGCGGCAATTCGAACTGGCGCGGACCGATCTGGTTTCCGCTCAATTTTCTCGCAATCGAATCACTACGACATCTGCATACCAACTTTGGCGAAGACTTCACCGTTGAATTGCCGACAGGATCAAGCAAGCAAGCGAACCTCGAGCAAGTCGCCGACGAGCTCGAGCGCCGACTACTCGGATTGTTCCTCCGGAATGCAGAGGGTCAGCGACCAGCACTCGGATCAAATCCCCGCTTTCAGCGCGGCGGGGCGTGGGGCGATTTGTTGCTCTTCCACGAGTATTTTCAAGGCGATACCGGCCAGGGGCTTGGCGCCTCGCATCAGACCGGTTGGACGGCTCTCGTCGGCGCCCTGGTGGCTAATCGGCGTTTGCGACATGAGAGGAGCTCCTCCTGAGCCACGCAGTGGGAGACAACGCGACCGTCTCCGCGTCTGCTCACTTCCACAACTTGCAGCTGCAAAAGTCTCCAAGTCGAGTTTTCGGCCAAAACAGCGGAAATTC
>WNFI01107651.1_pt1 | contig 12890 bp, 13 predicted proteins | sample 5400471 | NCBI WGS metagenome assembly WNFI01 (sample SAMN13153348, study PRJNA577476) | soil metagenome | isolation source: 100 cm saprolite on Douglas fir-dominated hillslope | place: USA:California | collected 2013-09-17
CGTGCAGGATGTGACAGCCCGTGTCATCCGCGACCGGATTGCCTGGCTCACCCCATGCACGTTCGCGGCTCACCGGCGCCTCCTCATGCCGCTCCCCCACACAACATACTGTCGCCCACCGACAGCCCCTCCCTGCCGCGCCCGCCTCCCGGCCGGGCTCCTGCCGAAAGTCGGTCAGAACACGCTGTGATCACAGCGTGTTCTGACCGACGATCTTGATGGCGTGCAGAAGAGGCGGAGCGGACCGGGCAGAGGTGACCGAGCTTGTCCGGTTATGCCGGGTTCGGGAGGCGGATTACTGGTCGGGAGCGGGGTCGAGGTCCGGGCGGAGCTCGAGGAGGCGGGCGAGCAGGCCGTTGACGAACGCCGGCGAGCCGTCGGTGGACAGGTCCCGGGCCAGCAGCATCGCCTCGCTGATCGCGACTCCGTCAGGCACGCCGGAGGCCCAGTAGAGCTCGTAGACCCCGATCCGCAGGATGTTCCGGTCCACGGCGGGCATCCGGTCCAGCGTCCAGCCCTGCGAGTGCTCGCTCAGCAGCTCATCGATGCGATCACGGTGCGCCTGTACGCCGCGGACAAGCTCGGCGGCGTAGCCGGTGACCGGCAGGCCGCCCGCTGCCGCGGAGCTGGCCTCGGTCGACCGCTCGGCGAGCAGGTCCAGGACTGGCTGGCCCTTGATCTCGGCCTCATAGAGGACATCGAGCGCCCGCTTCCGGGCCTTACTGCGTGCTGGCATGGCCGACCCCGGCGAGTCGGCGGCACCGGGAGGAGCTCACGCCCGGCCGAGGTACTGGCCGGTGCGGGTGTCCACCCTGATCTTCTCGCCGGTGGTGATGAACAGCGGGACCTGGATCTGCGCGCCGGTCTCCAGGGTGGCCGGCTTGGTACCGCCGGTCGACCTGTCCCCCTGCAGCCCGGGGTCGGTCTGGCTGACGGTCAGTTCCACGGCGGCCGGGAGCTCGACGTACAGCGCGACCCCCTCGTTGAACGCCACCACGGCGTTCTGCTCTTCGAGCAGGTAGTTCGCGGCGTCGCCGACGGTCGCCGCGGGAACGTGCGGCTGGTCGTAATCCTGGGTGTCCATGAACACGAAGTCGTCGCCCTCGCGGTAGAGGTACTGCATCTCCCGCCGGTCGACGCTGGCCTGCTCGACGCGCACCCCGGCGTTGAAGGTCCGGTCGACCACCTTGCCGGACAGCACGTTCTTCAGCTTGGTGCGCACGAACGCGCCGCCCTTGCCGGGCTTGACGTGCTGGAAGTCCACGACGCTCCAGAGCTGGCCGTCGAGGTTGAGGGTCATGCCGTTCTTGAGGTCGTTGGTGGTGGCCACTGGTCGTGTCTCCTGCGTGCGTGCGGAACCGGCTCGTCCCGGCTACAGAACGAGCAGCTCCCTCGTGGTCGTGGTGAGCATTTCGCGTGATCCCGCCCCGGCGTCAGCGCGCACCACCAGGGTGTCCTCGATCCTGACGCCGCCCCTGCCGGGCAGGTAGACCCCGGGCTCGACGGTAACGGGAACCCGGTTTATCAGTGTACCGGTCCTCCCGTACCCGATGGTCGGCGCCTCGTGCACCTCCAGCCCGACGCCGTGGCCGAGCCCGTGCCGGAAGTGGCCGCCGTGACCGGCGGCGGCGATCAGGTCGCGCGCGGCCGCGTCGACCGCGCTCACGTCCGTGCCAGCGGTCGCGGCCTCGATCCCGGCCCGCTGCGCCTGCGCCACCAGCTCGTAGATGTCGCGCTGCCATGCGGCGGGCTCGCCGAGCGCGACGGTGCGGGTCATGTCCGCGTGGTATCCCCCGTAGCGCGCGCCGCAGTCGATCGTGATCAGGTCCCCGGCGGCGAACGGCCGGTCGCCGGGCACGTGATGCGGGATGGCGCCGTTCGGCCCGCTGGCCACGATGGTGTCGAAGGCGGGCGCCTCGGCGCCGAGGTCGATCATCGCCCGCTCCAGCAGGACCGCGAACCCGCGCTCGGTCCGGCCTGGCCCGATGCCAGGCAGCGCGGCGGAGAACGCCTCGCTGGTGATCGCGCACGCCCGGGCGAGCAGGCCGATCTCGGCCTCGTCCTTGACCATCCGCAGTTCCTCGACGATCCGCCCGGAGGCCACGAGCGACGGCGCGCCGTCGACCGCGGTCAGCTCCTGATGCTGCTCCACGGTCATCACGTGCTCCTCGAACGCCATCACGCGCAGGCCGCGGGCGCCGGCCAGCCGGGTCAGCGCCGGCTCGATGAAACGGTCGACGATCAGTTCGAGCTCGGGGGCTTCACGACGGGCGGTCTGCTCGTACCTGGAGTCGGTGGCCAGCACGGCCGGCCCCCGGACGGGCAGCAACAGCGCCGCGTTGGAGCTGGCCAGGCCGGTGAGATAGCGGACGTTCACCAGGCTGGTGATCAGGGCCGCATCCGCGCCCAGCGCGGAGGTCCTCTCCTGCGCGCGCGCCCGGCGGGCAGCGTGTGCCTCCGGCATGACCGTCACGCGGCAAGGTCGCGAATCTGCTCGATCAGCCGCACCCGCTCGGCGTGCGTTTGCGCGATCGGCGCCACATTTAGCGTGGTCACCCCGGACTCGCGGAACGCGGCCACCCGCTCGGCCACCCAGGAGCGCGGCCCGATCAGCGAGGTTCCCTCCAGCAGCGAGGCGGGCACGAGCGCGGCGGCCTCGTCCTTCCGGCCGTCCAGGTAGGCGTCCTGGATCGCGGCGGCCTCGGCCTCGTACCCGTACTTGACCACCAGGTCGTTGTAGAAGTTGCGCCCCTTGGCGCCCATCCCGCCGATGTAGAGCGCCTGCATCGGCCGGCCCAGCTCCAGCAGCCCGGTGACGTCCTCGCCGATCGCCAGCGACGCCGTGGCCGGCACCACCTCCAGCGGTCCCAGCGACGGGTCACGCTTCGCCCGGCCGGCGTCCAGGGCGGAGCCCCACACCGACGCCGCCTTCTCGGGGAAGTACCAGATCGGCTGCCAGCCTTCGGCCAGCTCGGCGGCCAGCTCAACGTTCTTCGGCCCGAGCGCCGCGACGAAGACCGGGATCCGCTCCCGGACCGGGTGGTTGATCAGCTTCAGCGGCTTGCCGAGGCCGGTGCCCTGGTCCGGCGGCAGCGGGATCGTGTAGTGCTTGCCGGAGTACTCCAGCCGCTCCCGCCGCCACACCTTGCGGCAGATCTCGATGATCTCGCGGGTCCGGCCGATCGGCGCGTCGTAAGGCACGCCGTGCCAGCCCTCGATGACCTGCGGGCCCGAGGCCCCGATGCCGAGCACGAACCGGCCGCCGGAGACGAAATCGAGCCCGGCGGCGGTCATCGCGGTCAGCGTCGGGGTCCGCGAGTACAGCTGCAGGATCCCTGAGGCAAGCTGCAGCCGCTCGGTCCTCGCGGCGACGTACCCGAGCTGGCTCACCGCGTCGTAGCTGTACGCCTCGGGCACGAACACGATGTCCAGGCCGGCCTTCTCGTAGTCGGCGAGCTCGGTGACGGTCTCGGCGAAGCCGCCGGCGTAGTTCAGTGACATCCCGATGCGCATGAACCCCGCCACGGTGCCGTCGGCAACCCCGGCCACCACGGAGGTGTGCCGGAACGTCTCCCTCGCCGCGGGGTTGGTCAGGTGCACCTCGACCAGCGGCGCCGTGCGCATCGCCAGCGCGTCTCGCAGCGCGTACGAGTAGTGGGTGAACGCGGCCGGGTTGAGCACCACCGGCACCCGGCCGTCGGCCGCCTCATGCACCCAGCCAAGCAGCTCGGCCTCGTCGTCGGTCTGCCGGACCTCGACGTGCAGGCCAAGCTGCCGCCCGGCCGCCACGCACGCCTCGGCCAGGTCCGCCAGCGTCGCGGTGCCGTAGACCTCGGGCTCCCGGGACCCGAGCCGGGCCAGGTTTGGGCCGTTGAGCACCAGCACGTCCCGCATCACCCGCTCACTCTGCCTTCCCGCTCACCTCTGCGTACGCCTGTTCCAGCAGCTCCTCGGGCGGGTCGTTCAGGATGCCGGGCCTGGCCAGAGCGTCCAGCACCACAAGCCGCAGCGCGGAGCCCCGGGACTTCTTGTCCACCGCCATCGCCTCCCGCAGCCGCGGCCAGGCGCCGGGCCGGTAGCCGGTCGGCAGACCGACCGCGGCCAGTATCGCCCGGTGCCGCTTCTCGGTCGTCTCCTCGAGCCGCCCTGCCAGCCGCGCCGCGGCGGCCGCGAAGACCATGCCGATCGCGACCGCGTCGCCGTGCCGTATCCCGTAATCCTCGGCCCGCTCGATCGCGTGCCCGAGCGTGTGCCCGTAGTTGAGCATCTCCCGCGGCCCGGCCTCGCGCAGGTCGTCGGTCACCACCGCGGCCTTCACCCGGACCGCGCGCTCGATGAGCTCGCGCTCGCGCGGCCCGCCCGGCCGCGCCGAGCCCTCCGGGTCGGCCTCGATCAGCTCGAGGATCACCGGATCGGCGATGAACCCCGCCTTGATCACCTCTGCCATGCCGCTGGCGTACTCCTCCGCTGGCAGCGATGCCAGCATGGCCAGGTCGGCGAGCACCCCGGCCGGGGTGTGGAACGCTCCGACCAGGTTCTTGCCCTCGGCGATGTTGATCGCGGTCTTGCCGCCGACCGCGGCGTCCACGACGGCTAGCAGCGTCGTCGGCACCAGCACGAGCCGGACGCCGCGTAGCCAGGTCGCGGCCGTGAACCCAGCCAGGTCGGTGGCCGCCCCGCCGCCGACTCCGACGATCGCGTCCCGGCGCCCGACCCGGTGGGCGGCGAGCCTCGACCACAGGCCCGCGGCGACCGCGACGTCCTTGGCCGCCTCGCCGTCGGGGATCTGCTCGGTGTGCACCCGGTACCCGGCGTCCCGCAGTACCTGGCAGGCAGGCCGCGCGAGCTGGCCGAGGGCGGCCGGATGGATGACGACGACCGCGGCGGCCTCCTGGCCGACGACGGAGGGCAGCTCGCCGACCGCGCCGGTGCCCACGACCACCTGGTAGGGCACCGCGCCGCCGACGCCAATCCTGGTCAGGCGTTGTCGCCCGCTCGCCAGCTGGGCGCCCTTGAGGGCCTCCGACTCGCTCACTGGCCGGGCCCGGGGCGCGGCCCGGCGATCTGCGCCGCGACGTCGGCGGCGATCTCGTCGGGGGCCCGGCCGTCGGTGGTCACGGTGATCCGGGCTAGCTTCTGGTAGATCGGCAGCCGCTGCTCGAGCAGTTCCCTGAGCTTCGCGCGCGGGTTGCCGATCAGCAGCGGCCGCGGCGTGTCCATGCCCACCCGCTTCGCGGCCGCGGCGAACCCGGTCGCCAGGTACACGACCCGCCGCTGGGTCAGGAGCTGCTGCGTTCCGGGATCCAGAACGGCACCGCCGCCCAGGCCGAGCACCCCGTCGTGGCTCGCGACGGCCCGGGCCACCGCCTCGCGCTCCAGCGCCCGGAACGCCGCCTCCCCGTCCTCGACGAAGATGTCGCCGACCGGCTTGCCCGCGGTCGCCTCGATCTGATCGTCGGTCTCGAGGAAGCCGACGCCGAGCCGGGCCGCAAGCAGCGGCCCTACGGTGGACTTGCCCGCCCCCGGCGGCCCGATCAGTATCGCCAAAGGCCCGGCCGCCTCCCGGGGCGCCGCCGCTGCATCCCGCTGGGCGCCGCTGCCCGTCACGAGATCACCAAGGATTCCAGGTAGCCGCGGAAGTTGCGGCGCGCCTCGGCCACCGAGTCGCCGCCGAACTTCTCGATCGCCGCCCTCGCGAGCACCAGCGCGACCATCGCCTCCGCCACCACTGCGGCGGCCGGGACGGCGGTAACGTCGCTGCGCTGGCTGATGGCCTTGGCGGGCTCGCCGGAGTGCACATCCACGGTGTCGAGGGCCCTGGGCACCGTCGATATCGGCTTCATCGCCGCCCGCACGCGGATCACCTCGCCGGTGCTCATGCCGCCCTCGATCCCCCCGGCGCGGTTGGTCCGCCTGCTGATTCCGCCGCCGCTGCCCTCGATCTCGTCGTGCGCGGCCGAGCCGCGGCGGCGCGCGGTGGCGAAGCCGTCGCCGATCTCCACGCCCTTGATGGCGTGGATGCTCATGAGCGCCCCGGCCAGCCTGCCGTCGAGCCGCCTGTCCCAGTGCACGTGGCTGCCGAGCCCGGGGGGGGCACCGTAGACGGCCACCTCGATCACGCCGCCGAGGGTGTCACCGTCCTTGCGCACCCGGTCGATCTCCTCCTGCATCGCAGCGCTCGCCGCCGGGTCCAGGCAGCGTACCGGGTCCTCATCCACCCGGGCGTCGTCTTCAGGCCGCGGGATCACGCCCTCGGGAGCGCACACCGAGCCGATCGAGATCACGTGACTCACGATCTGAATTCCGAACGCCTGCCGGAGGAACCGCCGGGCGACCTCGCCGAGCGCCACCCGGGCGGCTGTCTCGCGCGCGCTGGCCCGCTCCAGGACCGGCCGCGCGTCGTCGTAACCGTACTTCTGCATGCCCGCCAGGTCCGCGTGACCGGGACGGGGCCTGGTCAGCGGGGCGTTCCTGGCCTGGTCGGCCAGCTGGGAGGCGGCCACAGGGTCGGCCGACATCACGGTCTCCCACTTCGGCCACTCGGTGTTGGCCACCCGTATCGCGACGGGGCCCCCGAGCGTCACGCCGTGCCGCACCCCGCCCGTGATCTCGGCCTCGTCCTGCTCGAACTTCATCCGCGCGCCCCGCCCGTACCCGGCCCGCCTCCGGGCGAGGGCGGCCGCGACGTCCGCGGTGGTGATCTCCACTCCGGCCGGCATGCCCTCGCAGATCGCCACGAGCGCGCGCCCGTGCGATTCTCCGGCGGTCAGCCAGCGCAGCATGCTGCCGATCCTGCCATGCGGGGAGGACCGCTCGTCACCGCGGCACCTGCCGGCCCGGGGGGCCATTCTGCTTCCCCGCGGCCGTACCTTCCCAGGGGGGTGCCCCCGGGCCCCATGGCCCGGGGGGAGGACCCTCCAACCCCCACGCGACCGCGACCGCGATGCCGCGGCGCAGCCGCCCGCCCAGCCGCGCCATCACCGCAGCCCCGAGCCGCCTCACCGCTTCGCCGGCGGCCGCCGGGGCGCAGCCGGCCGCGAGCGTCAGCTCGATCTCCACGTCATTCCCCGGCATGACACGGAGCCCGGTGATCAGGGCCTCGCCGGCGGCGGCCGCCCGAACCGCGCTCAGTACGTCGCGGTCCTCGTGCGGAAGCGGGACCGGCAGGCCGTCGGCGAGGGCGGCCAGCCGCGCGCCGTCGATGGCCAGCGGGACCGGGCCGGCGATGTCCACCACGACCGCGCACGAGTCGTCGACCGCGGCCCGCCACACGAGGGCGGCCGGCGCGGGCACGGGCCGTGCCTCCGGCCGCCACCTGGCCAGCGAGTCGACGCACGTGAACGCGGGTATGGCCTTCCTGCCGTCACGTCCGACCAGCGCGGGCAGGGCCGCTGCCCTCGCCCGAGGCGAACGCCACCAGGGCGGCGGCCGCCCGCGGATCGGCGGAGCCGTCGTCATCGCGGAACTTTGGGTCACCACCGCCAAGCACGGGCACGACCCCACTGTAGGCCGCCGAGTCCGGCGGCCCGCCCTCCGGCGGGAGTCTGCCCAGGTAGCCTTGCTGCTGTGTACCAGCGGGTCAGCGGAAGCAGTTGAGGCGCATTTCGCGGCGTGAGACTCTCAGGGAGCCCCCATCAACGTCTTGACCACAGGGGAACGCGTGCAGCAGGTTGACCAGGCAGCCGTTGCCATCCAGCCGGGGACGCTCATGCAGAAGGCGATCCCGCCGCGCCTCGTCGAGCCGTACCTGACGGGTCGGCGAGCGGTCATCGCCGGGTTCGTCTACCGGGTCCAGGACAGTTCCTTCACCGACCCGGCGGAGTACTACGAGGCGCTGGACCTCGGCTATGAGGGCTCGGACTTCGGCCCCGACCTCGCGGAGCTGTACGTCCTGCGCTGGAACGCCGTGGGCCCCGAGTCGTACCAGGTCCCCTACTCGCTGGAGATGGGCGGCGACTGGTCGGGCAGGCCGCCGTTCACCGGAACCGGCTACACCTCCTCCCGCTCGCACGTCGTCGCCGAGTTCTACCTCGATCCGGTGCCCGTCCCCGTGGGCGCGGAGATCTACCGGATCACCCTCGCCGGGACGGAATTCATCGCCCGGTTTGACGGGCAGGTGTGGCTGCGGCCGGTAGGGGCGGGCTGAGCCATGCGCTACCGGCTGATGGCGACCTACCGCGGGGTCCCGTACGAGGCGGGCATCGGTCCCGCCGACGGGAACGTTGTGCTCTTCGCCGCGTGCCCGCCGCCGGAGGAGCTCGGGTTCGAGCCTGCCACCGGCCACTGGCGCAAGCGGCTGCCGATCCAGGACGTGCAGGGCCTGTGGGAGTCCAGGCCCATGGGCACGTTCCGGGGCGATCGCTGCCTCGTGCTCGACGATCTCGGTGACCGGCTGCACATCGCCTACCTGGGCCACGACGCCTACCACGCGGAGCAACTCGGCTACTGGCAGGTCGACCGCGGCGTGTTCGAGCTGGTCACGCCCCGTGAGGAGGTCACGGACATCATTGAGGAGCGCCTCGACTATCCGCACCGGGCCGCCGCCAGCCTTGCGCCCCCGGACTTCACGACCGGACCGCTCCCGGCCGCCTCGCCGCAGGCCGGGTACCCGGCGGTCGTCGCGCTAGACGGCAGGGTCGAGCACGCTCCCCCCCACGACGTGCCGGGGACCATGCTTCCCCGCAGCGTTACCGCGGCTGGCCCGCAGCGCGACCTCGCGGTGATCCCGCCGACCAGCGAGCCGCCGCTGCCGTTGGAGGCGGCCGCGCTGCGCGCGGCGTCAGCGCGCACGCTGCAGCAACAGCGACCCCAGGCCCAGGCGCCAACGGCCGAGCCCCTGGCCGCCCCGGCGCCGCTGGCCCAGCCACCCGAACCAGAGCCGACCTCTCCCCGCCGCAGGCGTTCCGCACTCCGCCGGCTGGCCACGCAGCGGATCTTCTCGGAACTGGCGAGCCTGGCGGCGATACCTCCCTCCGCCTACGCGGTGGGCGAGGAGGTTGACGGGGCGATGTGCCTGATCCAGACGCCCGACGGGTTCGAGGTATTCAATGCCGCGGGCGGGTCCCGGCATGAGGTACGCCTTTTCGACGACGAGGAGTCGGCCTACTTCTACCTGTTCGGTGTCCTGGCCGCCGAGGCGGTCCGGGCCGGCCGACTAGTGCCGAAGGACTAGTGCTTGCCCTAGGGGACGACCCCCTTCAACCCCCCGCGGCGGAGCAAGCTCCGCGAACAATGTCAGAGGACTGGGCGGCGATTGTAGCCGAGAGGTGCCGGCATCTTCCCGTTACCTGAGAACTACATATGGTTGTTGCCGAAGTTCACCCGCCTGCGCCGCCGGGGCCGCTATCGTGCGAACTGCCGGCGGGGCTGAAGGTCCCCCGCTCCCCAAGCAGCCCCGTCGGCACTAAATAACCGGGTCCAGCCCCGGCCAGCATGCCGAGAAAGCAAGATGGACCGCATGACCAAGCTGGCCTCGATCCCGCTCACCGGCACGCAGTTCGCGATATCCGCTGGCGACTACTCCGCAACGGTCACCGAACTCGGCGCGGGCCTTCGCGAATTCCGATATCGTGATCGGCCCGTTATCGCCGAATATGAGCCTGACGAGCTCCCGCCGGGCGCTTCGGGCCAGCTGCTCGCGCCGTGGCCGAACCGCATTGACGGCGGCATGTACGCCTTCGAGGGCGCCAGCTACCAGCTTGACCTGAGCGAGCCCGCGAGGGGGAACGCCATTCACGGCCTGACCCGGTGGGCGAGCTGGCAGCCGGCCGCGCAGGCCCCCGACGCGGTCCAGCTCAGGCACATGCTGTACGGCCGGCCCGGATACCCGTTCTGCCTGGAGCTGACCGCCGAGTACCGGGTCAGCGCCTCCGACGGACTGCGGGTCAGCGTGACGGCGGGCAACGCGGGCAGCCGCCCGGCGCCGTACGGCACCGGCTCGCACCCCTACCTGACCGCCGGCACCCCGCTGGTCGACGAGTGCGAGCTCGAGCTGCCCGCTGGCCTGTGGCTGCCAGCCGACGAGCGCGGCATCCCGCTGCGCCAGCCGGAGGACGTAACCGGAACGCCCTACGACTTCCGGGTGCCGCGGCCGGTGGCCGGCACCAAGGTCGACCACGCGCTCACCGGGCTGACCTCCGGTCCTAACGGCCGGGCCTGGGCCCGGCTGAGCGGCGCGGGCGTGCAGATAGCGTTCTGGGCGGGGCAGGGTTACCGGTGGCTGCAGGTGTTCACCGGCGACGCCCTGGACCCGCGCCGCCGCAGGCGGGCAATCGCCATCGAGCCTATGACCTGCCCGCCGAACAGCTTCGCGACCGGGACGGACCTGCTGATCCTGCAGCCGGGCGACAGCATCACGCACGCCTGGGGCATCGAGGTCCGTCATTCGTAACGCGACTGCGCGCGGAGCTTGCTCCGCGGCCGGACCAGCCCGGCCAGCCGCTCGAAGTCGGACGGCGTGTCCAGGTCGTCCGGCCGGCCGGTGTCGCCGCACTCCACCGGCGTGACCAGGTCCGGGTGCGCGCGCAGGAACGGCCGCGCCCCGGCGTCGCCGACGGCCAGGGCGATGACCCCGGCCCAGTGCTCGCGGGCGAGCAGGACCGGGTTGCGTGGCGCGCCATGATAGGCCGCCACCGCGATGCTCGCGCCGGCGGCGTGCGCGGCGATCAGGCGCCGCACCGCCTCGGGCCCGACCAGAGGCTGGTCCACCAGGGCGATCACGGCGGCGTGGCAGCTGTCAGGCACGGTGGCCAGGCCGGCCGCGAGCGACGAGCCCATGCCGCTGCGCCACTCCGGGTTGTGCACGGTCAGCACGCCGGGCAGGTCGACGGCCACCGCGCCGGTGACCACCACGATGGGCGCCGCGCCGCCGTCACGGAGCAGCGCGACGCCGCGCTGGGCGAGCGGCTCCCCGCCGATCTCGACCAGCGCCTTCGGCTGCCCGAGCCTGCTGCCCTCGCCCCCGGCGAGCAAGATCCCGGCGACTCGACCTCGCGCCATGCCTGCCAGGCTAGCCAAGCTTGGGCGCGCGTTCACCGGTTGGACCGGCAATGGTCGACGTCGTGCCGGGTTGCCCCAGTAAGAGTGGTCGGTCAGCGTCCCCCCCGCGCACCTGGAAATGAGGCCACATGCTCCCGATCACGCGGCGTACCGCGAAGATCGTTGCTGCGGCGGTCGTACCGGCGAGCCTGCTCATCGCCGGAGCGACCGTGGCAGCCGCAGCGTCGAACCGAACCACCGATGCTCAGCAGCACCATTCGTCGCAGCTTGAGGTGCGGCAGATCCTGTCCGGCAACGCGCTCAGCCACACGTTCGTGTCGGCCGGCTCCAGCCAGAGCCAGTCGGAGCCGTTGACCCAGCCCGACGACATCGCCGTGCTAGGTCATGATCTTTTCACCGGCTTCCAGAACGGCGTCGGCGCGCAGGGCGAGGCCAGCACCGACGGCAATCTCGACAGCACGCTCGTCGAGTTCACCTCCAGCGGCCACGTCGTCCGCCAGTGGGACATCAGGGGCAAGATCGACGGCCTGGGGGCCGATCCCGAGCGGCACCTGGTCATTGCCACGGTGAACGAGGACGGCAACTCCAGCATCTACACGATCGCACCGCGCGGGGAGAGCGGCGGGCAGGTGCAGCACTACACCTATAACGTGCAGCCGCTGCCGCACAACGGCGGCACCGACGCCGTCTTGACCTACCACGGCCATGTGCTGCTCAGCGCCTCCGCGCCGGGAACGACCGGCGCGGCCGCCCCGCAGCCGACCTACCCGGCCGTCTACACGGTGACCTTCGGCCGCCACAGCCACGTCGCCACGGTCGGCTCGGTGTTCTTCGACGAGGCGCCGGCGACGGTCGCCAACGTCGACGCCGCGGATCACGGGAAGACCGTGCTAATAGCGCTGACCGACCCCGACTCCAACTCCGTGGTCCCGGGCTCGTCCCCCAGGTTCGCCGGTGACTTCATGCTGGACAGCCAGGGCGACCTCGAGGAGATCTTCCTCAGCCGCCACGACCACCGGCTGTCGGTGCTCCGGATGTCCCAGTCGGTCGACGACGCCGCCTGGGCCACCGGCCGGGACGGGCGCCTGTACGCCACCGACAGCTCCAGCAACACCGTCGACGTGGTGACCGGCCGGTTCCAGGACGGGTCCGTCCTGGTCGCGGTCACGCCCTGCAACGCCAACAGCGCGCCGGCGACCTGCCCCGCGCCCGGGTTCCCGGCGCCCTACCTGGGCTCGCTGAACCTCTGGACCGGCCAGATCAGCGCCGTGCAGGTGAGCGGAGCTAACCTGCAGCCCAAGGGGATGGTTTTCGTTAACGGATGATCCGACCGGCTGGCCTGATCCGTCACGGCTGTGCTGTCCGGCCCCGCATCTCCCGCTCAGCCGTGATGGATCCGGCCGGTGGTCCCGGTGAGCGGGCGCCCCGAGCCGCCCCAGCGCAGCTGGATCAGCTCCGCGGCGATCGCGACCGCGGTCTCCTCGGGCGTCCGCGCGCCGAGATCAAGCCCGATCGGAGAGCGCAGCCTGGCCAGCTCGTCCTCGGTCAGCCCCGCCTCGCGGAGCCTGGCCAGCCGGTCGTCGTGGGTCCGCCTGCTGCCCATCGCGCCGATGTAGCTGGCGGGGGTGCGCAGGGCCACCTCGAGTAGCGGCACGTCGAACTTGGGGTCGTGGGTGAGGACGCAGATGACCGTGCGCGCGTCCACGGCCTGCCCGGCGAGATACCGGTGCGGCCAGTCGGTCACCACCTCGTCCGCGTCGGGGAAGCGCGCCCGCGTCGCGAAGATCGGCCGTGCGTCGCAGACCGTCACCCGGTAGCCGAGGAACTTGCCTTCCCTGGCCACGGCCGCGGCGAAGTCGATCGCGCCGAACACCAGCATCCGCGGCGGCGGC
>WNFI01115174.1_pt1 | contig 12890 bp, 11 predicted proteins | sample 5400471 | NCBI WGS metagenome assembly WNFI01 (sample SAMN13153348, study PRJNA577476) | soil metagenome | isolation source: 100 cm saprolite on Douglas fir-dominated hillslope | place: USA:California | collected 2013-09-17
GGTTTTCACGTCGGCGAAATCGCGGTTGATGATGCCGGGAACGGTGATGATGTCGCTGATACCCTGAACGGCCTGGCGCAGGATGTCGTCGGCGATCATAAACGCGTTGAAGAAACTGGTGCCGGGTTCGACGGTCTCCATCAGGCGCTCGTTAGGAATGACAATGACCGTGTCCACCGCGCCGATCAAATCGGCGAGCGCCTGCTCGGCCTGCAGCATGCGGCGTTTGCCTTCAAAGGCAAACGGCTTGGTGACCACGGCGACAGTCAGCGCGCCGAGTTCCGAGGCAAGTGAAGCGACCACCGGCGCGGCGCCGCTGCCGGTGCCTCCGCCGAGGCCCGCGGTGATGAAAATCATGTCGGAGCCTTCGAGGGCTTCGATGATTTTGTCGGTATCTTCGAGCGCAGCTTTGCGGCCAACCTCGGGATTGGCTCCCGCGCCCAACCCTTTGGTAAGCTTCGCGCCAAGCTGCAGCTTGACGGGCGCTTGCGAGAGCTTGAGGGCCTGCAAGTCCGTATTGGAGGAGATGAACTCGACGCCCTCGACTTTGGCACGGATCATGCGGTTGACGGCGTTGCAGCCCCCGCCGCCGACGCCAATCACCTTGATTTTCGCGCCCTGCTGAGTTTCTTCACTGAACGACATCCGGATTCCGCCTTCCTTTGCCGACATGACAATTCCTCCTTACTGGTATTTCGGCTGCGAACCCCAAGCGCCGGGCAATTCCTCGCGCTGGTTACGATGCGCCCACAAACATCGCTTTGAGTTTCGTCACAAATGTTCCGGAGCGCTGTGCGGCCACGCGCCGCGCGCGCGCTCCATAAAGCAACAATCCGATGGCCGTCGCGTATTCGGGCTGCGCCGCTTCTTCGGGCAGATCGCCCAGCCCGCGCGGCTCGGCGACGCGCACCGGCAATGCAAACATATGTTCGGCGAGTTCAACCAATCCATGCAAACGCGCGCCGCCACCGGTGAAAACCAGGCCCGCGGGAATCACGGTGAGGAGTCCCGCGCGCTGTAATTCGTCCCGAACCAAGGTCAGCAATTCCGCCGCGCGAGGCTCGGCGATGTCGCACAGCATTCGTGAGAACACGGTGCGCGGCGGACGGTCGCCGACGCTGGCCACCTCGATGGCTTTATCTTCGCGGAGCATTTCGCGGTACGCGCAGGCGAACTCGCGCTTGATCCTTTCGGCCTCGGGGATCGGCGTGCGCAGGCCGACGGCAAGGTCGTTGGTGAAATGATCGCCGCCGACGGGAACCGCGGCTGTGTGCCGGGCAACTCCGCCGGCATGCACAAGCAGTTCGGTGGTGCCACCGCCGATGTCGAGCAAACAGCAGCCGAGGTCGCGTTCATCCTGGGTGAGACAGGCTTCGGCGGAGGCCAATGGTTCGAGCACGGTATCGCTGACGACCACGCCGGCGCGGTTCACGGCGGTGATGAGGTTTTGCGTCGCCGAAGCAGAAGCGGTGACGATATGGACGTTGACCTCGAGCCGCTCGCCCATCATTCCCATAGGATCGCGGATGCCATCCTGCGCGTCTACGAGAAATTCCTGCGGGAGGACGTGAAGGACTTCGCGGTCGTCGGGAAGCGTGACGCTGCGCGCCGCGTCCACGGCGCGCCGAACGTCATCGCGTTCGATATCGCGCGGGCGATGGCCCAGGGGAATTCCTCCGCGGCTGTTCAGACCGCGCACGTGGTTCCCGGCGATGCCCACGATCGCGGACTCCACGGGGACTCCGGCGAGGCCCTCGGCTTCCTCAAGAGCGCGGCGAATGGAGCTAACGGTGGAATCGAGATTGACGATGAGGCCCTTGCGCAATCCCTTCGATTCCGCCGCGCCCAGGGCCAGAAACTTTACCTGGTCGTCTTCCAACTCGCCAATCAGCGCACAGGTCTTCGTGCTGCCGACGTCCAACGCCACGATGTAGCGGTCTTTCTTGGTCACCCGGTTGCTCTCCTCTTCAAGCTGGAAGCTCCAATTCGACCTAGCCTCACCTTTGTCTGGCGTTCCTTGTTCCCGGCTGCCGCTCACCCGAGGTTTCCGGGTTGACGACAACCTGGCGGGCAAAGCGCAAGTCCACGGACTCGACCTTGCCTGCGTTGGCCTGCCACTGCGGCATGTTCTCCACCAGGATGCGGTATTTGTTGGCGAAATCACTTTCACCGAAATGGATAAGCACAGTCTGCCTGCTCCCCGCTCCCGACAGTCCCGTCAAGACCGCGCGCAAGTCTCCGGCGTCGGAAATGTCAGCTTCGCTGACGTGATCGCCCGCGCCCGGCCGCGTGAGATCAATCTCCTTCATGAATTGCGCAAACAAGCGCATGCGCTTCTCGCGTTCCTCGAGAGACTGGCTCTCGCTGAGTCCGCTGACCACCGGAAAATGAAACACTTCGCCGGTGGGACGTTCGAGAAGGACACCGTAAGCGTCCGCGAGCGCCAGATCATTGCCAAGCCGCACCAATGCGATGGGCGTGCGCTCGGTGAGGGGGACGCGAATGTGGTTGGGAAACACGCGTTCAACGCTTACCTGCTCAACCCAAGGAATCTCCTGCAAGGCGCGGCGGCGATCATCGAGCGGCACGCGCACCACGCTCTTCCCGCGGTCGCCGACAAATTTTTCAAGCACCGCCTGGCGGCTGACGAAATGATTCCCAGTGAGGAGAACCTGGTCGGGATGCGCGAGGATTACTCTCGGCGAATGCGTGAAAAAGTCCCAGGTGACGTACGCCGCCCAGCCAGCGGTCGCCGCCGCCAAAACTCCAAGAAAAATGCGCCCGTAGAATTTCCAAGTTCGCCGGCCGAGCTTCCGGCGGCGGATTTCCAACGGTTTTTGGCGACGGAGATACTTCGGTTCTTCTTCGGTGAGGAGTTCGGGCTGGTAAGTCTCCGGTTCGGCCGCCATGCTCCGTTCCAAATCGCTCAGTCTTTCCAGACGATAACTTCGTTCTCCAGCTCCACACCGTTTGCAATATGCACGCGTTCGCGGACGTCTGCGATGAGCGCCAGCATGTCCCCTGCGGAGGCGCACCCCGCGTTCACGAAAAAGTTGGCGTGGCGCTCGCTGACGCGGGCGTCGCCCACGCGATGGCCCTTCAAACCAAGCGCATCAATCATGCGCCCCGCCGAAGACCCAGGCGGGTTCTTGAAGATGCATCCGGCGCTTTTTTGATTGAGGGGCTGGCTCGAACGGCGCTTTTCGTTGCAGACGCGAATACCTTCGAGAATTTCGCGGAACGGTTTGGAGGGCAGCTCCAGTTTCACCGCCAGCATAATATCATCAGGCGCAAAAGAAGTGTGCCGGTATTCGAAAGAAATTTGGAGGCCTCGAAGGGTTTCGAGTTTCTTCGCTGTAGCGCGGTAGAGCTCCACCTCGCGGACGTAACTCCCGATCTGCATCCCGTAGGCGCCCGCGTTCATGCGCAGGGCGCCCCCCACAGTTCCCGGAACGCCGATGAGCCCTTCCATCCCGCCGAGATTGTGCTTCGCACAGTACGTTACAGTGCGGCCTAGGTCTGCCGCGGCATCCACGGTGGCGAAGTTGCCTTCGAGAATGACTTCGTGCTCCGGCCTGCCAAGCTGCAAGGCGACCCAGGGCAGTTCGCCGTCGGCCACAAGGAGGTTGGTCCCGCCGCCGAGAAAGCGGTGGCGGATTCCGTGAGAATCGAGCAGGTTGATAGTCTCAGGAAGGTGCTTACGTTCGCGGATCACGAGCAAATCGGTGGCGCCGCCGATGCCGAGCGAAGTGTGCTCCGCAAGCGATGTGGCCGGGCGAAGCTCGACGCCGAGTTCCGGCAACGCCGCAACGACTTGGGGATCGCTAATGCGCATCGTAGGACGGCACCTTGGCGCCCAACAGAACGGCTAGCTGTCCGAGGGCGCGGCTGACGTTGCCCGCGCCGATCGTCAGGATGGCGTCGCCGGGGCGCGCTTCGCGCAGAAGGTGTTCGACCCCTTCCTGCATCGAGCTACGGAAGACCACGTTCTTATGGCCGGCGGCGCGAATGGCGTTCGCGAGCGCCTCACCGGTGACCGCGGGAATGGGTGCCTCGCTGGCCGCATAAATGTCGGTGAGCACAAGCACGTCCGCCTGGTTGAATGCGCGGCAGAATTCGTCCCAAAGATGCTTGGTTCGCGTGTAGCGATGCGGCTGAAAGAGAACCAGCAGCCGATTGAACTTGCAGCCGCGCGCGGCTTCGAGCGTGGCGCGAATCTCGGCAGGATGATGGCCGTAGTCGTCAATCAGGGTAATCCCGTTGATGGTGCACTTGATGTCAAAGCGGCGGCCTACGCCTGTGAACTTTTCGAGGCCCTCGCGGATCAAGTCCGCGGGAACATTCAAATACAGCGCCACGGCAGCGGCAGCGGCGGCGTTGCGGACGTTGTGAATGCCCGGAGGAGTGGGCAGACGGAATTTTCCCAGGTCGTCGCCGCGATAGGTGAGGCGGAACTCGCTCTCGAGGCCCTTCAGTTCGATGTCGCTGATCACCAGGTCGGCCTGGCCCGACGTGCCGTAGGTGATGATGGGCCGCTTCACTTTCGGGAGGATGGCCTGGACGTTCGGCTCATCGAGGCAAAGAATCACCGCGCCGTAGAACGGCACGCGGTTCACGAATTGTACGAAGGTGTCCTGAATCTCTTCGAGCGAGATGTACTGGTCGAGGTGCTCGCGGTCAATCGTGGTGACGACGGCCACCACCGGCGCCAGCAGCAGGAACGAGCGGTCGCTTTCGTCGGCTTCCACAACCATGTACTCGCCCTTGCCTAGTCGCGCCGTGGTCCCGGCCTGATTGAGACGACCGCCCACAACAAACGTGGGATCGAGATGCGCCGCAGCCAGAATGGAAGCCACGAGCGAGGTCGTGGTGGTCTTGCCATGCGCGCCGGCCACGGCAATGCCGTACTTCAAGCGCATCAACTCGGCAAGCATCTCCGCGCGCGGGATCACGGGAATCTTGCGGCGGTGCGCTTCGCCAACTTCGGGGTTGTCTGTTTTCACCGCGGAGGACGTGACGACGACGTGCGCGCCCTCCACCTGCGAGGCGCGATGGCCTTCGAAGATCGTCGCGCCAAGGCTCCGCAGCCGCGTGGTGATGCCGGAGGGCTTCACGTCAGAGCCAGAAACGGAATAGCCAAGCGTGAGGAGCACTTCGGCGATGCCGCTCATGCCGATGCCGCCGATGCCCACCAGATGAATACGTTGGAAATTGCGGAATGAAACCATCATGGCCGCGCCACCTCTTCAATCAGGTTCACGATATCGCGGGCTGCGTCCGGGCGGGCGAGGCGGCGCGCGTTCTCGGAGAGCTCCGTGATCTGCCCGGGCTGGTCGAGCAGGGAAACAATCTCATTCATAAGACGCTGCGGAGTTAGCTCCGGCTCGGCGATCAGGCGCCCTGCGTTGGCACGCACCATCTCCTGCGCATTGCGAAGCTGATGGCTGTCCGTCGAGGCGCCAAAGGGAATAAAGACGGCGGCGCGTCCCGCGGCGGCGACTTCGGCAGCCGTGATTGCGCCGGAGCGGCAGACGATTTTTTCTCAGTGCGAGTAAATCCAACGCATCCACCACGGTGCGATTGATGGGCAGCGCACCCTGGCTGCCACCGGTGATCAGCAGACGGAGGGGGCGGTGCGTCTCCGCCGGGGGGCATTCGAAAAATTCGCGGCGCACAGGGCAGCCCGTCAAGACCGCCTTGCTCCCCCAGCGTTTCGCGGGCGCTTCGTACGCAGCGGCCACGCGCTTGGCCATTCCAGCGAGGACGCGGTTCGTGAAGCCCGGCTCGGCGTTAGGCTCGAAGATGACGGTGGGAATTCCTCGCAGCGCGGCCACGAGCATCATGGGGCCAGCGGCATAACCTCCGACTCCGAACGCCGCGACAACGCGGTGTCGGCGAAGGATTTGTGCGGCGTCCCAGAATCCTGGGGCAAGCATCGCGACGTTGCGCAGGAACTTCATGCCGCCGATTCCCTTGAGCCCGGCGACGCGCAGAGTCTCAAGCAGCAGCCCTGCGGCCGGCACGAGCTTCGATTCCATTCCGCGTTGTGTCCCCACAAGCACCACTTCCCTCTTTCCATTTTTTCCTGGCCGGCTGAGCCATTCTTTCGCAATAGCCAGCGCCGGAAAAACGTGCCCGCCCGTTCCGCCACCTGCAATCAGCAATTTCACAAGCCCGACCGTTTCAAAAGCCCCGCCGCTTCAAAACACAGCCATTTCACTTCGGCGAAAGTTTTCAAACGTCAGTCTCTCGCTTGCTGGCTGATGTTCAGGAGCACGCCGGTTGCCAGAAGCATCGCCAACAAGCTCGAACCGCCGTAGCTTACAAACGGCAGCGGGATCCCCTTGGTGGGCATCATTCCCAGCACGACTCCGAGATTGATCAACGCCTGGGAGGTCACCATGACCGTGATACCGAGAGCCAGCAATCGTCCAAAGGAGTCCTGCGTTTGAAACGCGGCGCGCAGCCCGCGCCATCCATATACGGCAAACAAAGCCAGCACAATCACGCCGCCGATAAAGCCGAGTTCTTCGCACAAGACCGCGTAGATGAAATCCGTGTGCGCTTCGGGCAAATAGAAGAGCTTCTGCTTGCTCTCCATCAACCCCATGCCCGTGAAACCGCCAGAGCCTACCGCGATCAGCGATTGCAGAAGCTGAAAGCCCCGCCCCTGCGGGTCTGCCTCGGGATTCAGAAATCCCAGGATTCGGTCGTAGCGATACGAAACGCGGACGATGAGCAGGTAGATGACGGGCAGGGCCGTCGCGCCCGCTACAGCCAGCCAGCGCCAGGAGAGTCCGGCGACGTAAAGCATCGCAAGCGCGATCAGAAGAATCGCGAGCGAGGTTCCGAGGTCCGGCTGCAACACGATGAGTCCCGTCAGCACGACAACCGGCGCCACTGCCGGGCCGATGGTCAGCTTGAAATCGCTCGCGTTGAATTCCATTTTCGCGCGCGCTTTCAGACGCATTTCGAGAAACCACGCCAGATACAGAATCACCGCGAGCTTCGCAAACTCGGAAGGCTGGATGTGCACCGGCCCGAGGCGAATCCACCGGTGCGTCGCGTGCGACTTATCCAGGAAGAAAACACCGACGAGCAACAGCAAAACAACACACAGGGCCGAACACACTACGGCGGGCTGGCGCAGCTTGTGATAGTCCACGCTCATCAGCCAAAACATTCCCCCGAGGCCGATGACCAGCCAGATGAGCTGGCGGACGATGAAAACAGACGCCTGCCCAAACTGTTCCCGCGCAGCCACCGCCGACGCGCTGAACACCATCACCGCGCCAATCAGGCACAGCGCCAGAGTTGCGCCAAAAAGCCAGCGATCCGTGTCCAATCGCCGTGGCATTCCTACCGCCTCCCCACAGGCGCGTGCGAAGCAGCCTTCTGCTCGATTTGCCGGACAAATTGCTTGAACACGCGTCCGCGGTGCTCGTAATTCTCGAACTGGTCGAAGCTCGCGCAGGCCGGGGCTAGCAGGACGGTATCGCCTGGCGCGGCGCGGTCCACGGCAAGCTGCACGGCGCGTTCGAGCGTCTCTGCGCGTTCGATGGGGACGGCGCCTGAAATCTGCTCCGCAATTTTCCCCGCCGCGGCCCCGACCAAGTACGCCACGCGCGCCTTCTCTTTCAGCGCATCGCGAAGAAGCGTGTAGTCGCTTCCCTTGTCTTTTCCGCCCAGGATGATCAACAGCCCGCCGGTGAAAGCGTCAATCGCCTTCAAGGTGGCATCCACATTGGTGGCCTTCGAATCGTTGTAGTAACTCACTCCGGCAATTTCCCCGACGAATTCGAGCCGGTGCTCGACGCCCGCAAAACTGCGCACTCCAGAGGCAATGGCTTCCGGCCGCGCGCCTGCGAGATACGCGGCAGCAGAAGCGGCCAGAACGTTTTCGAGGTTGTGTTCGCCGCGAAGGCCGATGTCTGCCCGGCGGAGCAAAACGGTGTCGTTGCCGTCGCGGCGAAAGACAATTTCCTCGCCTCGCAGGAACGCGCCGCTGGCAACACGCTTGGTCCGGCTGAACCAAAATACCTGGGGTTTCTGAGGCGCGTAGGGCGGCGTTTGCGGGTCGTCCGCGTTCAGCACAGCGGCATCCTGCTCGGTCTGATTCGCAAATATCTTTGCCTTGGCCTGTCCGTATGCTGCGAGCGACCCGTGCCGGTCGAGATGGTCCGGGGTCAGGTTCAGCCAAACGCTCACATTCGGGCGGAATTTCTCCGTGAGCTCAAGCTGAAAGCTGCTCAACTCGACCACGGTTACGCTCGAGTCACTCGAATCCTCGACGCGTGAAATCAGCGGCGTGCCGATGTTCCCGGCGAGCAGCGTGGGGAACTGCGCCGTTTCAAAGATGTGCGCGACCAGGGAGGTCGTCGTGGTCTTCCCGTTCGAGCCGGTGATCCCCACGAGCCGGCCACTAAGAAAACGGCTGGCCAGTTCCACTTCGCTCCAGATGGTGATGCCCTTCTCGCGGGCCGAGACTAACTGCGTCATGTTTGCGGGCACGCCCGGGCTGGGAACAATGAGGTCCTGATCGAGAAAAGTTTCCGGATTGTGTCCGCCAAGCTCAAGGGCCACACCCGCAGCGCGCAGCTTTGCGACAGCGTCGGTGAGCTGCGATTCGGCGTGCGCCTCGGTGGCGATGACGCGTGCGCCGCGCTGCGCGCAGAATAGCGCCGTAGCAATTCCCGTGCGCGCCAATCCCACAACCAGCACGCGCTTCCCCGTGAGTTCGATTCCTGATTTCATTCACCTTACCTGAGCTTCAGCGTTGTGAGCGCAAACAATGCAAATATCAGCGCCATGATCCAGAACCGCACAATGATTTTCGACTCGCTCCAGCCGGCCAGTTCAAAATGGTGGTGCAGCGGCGACATCCGGAAGATGCGCTTGCCGGTCAGGCGGAACGATGCCACCTGCAGGATCACGGACACCGCCTCCATCACAAAAACTCCGCCGACAAAAAAGAGGAGCACTTCCTGCTTGATGATCACCGCAACGACGCCGAGCGAGCCTCCGAGCGCGAGCGAGCCTACATCACCCATAAACACGTCCGCGGGGTGCGCGTTGTACCAGAGAAAGCCCAGCGCCGCGCCTACCAGCGCCCCGCAAAAGACAGTCAATTCGCCGACGCGCGGGATGTATTGAATCTCAAGATAGGTCGCGAACCGGTAATGGCTGCTGATATAGGTGATCACCGTCAAGGCGCCCGCGGCAATCACGGTGCAGCCGATGGCCAAACCGTCAAGCCCATCGGTGAGGTTGACGGCATTCGACGCGCCGGCTATCACCAGCGCCACAAACAAGAGAAACGGAAGAAAGGCCAGCGGCCAGAGATAGGAATGCGTCACCAGAGAATGAATCACCAGGTCCGGATGGAAGCGCTTGAGGAAAGGCATCACGAGCTGCGTGGAATACGCGCGGTACGTCGCCAGCAGGAGCAGCACGGTGCCGGCACCGAAGCTCACCATCACTTGCAAAAAGAGTTTGGTGCGGCCGCTCATGCCCCGGCTATGCCGCTGCGCGAGTTTGCTGTAATCATCGGCAAAACCGATGGCGGCAAAGCCCAGCATCGAAAACAAGGCGATCAGCACGAAGGCGTTCGTCAAGTCGGCCCAGAGCAATGTTGGGATCACAGTGGCGAGCACGATTAAGACGCCGCCCATCGTCGGTGTGCCGGCTTTGGTTTGATGACTTTCGGGGCCTTCTTCACGGATCACCTGGCCGATCTGCAGACCGCTGAGTTTCCGGATCACCCACGGCCCGAGCACCAGGGAGAGAAACAGCGCCGTCAAGCTCGCGTAAGCCGTGCGAACCGTGATGTAGCGAAATACATTCAGCGGGCTGAAGTATTTTTCCAGGAGCTGATAGAGGAGGTAGTAGAGCATTTCAGTGCCGCGCCCTCTCTGTGCCATTCGGCGCGCCTTCTCTTGTACCGACCGATGCGCGCTCGGCAAGGAGCGCTTCGACAATTCGCTCCATCTTCACACCACGCGAACCCTTCACCAGAAGTAAATCTCCGGGTTGCACAAGCCCGGCGATAAATTTCGCGGCCTCATCAGACGATGGAAAGAAACGTGTTTGGTTTTCAGGGTGACCTTCGGAGATCGCACCCTGCACGATTCCCCCGGCGTCGCCGCGCACGCCGACAATCCAGTCGATTTTTCCGCTGCCTGCCGCAAGCTCGAGTTGTAGCAATCGTTGATCAATGCGAATCCATCATCGAAGCGCAACACCTCGCCGCGCATGCGCGCCGGGCGAAGGTGCGGGAAAACTCGTTTGGCCTCCGCCACTCCGACTCCCCAGACGCTTGCTGCCGCGAGCGCCGCCAAAGCGTTTGTCACGGCGTGGCGTCCCGCCAGAGGAATCTCCAGCCGCGTGCGCTCGCTTGGTGAGACAAACTGAAACGCGGAGCCCAGCGCACCGCGATCCTCGATGGCTTCCGCGCGAAAATCCGCGGGCTTTGCAGCGCCGAACGTCATAACTCGTCCCGGCGCCGCCGCGCGAAACCCCGCAACCAAGGGGTCGTCGGCATTGAGGACGGCAACCGATTCTTTTCCCGTCAGCCCTTCGATGAGTTCGCGCTTCGCCGCGGCGATTTCCTCGAGCGAAGAGAGAAACTCGAGATGCACGGGCGCGACGCGCGTGACTACAGCTACGTCCGGCTCGGCGATTTTCGCCAGACGCGCGAGCTCTCCGACGCGCGACATTCCCATTTCCAGCACAGCCGCCTCGTGCGTCTCTTCGAGCTGCGACAGCATCAGGGGCAGGCCGTACTCATTGTTCAGGTTCCCTTCGGACTTCAGAACGCGGAACCTCGCGCCCAGCAGCGCCGCCAGAATCTCTTTCGTTGTGGTTTTCCCCACCGATCCGGTGACCCCGGCCAAGCGGCGCCCCCAGCGTGTCCGTCGTGACTCGGCCCGTGTATGGCAAAGAACAGCTCTCCCGCTCGAATCGACCGAGAATCAATCGAGATACCGGCCAGCCGGGCCAGGGGGTCGATCCCCGTGGGAGCTGCAACACCCAAGGCACCAGCCACTTCTGTAAGCGTCCAACGCATAGCTTCCTCAATGAACTGGGTCTCACCTGTCTCTAGGTATCCTCCTCCAATTGGCTTCCCTATCGTCCGTGTGGCCCTGGCGCGAATTCTTACAGCGCGCTAGGTGCCAAACCCGTGTTCCTGCAAGACGCGCCGCGCCACTTCCGGCTCGACGAAGTCGAGCGTGCGGTCGCTCAGGATTTGCGTGATTTCGTGCCCCCTGCCCGCCAGCAGGACAATGTCGCCCGGCTTGGCATGGTCAAACGCCAGGGCGATGGCCTTCTCGCGGTCAGGCTCGACCAAGTACTTTCCGTTGGTTTTTTGCAGACCGACGATGATGTCGTTGATGATTTTCAACGGGTCTTCGTGCCGCGGATTGTCGCTGGTCAGCACGACGAGATCGCTCAGTTTCCCGGCCACTTCGCCCATCACTGGACGCTTCGTGCGATCCTTCTCTCCACCGCAGCCAAAGAGCGTGAGGATGCGCCCTTTCGGATTCAACTCCCGCGCCGTGCGAACCAGGTTCTCGAGCGCGTCGTCGGTGTGCGCGTAGTCCACGATCACGTGGAACGGCTGGCCCATTTCGATCCGCTGAAAACGCCCGGGAACGCTCTCCAAACTGCGAATGCCCTTTTCGATGGCATCGGCGGAAACGCCCAAAGCAACAGCCGCGCCGATGGCCGCGAGAATGTTGTACACGTTGATGCGTCCCACGAGGGGCGATTCGATCTCTATCCTTCCTATCGGTGATTGTGCGGAAAACCTCAACCCCGAAAACGACAGCGAGAATTTCCTCGTCGTAATATCCGGATCGCCTTCCAAGCCGTAGGTGAGCGTCGCCTTCGCAAGCCCCGCCAGGCGTTTTCCGTAGGGATCGTCCGTGTTGATCACACCGGTCTTCGGCGCGCTTCCGCCGGTCCCTTCGAACAGCCTGCGCTTCGCGGCAAAATAATCCTCAAAGGTCTTGTGATAATCCATGTGCTCGCGGGTGAGGTTGGTGAATACGACGGCATCGAATGAGCATCCCCACAGCCGGTCCATCGAAAGCGCGTGGGAGCTTGCTTCGAGCACTGCGTACTTGCCTCCAGCTTCGCAAATCTCCGCGAGGAATCCTTGCAAGTCGAGCGATTCCGGGGTCGTGTTCGGCGAGGGATAAATTCCACGCGGCGTGTGGTAGGCGATGGTGCCGAACATGCCTGTTCCTTGGCCCGTTGCTTTCAAAATTGAGTCCAGCAAATACGTCGTCGTGGTCTTGCCGTTGGTTCCCGTCACGGCAACCATCTTCAGACTATGTGCGGGATGGCCATAAAAATTTGCCGCGGCCACCGCTAAAGCTTTGCGCGGTTCACGAACTTGCAGCCAAGCAACATGCGCCGACAAGCCCACTGGAGGCGGCGCTTCGCTGGCGATGGCGATGGCCCCGCGCACGATGGCATCTGCAACGTGCTGGTTTCCATCCGCTTTTGCGCCACGCAGTGCAAAGAAAAGCGCGCCCAAGGAAACCTTGTGCGTGTGGCAGGCAACATTCGTGATTTCGAGGCCGGAATCTTTGGCGGGCTGGACGAACTCAATGCCGGCAAGCAAGTCTTGTAATTTCATTCCCTGAACCACCAGTATAGAACTCTCGTGATGCGCCCTCAAATCTTGCGCTATACTTGTTGCTCGTCCTGCCAACTTAGTGCCCTCCGGCGGTAGCACTTCTCTTGCCGCCTGCCCCAAACCGTACGGTCAACCGCCCTCCCGGACGCAACAGTTTCCCGCGCTCTGGAGATTGTTCCACCGCAACACCCGTGCCGATCAAAACGGGGCTAAATTGCAAACGCATGCATTCCTCGGTGACTTCGCG
>WNFI01693924.1_pt1 | contig 12890 bp, 12 predicted proteins | sample 5400471 | NCBI WGS metagenome assembly WNFI01 (sample SAMN13153348, study PRJNA577476) | soil metagenome | isolation source: 100 cm saprolite on Douglas fir-dominated hillslope | place: USA:California | collected 2013-09-17
AACAGCGCGATGCGCAGAAGTGTCACCGGCAATCGGCGCCAAGCGGCCCACGTCGCCACGGGTGCCCCGCGTTGCGGCTTACCAGATGCGAGCCGCGGCCGGCCAGTTGCTGCCGCAAACCGCGTCGCTTGTAAATGGTACCCCTAAGCCCCCGTCTCCAGCATGGGTTGTGTCAGCCTGGCGGGTCGTGGCTAGAACCGGCGACGCAAGCCGACCAGAATCGCATGGGGCATCACGCTCAGCACCAGCGGGCTGTCCCGTTGATGCGCGTAATACCCAGCCGCAGTTCCGATCGCAAAGCCGGCCAGAACGTCGGTTTGCCAGTGCGCCTGCACTTTCATCCGCGCGATCGCGTCGTAGAGCGGCAGCGCTTCCAGCGCCCACACGCCGGGTTGCTGGTTGCGGTACTCGAAGACGAACGGCGCGACGATCGAGCTGACAGCCGCCACCTCGCCGCTCGGAAAGCTGTAGTGAGAGCCGCCCTGGAACCAGGCGTTCGGGTCGTTACGCTGAATCGGCCGCGCCCGAGTGAAGACGTACTTGAGCACCTGCGCCGAGGCGCTTGCGATCAGCGACGAATCGATCGCGCGCCAGCAGGTGTTGCCGAAACGGGTCTGGCCGCCTTCCCACAAGCCGCAGAGGACCTCGCCCCCGATCAGCGAGTCCATCAGGATCCGCTGGTTGCTCCGCCTCCAGATGCCGCTGTCGTCGTAGGCCCAGCGATGGTCGATGCCGAGCGGCCCACCGGCCCACGAAGGCGACGACACGCCCAGCGCAGCTGCGGCCGCGAGCGCGGCTGCCGCGCGCGCTGACGCCGCCGGTGCGGCTCTGCCGCGCCTAGAGGCATTGATTGGCCTTATTCGACCACTCCAGCTGTACCGTGTAGTCGCCGACCTTCTTGGTCTTCCAGGCACAGATGTCGCCGATCTCGCCGTTGGCGTCGTCGTACCAGCCCTGCCCTGGGATCGGATCGGTGATCGCTTCGCACAATTCGTGCGACGTAGTCGAGGTCAGCGCCTCCCAGGTCGAGAGGCTGCCGCTGCAGCCGGCGCAACCCGGATAGGGCATCACCGCGTAAAAGACCTGGCCCGAGATATCGTTGTGGTACCCGCAGAATGCCTGGCAGGATGCCGAGCCGCCCTGCACGACGCGCACGCCCGGCGGCACATAGACGAAATACAGCGTGTTCGGCCCCGGAGGCGGCACTCCCGGGTGACTGGAGATCAGCTGCTGCAGCATGTGCTGAATCGCCGTATCGGGCACCGACTGTTTCAGCGGCGGGTCCGTAATCGCCAGCGTGCCGATGCGCTTGCCGTGTCCGATGGTCCACCCGGGCACGCTGTATTCGGCCAGCTGGTCGATCAGCGCGCTGGTCAGGATGAAGTCGAAAAACGCGTTGACCTGGGCCGGCACTGCGTTGAGAGCCGTGCTTTGCCAGTCCGAACCCCAGAAAATCGTGAACACTTCGACCGCTTCAAGCAGGGGCCCGTTGCGGTACGTCAGCTGCGGAGCCGTGGCTGGCCCGGCTTGGACGGCCGGCTGAGCCGGCCCGCGCATCGCCTCGGGCAGGCTCTCGTCGGCGGGCTTGCCGGCCGAAGCCCGGAGGGCGAAGGCGGGCGGCGCGCCAGCAGATCGCCGATGATGTGATCGGCCTCGGTTCTTGCGCCGCGCTCGAGATCGCGCAGCATCGAGGCGGCCAGCGTCGAGTCCGCGTCCGTCAGTATCGCTTCGACCCGGCCAAGCGCCTGCGGCCGCGGGGCAAACCCATGCGCTTCGGCGATCGCGGCGCATTCGCGAGGCATACGCCGCATCAGATCGACCCCGCCGCTGCGGACGATGTCACCGACGGCGCCCCGCATCAGGCAGGTCGTTCCGGCCAGCGCGGCGATGAACACCCATTTCTCCCACATCTCCTGCAGGATCGCGTCACTGCGGTGCGCCTCGAACTTCGCCTTCGAAAGCAAGGCCTCGATGGCCAGCGCGCGCTCGCTGCGCGGATTTTTTTCCAGCTCACCGAACGCAAGCTGGTGAAAGTCGCTCAAATGAATCACATTGCCGTCGTCGGCGAGCGTCACGGAGATCTGGCATTGCCCGCCCAGAACCGGCTCCGCCCCGAACCGGTCCTTCAGCGCGTCCAGATGGCGCATCCCGTTCAATAACGGGACTATGGCGGTTTCCGGACCGACCGCCGGCGCGAACGAGTCGATCGCGCCGGCCAGGTCGTAGGCCTTGCAACTCAACAGCACGACCCCGAATCCCTTTTGCAACCGTTCCGCCGTCACCGTCGGTGGAGGTCCCAGCCGGATGTCGCCTTTGGGGCTTCGTACGGACAAACCCTGCCGAAGCTGAGACTCGCGCTTCGGCCGCACCAGAAAGGTCGCATCGACGCCGGCTTCCAGCAGCCTCGCGCCAAAGTACGCGCCGATCGCACCGGCGCCGACTACGAGCACCTTCATCACGTCACCCAGTCTAGTCGTCGCCGGCATCCTGCCCGATCGCAGATTTCCGCGGTGCCGGCGTGATCATGCGGCCGCCACGCGACACCCGTGTCAGATTACGCAGCTGCCATCCGAGAGCGCACCGACGGATGGAAGCGCCTCAGGGCGAGCACCGCGGCCCAGATGAAAGCTGCCAGAACGAGCACCTGAGTGACCACGAACGGAGGCTCCGAGCCGGTCGGCGCCAGCGGATGCAGGAACGCCAGCTTCTGGAAGCCCTGCACGACCGCGACGAACACGTTCAGGTACAAGGCCATCACGGCACCCGATACGTAGATCCACCGCCACGCGCCCGCGAGCCGGGCGTAATACAGCCCGAAGAGAGCGGCCGCCAGCGCGACCAGTGAAATCAACCCGACCGCGCGGGCAGGGGTAAATTGTTCCGATGGAAACATGAAGCCCGTCACGCTCGTGGCGACCGTGGTCGCCAGAAACACGGCAGTCCATCCCTGCGGCGTCCTCGCATTCCACATCTGGAACACAACGACCGCGCCCGCCAAGATGCCGATCAGACTCAAGATGACATGCAAGGCCGTAAAGGCGGCAACTGACATTCCCAGGACCATGATCTCCCCTTCTCGTGCGCAACGGCCTGAAATGGGTCAGTGCCGGCGGGTCTGCGTTGACTTCAGGTCCCGTGCGGGGCCACGGGCATAAGCTTCCCGGCCGCGCACGTCCGGACGACGTCAGGAAGGTCGCGCTTTATCTCAGCCGACTCATCCGGCCTGCGAACCTGATCGGCTGACCTGCAGCACCCGCGCAAGGCTGGCCGCAAGCTCCTGCGTCGAAAGCGGCTTTTTCAGCACATCGTCCGCGCCCGCCTCCCGGGCCCGCTGCGTCACGGCGGCGCCCAGATAGCCGCTGACCAGCAGCGCCGGGATGTGCGGCCGGATCTTGCGGATCTCGCGGATCAGCTCCGATCCCGACGTACCCGGCATGCTCTCGTCGGTGACGACCGCATCGAACCCTTGCGGATCCGCGCTAAAGGCGACGAGCGCGGCCGGGCTCGAGGTGAATCCGACCGGCGTGTAGCCCAGACGGGCCAGCGCTCCGGTCACCAGATCCACCAGCGGTGTTTCGTCGTCGATCACCAGAATGCGCTGCCGATTTCCACGCGACATCCTGGACGGCGCGGGCATCCTGGCCTTGTCGGCCCCGACCGCCTGGCCGAAACGGGGCAGATAAACGGTAAAGGCGCTGCCCGTTCCCAGCGTGCTCGCCATGTCGATGGCGCCGCCGAGGCCGGTTACGATGCCGTGCACCAGGGACAGACCGAGTCCGGTCCCAACGCCGACCTCCTTGGTCGTGAAGAACGGATCGAAGATCCGCTCCCGGATCTCGGCGGGGATACCCGTTCCGCTGTCGGCCACCTTCAGTACGACATACTCGGCGGCCAGCAGCGAGCCCATCGTGGCCGCGCGCTGGAACTCGATATGGACGCGGTCGAGCGACACGCGCAGCGTGCCGCCGGAAGGCATCGCGTGCAAGGCATTTGTGACCAGATTCATCAGTACCTGATGGATCTGGGTTGGGTCGCCCATCGAGGCGCTTCGGCCGGCGCGCAACCGCTGTTCGATGCGAACGCCCTCGGGCAGCTTGGCCGCGACGAGTTTCAGCGTTTCGCGGACAATCTTCTGAACTTCGACCGCGACGCGCTCGCCGACCCCGCTTCTGCTGAATGCGAGAATTCGATCCACCAGCGCGCGCCCGCGCTCGCCGGCGACGATGATGTTTTCGATGTCGCGACGCAGCCGGCTGCCGGCCGGCGCCTCGCCCAATGCCATCTCGCCATAGCCGAGAATGGCGCCCAGCAGATTATTGAAGTCGTGTGCGACGCCGCCGGCCAGCGTGCCCATCGCTTCCAGGCGCTGCGCCAGCCGCAGCTGGGCCTCCATCGTCCTCAGTTCCTCCTCCGCGATGCGCCGCTCCGTGACGTCCAGCATGAATCCGACGATTTGCGCCGGCTGTCCTTCGGAATCGAACAGCAGCCGACCCTTCACCTGCAGCCAACGGATAGCGCCGTCTTTGTGCAGGACCCGGTACTCGGCGGCGACATCGCCCGTTTGCCGGGCGCGCTCGATCGCCGCCCTCACGGCCGGCCAGTCGTCCGGGTGCACCAGCCTCTTCCAGGTACTGTAGGTCCCGTCGTAGCTGCCGGGCGCCAGCCCGTACATCGCTTCCAGATCGGGCGACCAGCGATTCTGTCCGTCTCCGGCGCCGATGCGCCACTCGAAGGCCACCGCGCGCGCAGCCTTCTGCGCCAGGTCCAGCATCTGCTGGCGGGCGCGCAGTTCCTCTTCGGCATGCTTGCGCTCGGTCACGTCGCTGACCGGGCCGGCCCACCGCGCCGGCGCGCCCCCTTCGTCGCGCACGCACAAGCCGGTCATATGGAGCCAGCGCGTCTCGCCGTTGCGCACGATCCGCATTTCCGTCTCGAGCCGGGCGTTGGGGCCGGCCAAAAGCGCTTGCACCGCCGCCTTCCACTTCGACCGATCATCCGGATGGAAAGGGACCAGCTCGAGAAATTGCGCCCGGCTCGAAAAAGTCGAGTCCGGCGACAGTCCGAATATCTGCAGCAGCAGCGCCGACGCGTAGAAGTCGTCCGAGGCGACGATCCAGTCCCAATGGCCCTCACCCGAGGACGCCATCGCGAGCGCATAGCGCTCTTCGGATCGCCTCAGAGCGTCGAGCGCGTGATCGCGCTCGATCGCAATGCTGGCCAGGTGCGTGAACTGCTGCAGGTGATACTGCTGTTGCACGGTGGGCCCGCCCGGCTTGCGCGCATAGATCGCAAACGTGCCAAACACCTTGCCCTCGGAAGACGTGATGGGCGTGGACCAGCACGCGCGAAGGCCGTGCGCCAGCACCAGCGCCCGCACTTGCGGCCATCGAGTCTCCGAGGCGAAGTCGGGCACGATGACCTGCTGGGCCGAGTGCGCGGCCGCCGCGCACGGACCGATCGCCGGATCGACCGCACTGCCATCGATCTGACTCGTGTAGCTGTCCGGCAGGCTGGGTGCCGCGCCGTGCCAAAGGCGCTCGCCCCGGGCATCGAGCAGCAAAATGGAAACGCTTGAGTCGCGAAATATCTCTTCGACGAAGCCGCACAGGGCATTCAGCGTCTGCTTCAGCGGGCTGCCCTTGGCGATCATCTCCAGCAGCCGCTTTTCCGCGGCCAGCAGCGTCTCGGTCCGCTTGCGCTCCTCGAGGTCGGTGCGGCGCCGGTACGACCCGATCTGATCGTTCACGGGCTCTCTTTCGGCATGCTGGCGGCGCCGCTCACCCGGAAGGGACCGCCCGGACGAGCGCGCCGGCGACGACATCAGCGGTCGGCGACCGCTGTCCCGACCGCAACGAGCAACTCTTCGCGTGTGAACGGCTTGGGCAACACATGGCTGACATCCAGACGATGTGCCGTCGCGATCGACCCGCCCAGGCCGCGCCGGAATCGTGCGGACAGCGCAAGGATCGGGACACGATACGCCGCCCGCAGATCCTCGATTGTTGCGCCGGCACAGCTCGGGTCGGAAACATCGGCGATCACGAGGCTCGGAACTACCGCAGTGACGGCATGAGTCTTGGCCGCAAAGAGCACCCCGTAACCGGCTTCCCCGAGCCAGCGCTCGATCAGCTGCCGAATGAGGTCGTCCGGCTCGACAACGACGATCCAGCCCTTGAGCGACACTGGTTGCGCTTCCTTGAAGTGCGAAGCCGGCACGTCTGCCGTCGATCCGCGCGGACGATTTGACCCTGGGAGCGTCTCGACAATATGCCAGTTCCACGGGGTCCGATGTCAGTTGACACGATCGCCCGGTCGGGCGACAAATCGCTGTAGCGGCCAGTCGCCACCGTCCAGTACCTTATGGCGATCAGTGACTCTCCCCGGAAAGCGAACCCCGAGGTGGAAGCACCGCCCAGGCACATTCACGTCCTGGCAGTCGATGACGATCCGTCGATCCGCCAGATGATCGCCGACTATCTCGGCGACAACGACATTCGCGTTACCGGTCTCGAAAGCGGGTTGCAGATCGAACAGGCCATGGCGGGCGATTTCGTGGATCTGCTTCTTCTGGACCTGAAACTGCCCGGCGAGGATGGAATGAAGATCGCGCAGAATATTCGCGCCAAATCGGATATTCCGATCATCATGTTGACGGGCCGCAAGGATGAGGCCGACCGCGTGATGGGCCTGGAGCTCGGCGCGGACGATTACCTGGTCAAGCCCTTCTCGCCGCGGGAGCTGCTGGCCCGCATCCGCGCGCTGTTGCGGCGGTCCCGGACGCACGAAACCGTGGCTGATGGTCTGGCCCGGATCCGGGCCTATCGTTTCGCCGGCTGGGAGTTAAGCGTGCGGCTGCGACGACTGACCTCGCCGCGCGGCGAGCCGGTTGGACTGACCAACAGCGAATTCAACCTGCTGGTCGCCTTTCTGGCGGCGCCACACCGGGTCCTTTCGCGCGAACAACTGCTCTCGCTGTCCCGGCTTCATGACGACGAGGTGTACGACCGGTCCATCGACGTTCAGGTGGGTCGCCTGAGAAAGAAGATCGACGCCGACGAGATCGGGATTCCGCTGATCCGCACCGAACGGGGCGCAGGATACGTCTTCACGGCACCGGTCGAGGTCGTGAGGTGACCGGGCCGCGATCGGCCTGAATGCAGGGCAAATCGGAATCCGTGCCGTGTCCGTGAACACGGACCTGAACGGCTCGGCGGCGAGGACGGACGCGTACTATTGCGGTATTCGCGGGACGCGTCGGCCGGAAAAGTCAATACAACTGTGTAAGGAGAACGAAACAAATGAACGTCAAGTCATCCTCCGTCCACCGGACGGCCGCGCTGGACACGCCGAAGGGCCTGGGATCGGAAGCGACGCGCGACATCTCGGCGGCGCTGAACGCCTTGCTGGCGGACTTCTTCTCCTTGTATCTGAAGACGAAAAATTTCCACTGGCACGTTTCCGGCCCGCACTTCCGCGATTACCACCTGCTGATGGACGAGCAGGCCGATCAGCTTTACGCGACGACCGACCCCATCGCCGAGCGCGTGCGCAAGCTCGGCGGATTGACCTTGCGTTCCATCGGACACATCGCGCGCCTGCAACGGGTTCTGGACAATGATGCCGAGTACGTGACGCCTCTGGACATGCTGGCCGAGCTGCGCGAGGACAACCAGCGTCTGGCGCAGCGGATGCGCGAGACGCACAACGTGTGCGACGAGCATCGGGACGTCGCAACAGCCAGCCTGCTGGAGGTCTGGATCGACGAGGCCGAACGACGCGCATGGTTCCTGTTCGAGGCAAGCCGGCCAGGCGAAGCCGCGAGCCGCTAGCGTTTCTTCCCCTCCAGGTCGGCCGTGAATCCAATCGGCCGGCTCTTGCGCGCCGGCGGAGCGGCGGCCAGGCGCCGGATCGCGTCGATCAGTTCGGCGATGGCTTCGTCGTGTCCGCCGACCGTGCGTTCGAGCTCGTTCAGCTTCGCGGCGAGGTCCTTATGGGTGGACAGCATCTGCCGGATCGAGACGAACGTGCGCACGACGAGCAGGCTCACCTCGATCGCTCGCTCCGAGTTCAGCACGTTGCCGAGCATCAGCGTGCCGTGTTCGGTAAAAGCCAGAGGCAGAACCGGCGAGAACTTCAGCCGGGCAAGGTGATCACAATGCGTGATCACCTCCTGCTTCTCGGCCCGCGTCAGCTGGAACATGAACTCGGCCGGAAACCGCTCGCGGTTGCGGCGCACGGCCTGGTTTAGCACGCGCGTTTGGACCCCGTACAGCTCGGCCAGGTCGGCATCGATCATCACGCTTCGGCCCCGAACCGTCAGTATCCGGTTTTCCAGTGATGCCGCGACCAGTTCGGCCGCGCGCGACTTCTTCGGGTCCATAGCTCCCCCTGACACCCGGTTCGGAATAAACCGGAATTGCGGCGCCATTTTCGACCACGACGGCGGCGCCATTCTGGAGCAAAATCCCGATGTCGAACGTGCCTTTGTGCGCGTGAGGGTGTCATAGACACGATCTTAAGCTGGGCAAACCCCGTGCGAATTGCGGGTCTCGCGTTCGTGTGCGCGTTGCTCAGCGCGTGCGCGGGCCCCCGCCCTGCGGCACAACCGCCCGCATTCCTGTTCAAGGACGACGCGTTCGCGGCACCCGAAGAGAGCTTCGCCGCCGGCGACCTGTTCGCGCTGAACGAGCAGATGCGGCGCTTCCTGGCGCACGACATCGCGGTGCAGCTGCATTCATCGGGACCGACCAACGGACTGATCGAGGCGCTGTACAGCAAGAACCAGCTGAAGCTGAGTTATGACGCAGCGAGGACCCGCAACGCGGCGGAAGCGTTCAACGCGCGCGCGGGAAACTGCCTGTCGATGGTCATCATGACGGCAGCGTTCGCAAAGGAACTGGGCCTGCCGGTCGAATACAACGCCGCTGGATACGAGGAGGTCTGGAGCCGAAGCGGCGATTTCCTGCTCGGTAGCGGGCACGTCAACGTCAGCGTGGGCGCGAGGGATTCGGACATCGGGCTGCGCGTGGTCGGGCGGCCGCTGACGGTCGATTTTCTGCCGCCCGAGGACATCCGCGGGCTGCCGTCACGGGAGATCCCGGAGCAGGTGATCGTTGCGATGTACATGAACAACAAATCGGTCGAGTCGTTGATGCGCGACGAGCTGGACGAGGCCTACGGATGGGCGCGTGAGGCGATCCGGCGAAGCCCCGAATTCTGGGAGACGAAGCGGGAGCCGCCGCGCTCCGATCGCGCCTGGTGCGGATCGATCCGAACCCGCCGTATCACTTCTTCAACCTCGGCATGGCGGCGATGCAGGAAAACGATTTTTCAACCGCCACCAAAATGTTCGCTAAGGAAGTGTCGCGCGCAGACTACAACCAGGAATTCCACTACTGGCTGGGTGTGGCTTACTTCAAGCTCGGTGAAATCGAGCGGGCGCGACGCCAGCTTTCGCTGGCAATGGAAAAGAGCACGACTCGCGGCGATCACGACCTGTACGCGGCCAAACTCGCCTGGCTTCAGACGATTGCGGGCGGATCGGGCGGGCTGCGGCCCGTGATCACGCCGGCCCAGTGATCGGGCTGGCGTTCACGCCGGAACGAAGCCCGGGACGGTCAGCCGCGGCGGCGCCTGGAAATCGAAACACTCCCACAGATCTCCGGACGGATCGCCCGCCTGCAGCGCCGGCGCACCCCAGGCCGGCAGGCCGAACAGCCGCAGGCAGAATTTCACTACGCTCACGTGCGAATACATGCGGCTCACGACCTGCTTGCGGGCATACGGGCTGACGACCAGACACGGCACCCGGTAGCCGTAACGAAACTGCGAGCCGTGGTAGCCCTTCGGACCGTTGCCCTTCCAAGTCGAGCGCTCCGGCGCCTTGACGTGGTCGTACCAGCCGCCCCAGTCGTCCCAGGTGATGATCATCGCGGAGTGGGGCCAAAGGCTGCTGTGCGCGAGCGCCTGCACCCGCTGGCGTGTCCAGGCGTCCCCGGCCGTGACGGTGCGGCCTCCCCCGGGGTGTTCGCTGTCCGCGTAGGGCGCGTACAGCCAGGCCACGTCGGGCAGGAAGCCCTTGTTCAGATCTGCGTCGAACTGCGCCGCGGGCACGTTCCACGCGTTGTGCTGGAGCGCCTTGATGTGGGTGAAGTACGAGGACTTCGACTCCGCGTAGTTGCGCCACTGCCGGCCATGCTGATGCAACACCGCCGGCAAGCTCTGCAGATCGTAAGGTGGTGAAGGCTGGAAGGTCCGGCTTGTCGAGGTGTTGTCGATCACCGGCGAGTCGGCCGCGATCAGGAACAGGTGATTCGGCTCCGATTCGGTTGCCACGTCGGTGAAGTACTGATCGCATAGCGCGTAGTGCTGCGCCAGTGCCCAGGTGGCCGGAATATTTTTCGGCCCATATTGCGTCTTGGCGCCGCCGGCGCCGGCCACAGCCTTCAGCCAGGCCGCGTGATCATGATTCTGGTCCGGATGAGGGTCGGCCGCGGCCGGCAGCTTCACACCCTGCGCGCCCGGAAAGGCTCCGAAATAGTTGTCGAACGTGTGGTTCTCCTTCACGACCACAACCACGTGCTCGATCGTTGGCATATCCGCCTCCGTCGGTCCGACCCGGTCCCTTCCCAATGTATCGGGAGAATGTGACCGCGGGGGCTGGCTCGGCGGGGATTACCGGGTTCACGCGTCAATCGGTTCTGCGTGTACGGTGCTGGCCCGACCCGCGAAGACCTCTGCCAGGCATTCGGCCAGCCGTGCAGCTTTCAGCGGCTTCAGCAGAAACGCGCTGGCGTCCACGGCCGCCGCGACGGCCTTCAAGTTTGTTCCGCAAAAGCCGCTCATCAGGATCACCGGAAGCGCCGGATTCAACTGGCGCAACTCGGTCGCAAGCTCCGGGCCCGTCGTGCCCGACATCACCACGTCGGTCAGCAGCGCATCGAATCGCTCCGGCTGCGCCCGGAACATCTCCAGCGCCTCCTGCGCTCCCAGGCATCCGACCGGCTCGTAGCCGATCGATGCGAGCACCTCCTCGGCGAGGCGTACCAGGACGGCATCGTCGTCCACGACAAGAACGACTTCGCCATGGCCCTGCGCCATCGCGACCTGGCCGGACTCGAGCGGCGGCCTCTGATCGGTCAGCGGCAGGTAAACGCGAAACTGCGTGCCGCGCCCCTGCGCACTGTCGACCGCAATGGCACCCTTGTGATCGAGCACGCTGGCATGCACTTGCGACAGGCCCAGGCCGGTGCCGACACCGACGGGCTTCGTCGTGAAGAACGGATCGAAGATCCGGCCGAACACGTCGGGGGCAATTCCGGCTCCGGTATCGGTGACCTGCAGCAGGCCATAGTCGCCCGGCCACAGCCGGCCCGCCGCCAGATCGCGCGTGGACTCGACCTGAATGGCTTCGACCGAGACGCCGATCCGGCCGTTCCCATCGACCGCCTGGACTGCGTTCGACAGCAGATTTCCGACCACCTGGTGAAGCTGCGCCGCATCGCCCATCACGACGACCGGTTCCTCGGGAAGCTTCGTATCGACCCGCACGTCGTGCGGCAGCGACAGGCGCATCAACTCGATCGTCTCGCGTACGACCTGTTGAAGAACGATCGGGCGCGGCGCGTTGATCCCGGGCCGGCTGAAGGCGAGAATGCGGGCAACCAGATCCCGCGCGCGGTTTGCGGCCAGCACGATGTTATCGACGTAGCGGCGCTGCCCGCTGCCGGCGGCCGCATCCTGCTGGGCGAGTTCCCCGTAACCGAGGATGGCGCCCAGGATGTTGTTGAAATCATGGGCGATGCCTCCGGCCAGCGTGCCCAGGGCCTCGAGCTTCTGGGACTGGTGCAGGTGCGCGGCCAGGCGCTCGCGCCGCCTGAGCTGAAGCAGCAATGCGATCAGCAGGATCGCCGCCAGCGCCGTGATCGCAAAGGTGCGCGCGGCGTTCGTCCAGGCGTCCTGGACCCAGCCCTGAAGCATCGTCGCCTCGCTGCGCCCGACGGCCACTACGGCCGGGTATCCGGGCACACGGCACAGGCTCACGTGCGAGCGGCCGATGCGCGGATCGTCGATCTGCACGGCGGCCACACGCGCCTGCCCAGCCCCTCCCATCGCCCGCACCGCGCCGGCGAGCGCCTGCGGCGCGGTGCTCAAAGACTCCTCATCCCTGCTGACCAGCGACACGCCATCGGAGCGCAGCAAGTCGACCGTGCTTCCGGCCCCGAGCTCCAGTCTTCGATAGAAATTGCGAAAGTAGTCGACCCTGACCGAGGCGGCGACGATGCCGCGAAAGCGCTCGCCCGGCAGGCGCCGGCTCAGCACGAAGGTGGCGTTGCCGACGGTCCGGCTGATCAGCGGTTCGCTGACGAAAAGGCCCGCGTCCTTGCGCGCGGCCTGGATCGTGAAATATGCGCGGTCGGAAAGGTCCAGATACGCCGAACCTTGCCCGGAGCTCACGTAAAGATGCCGCGCGGGGTCGTACAGGAACAGGCCTTGCACCTGTGGCACCCCGCTCACCTGGATTCGCAGCAAGTCAGGAATGCGGCGCTGGTCTGCGGCCGAAGGCGCGCCGCTCGGATCGAGCAGTTCGGCCTGCCTCAGGATCAGGTCGATCGCCTGCAGCGAACGGGCCGACTGCTCGGCCAGCGCGTGTGCCACGTTGTCGTGCTGGCGCTCGGCCATATCCAGCACGATGGCCCGGTGGTGAACCGTGTCCAGCAGGGCCGACAGCCAGACGGCGCCGCAAACCGCCACCACAACCAGAATGAAAGACGCCCGCAGCCCGATGCCGGTCGGCTCCCGGTAGGGTATCGACGTCCCCTTGTTCGATCGCAGCATGCTCTCAGCGACCCGGACGCGTCACGCCGAGCGCAGCGTAAAGTTCGTGGCGC
>WNFI01689372.1_pt1 | contig 12889 bp, 13 predicted proteins | sample 5400471 | NCBI WGS metagenome assembly WNFI01 (sample SAMN13153348, study PRJNA577476) | soil metagenome | isolation source: 100 cm saprolite on Douglas fir-dominated hillslope | place: USA:California | collected 2013-09-17
CCTCGGCGAGTCGCTGCTGCGAGCGGCCACGAACATATTTTCCCTGATCGCGATTGTGATCGTCATCTGGCTGGTGCAAACGTATTTTCGCCAACCCTCCCTCCAGGCTCAGGCCAGCAATCAGCCGGTTGTGAGTCCGACCGAGGTCGTGCCTCCGGCCGCCTCCATCAGCTCGGACCTTTCCTCTCTCGGCATCGTACGTGGAACGAACATGCACACGAACGTGCCTCAACGCCCCAGGCAGGATATTACAAAATATACAGTGCAGGCCGGGGACACCGTAATTGCGATCGCTCAGAATAATGGGCTCCAACCGATATCGATCTTTGCCGCAAATCCGTTTCTGGGAGACGACCCGCACAATCTGAGGCCGGGTCAGCAATTGGTCATCCTGCCGGTGGATGGAGTTTATCGGGAATGGTTCCCCGGTGAGTCGATCACAACGGTAGCGAATTTTTTTCATGTTACTCCCGAATCGATCATCGACTACCCTGCCAATCATTTGGACCCCTCGACGACCGTCATCAAGGCCGGGACCGGGATCATCATTCCTGGAGGGGTCTATCAATACCACCCAGCTGGCCAGATCCCTTACGGAGTTTCGCGAACGAACCCCGCTTCAGCCCAAGTCTCCGGGCCGGGGTACTGTCAACCCGTAACCGGTGGAGCAGTTGGAAATAAGACTTTCGTCTACCCGACCGTCCAGCATACGCTCTCCGGCTTTAACTATTTGCCCAAGATCAACCACTATGGTCTGGATTTTGCAGCAAACCTGGGTGTCGGGATATTTGCGACGGATGCTGGGGTGATCGTCTATGCCGGCCGGAACAACTTTGGATACGGGAACATGGTCATGATCGATCACGGGGACGGTTTCCAATCCCTCTACGCCCACTTGAGCCAGATCTACGTTAGCTGCGGGCAGAGTGTTAATCAGGGACAGACGATCGGCGCGGCAGGTTCAACCGGAAATTCAACCGGGGTCCACCTGCATTTTGAGATCCGGACACTCTCGAATCCTATCAATCCGTGGGATGTACTCCCCGCACCATGATGCATCACCGGCGGACTCCAACCCCCATCCATCACATATCCGCCTGGTGAGTGGGGTCTGGTTGCGAAAGCAAGTTTTCTCGGCTATAATCCCACACACCTCGGGCGCGTAGCTCAGCTGGTTAGAGCGTTTGTATCACACACAAAAGGTTCGAGGGTTCGAGTCCCCCCGCGCCCACCTAATCAAGAATCGTTGGTGCACTCATTTTATGCCACTCAATCCGGGGGTCGTGTCTTAAATTCCGAGACGTATGAGCTCGTCGAATGGATGGGCCGATCGATATGCAGAGCATTCTGCAAAGTGGGTGCAGGACTCTGCAGCTGCCAAGGCGATCCCGTTCACGGCAGGTCAAGAAGCCACGTTTTGTATTTGCAGCCTGCATGATCGATATCACCTGCGCCCTGAGGTCGCGGTGATTGGTGGCAGCTTGATTGTTCAGCCTGGCATCTTGTTGAAGCGAAGGCCATCGCTCGCCCCTCCCCAGACCCTATTTCGCCGGTTCGACCAAAGCCGCATTGATACTTCCGGCCCTCATGGAAGGATCCTCGCGCGTGCAGAGATCCGCATTGTCCAATATTCCTTCTGAGATTGACGAAACCAAGATCGATAGTCCGCGAATCTCGTCTGTTATAATCCGCAGAATTATGCTCACCCGTTCCAATGAAACCTGGCTTTCTGATCTGCGCTCCGAAACCCGTTCCAATGAAACCTGGCTTTCTGATCTGCGCTCCGAAGGACCAGCTCGTGAGCTAGCTCTCACCGATCTGCGAGAAATCGTTCAAAATGGGTTACCGTACGCACTCTCGCGCTGGCTCTCACCGGATAATCCTCTTTTCAATCCGCTGGTGGAGGAGGTCACCCAGGAGACTCTGCTGCGGGTCCTCGATCAGTTGAACACATTTGAGGGCCGCAGCATGTTCACTACCTGGGTCCATAAGATTGCCGTACGAATCGCCCTTACCGAGTTGCGCCGCAAACGCTGGCAGGACTCCTCCCTGGATGAACTGATGGACAACGACGAAACGCCGGCGCCGGTCCGGCTCATGGCCGACCGTGGACCGGGGCCTGAATCGATCTCCGAGCGCGGAGACATGCTCGCCCAGATCAGCCGCATCCTGGACCAGGAGCTCACACCCAAACAACGAGAAGCGCTGACCCTCCTGGGGATCCAGAACGTTCCGCTGGAACAAGTTGCCAAAAGAATGAAAACCAATCGGAACGCCCTCTATAAACTATTGCACGATGCCCGCTTACGCCTTAAGCGGCGATTAAAGAGCGAAGGTCTGTCACCCCAGGAAATCCTTGCAGCTTTTGAACAAAAATAGCCAAGGCATGCAAGCGTAAGAATCGCATTTGGCCAGACGTCAGGACTCCAGCATGAACATGAATCGTTTTCTCGCATGGGTTCGAAATGGATTTCGAGCGGAGACCCCCCTCCCGGATGAAGTCACATCGGGGTTCATCCGTACCCTGGAGCAAGTCCGCAAGGAGGATATACCCTGCGATGAGATGTATGCCCGTCTGGACCAGTACGTCGAAACGGAAATGAAAGGCATGGATATGGGCCGTCTCATGCCCCTGCTCCAGGAACATCTTGAAATCTGCACCGACTGCGGCGAGGAATACGAAGCACTCTTAAGTATCATTGAAAAAACGAAGAGGAGACAAGTCTCCCCAGGTGGGTGACGTTCTTCTCAGCAATGGCGCAAAATATGGCAGCGGGGGTCGTGCGAGCGTGGTTCCGCAAGACTCCCCCAGAGGCGGATCTGTGGAGGATCAGGATGAAATGGATTACGCGTTCCCACGTACATGTTGATCGGGTTGCCTGTCCCTGGTTGATCACCCGCTTTATTGACAATGAAGCGGAGTTTCTGTTCGCCCCGGTCAGTCAGATCGAACAGGCTGTCAAGCAAACGGGCGCGGTTCCGTATGATACACCGGGGGTGGAATTGGGGCATCGGGACGGTCGCTGTTCCTTTGAATCGATCATTCTCAAATATGGGCTGAAGGAGCCGGGCTTGCTGCGGCTCGCAGAGATCGTACATGCTGCCGACGTATCGGAGGATATTGATAAGGACCCGGTCGCCCGGGGGCTGGAGGCGATCGCCTCCGGCTACAGTTTGAGATATCCTGAGGATGTCGAAAACCTGGAGCACCAGTTTGAAGTATACGACGCGCTCTACGCCTGGTGCCGGCTCCAAGTCGCAAAAAAATAGCAGCCGGAGCGCCCCGGCCGCGGGGCCGTCAGCCGTTTTGCGCCGGCAAATGAGCTGGATCAAACAACTTCTCTCCGGCCCGGACCGGTACTTGCAACCGATTCTCAAACGGAGTGAGGGGGCAAGACCATCTCGTGTTATATGCGCAGTATGGGTTATAGCTTAAATTGAAATCCACCAGGAATTGACCCCCGGCTAATGGCTCCGGTTCGAGGTAGCGGCCGGCCGGATAGGTCTCCTTGCCCGCCAGCGAATCCACGAACGGCAGAAAAAAACCATTCTCGCTCTCGTAGATCGTCAGCTCTGCATCCTGCCCATCAACCTGGAACCGGACTCGACTATGGCGAAGGTAATGTTGTATGTCTCCGGTCGAGGTCTGCATCTCAATTTTGTCTCCTGGCGGGAACCGTTCTGCCTTGAGCTCGAGGCGCAGCAAGGGATTTTCCGGAAAATAATTCAGCCCATGAAAACTGCGTTTCTGCTCGGCGGTCAGCGGGCTCTGAGGATCATTTTCGAAGAATTCATCTTTTTCCGCGCGAAAAGCGTTTAATTCGTCCATGCCATCTCCCTTATTTGTCATTGAGACAGCGAAGGCATCTGAAACCTTACCCGGCCTCTTGCAATTTCGCTGGTCTTGTGCTATTTTAGGATTCGATGTCAAGTAGCTCTTCGAATCTCAAGCATCGCTCAGGCTGATTGGAAAAACCGCGATACCCGCTGCCTGATTGCTTCCAATCCTGCCCATCAGCGTTCTTCATGCTCGCTCCACTTCCACCCAGTCAGTGATCGATCACAAAATGGATTGATAAACGAGGGTCGGGGGTATGATCAGACCGTGTCCCGTCGGCGGACTGGCTTTGCATGTCCTGTCGCGAATTCCCGGCTCAATTGCTGCGCCGGGTACTGGTAGTACTCCCATGCAGCAGAAAACGAGTGCCCACGAGACGACGACATCTGGTCGGAACCGGTTGGCAGGGGATGATCTGGCAAAACCGATCTGAACGATAACTGATATTCGAAATGGCACTTCTGCGTGCATTCCTTGCCTCCGAAATTCCCTCCCCGATTCAGGATGGGATTCAGACTGCGACAAACGGCCTGCGCCGCGAATTGGGAAATGATGTCATTCGCTGGGTTCCTGCTTACAACATACACCTGACGCTGAAATTTCTTGGTGATGTCTCGGAATCGAGCCTCGCGATGGTCAAACAAATGCTGACCACCGAAGCAGCGCAATACGAAGTGTTTAACGTCCAAGTCGAAGGGTTTGGTTGCTTCCCAAATGCCCGCCGGCCCCGGGTTTTATGGGTCGGTTTGCAGGCGCCCCCCACCCTGGCGGCCCTCCAGCACTCGGTCGATGCTTTCGCGGCCCGGCTGGGGTATCGAGCCGAAGAGCGCGGATATTCACCGCACCTGACGATCGGCCGGATCCGGCAGGATGCCAGCTCCGCCAACGTGCAAAAGATCCGCTGCGCGGTGGAGCAAACCAAGATCGGCGTCCTGGGAACGATCCAGGTCAGGGCGGTTAATTTGTTTAAGAGCGAATTGCACTCAAGCGGTTCCGTTTATACAAAACTGTTTTCTGCGCCGCTGATCGAACACGGATGAGGTGATTTCTGGATACGCTTGAACTTGCACGTACGGTTGTCAATTCTCTGGAGGAGAGAAAGGGGGAGGATATTCTGCTGCTGGATATTAAAGGCATCGCATCATTTACCGACATATTTGTTCTGTGTACCGGTACGAGTGACCGAATGCTCGATGCCCTCGCCGACGCGACGCTTGAGTCGGTCCGGAAAGCCCACCGCAAGAAGGGTAAGAAACAGGGCGAGGCCCGCGACGGGTGGATCGTCGTCGATTATGGGGATGTGGTCGTACACCTCTTCTCCCCCGAACAACGGGATTACTACGACCTTGAAGAACTCTGGCAGGAAGGAAAGGTGCTGCTGAGAGTGCAATGAGTGTTGCACCGCGGGGCCATGCCCCTTCCGAAGCCGACCGAACTTGTTTCCTCCCAAGAGGGATGTCAGACTCGATTCTCAAAAAAAATGTCCTGCATGGATCACTCTGCAGGACTTAGGTGATTTACAAAGGGAACGGTGCTGACCGCTACTCCTCAAAGATCCATCGATCGAGGTCGCGGTCCCAATCCACCAGCTCCTCCTTTTTAAACCACAACGCAACTTCTTTCACCCCATTTTCCACTTCATCCGACGCGTGCGTGAGATTGCGGCCGACTTCCAGCGCAAAATCATGTCGAATGGTACCAGGGGCTGCTTCGGTGGGGCGTGTAGCACCCACCGTCTGACGGACCGCAGCGACCGAATTCGGACCTTCCCAGACCATTGCCATGACAGGGTCGGATGTGATGTAGGCGATCAACCCATCGTAGAATGGTTTCCCTTTATGAATCGCATAATGAGTTTCGGCCAGACTTTTGCTCACGTTCATGAATTTTGCGGCCACCAGTCGAAGTCCTCGGTGTTCAAAGCGAGAAATCACTTCGCCGATCAGGCCGCGTTGTACACCATCCGGTTTTACCAGTACCAGCGTTCGTTCCACAAACTCCTCCGATGATGAATATGAAATATGGAGATCTGCGCCGAGATCGACTAGCGCAGTAATTCTTCGGCCTTAGTATAGGCGTCCAATGCTTCTTGCAGGCGATTGGCCCGCATATACGCGTCTCCCAATGCCTGCCAGATAGGCACCTCTACCGGATAACGATAGAGCGCCTCCCGAAGGTCGCTGATGATCTCATTCTGGAATTTCCCCTTTCGGATCAGCTTGCTGTAGATTTCCAGCGAGGCCGCGATATTGCCGATGCCGAGTTCCGATTGGGCAGTGCCCAGCGAGGTGTCACTGGCTTTGGGCATTCCTGAGGCCGGCCTTTGCACAACCGGCGCAACCGCCGCCTTCTTTTCGGCCCTAACAGGCGGTTTCTTGGGTGTATCCAATTCTTCCACGACAGTTTTCATTCCGTCGACTGCTGATTCTTCACTCATCGGCTTTGATTCGGAAGGTTGCCAATCTGTTGGGTGGGTCGGTTCTGCAGTCTCTGGTTTGACGTCTCCCTGCAACCAGACAGGCAAATCATCGCTAAATGTCTCGGGTGAGGGGGAAGGTTGCTCCTCTTTGTCGAGCCCCGCGAGCCAGTCTGGCAGATCCACCGCCGGCCCTGCCTCAGTCGAAAATTCCGGCAATTCCTTCGACGCTCCTGGCAAGTCTAAGTCTGCCTCACCACCGGGCCAGGCGGGAACATTCTTCCCCGAGTCCGCTTGAGCCGGCGCAGCGCCCGACCCACTCAGCCAGTCGGGTGCAGCCTCTGAACTCTTTTCTTCCGCAAGACCGGAAAAATCGTCTCCACCGGAAAGTCCGCTCCGCCAATCCGAAAGGGAATCTTGCGAAGACGGTTGTGATTCCGTCTTTGGAACCACCTCGTCCACCTCCCTGGCGTCAAGGTTTTTGAGCCACATCCCGGTGTTGTCTTCCTCAGGCGCCAGGCGCAGAGGGGGTTCGCCAATTTCCTTCGCCTTGTCGACCCATTCAGGTGCCACATCTGACCGTGCACGCGGATCGGTGACTAACTCTTCAGGTTTGGCCCCGTGCTTTGATGCAAGCCCTTCCAACCAGGCCATAGCGTCGTCTTGTTCGCGGGCGCTGGTTCCAAGGTTGCCAAGGTAGGCCGCGGGATCCGGGCCGGGCGTTTCGGTTTGCCCCGCGAGATCTGCGGTGGATTTGGGATTCTGAGCTGAGGAAAGTGGTGCAGATTGAGATTCAGCGGGCATCTTCAGCCAATCGGGGGGATCCGCGATTCCTGGCGCTGCAGAGCCGGCAGGCTTGGCATCCGCCTTTCCCAACCATGCGGGTTGAGGGGGGGCTTTGGCGGGCGGCGTCGATTCTGCGACATCATCGGCACCAAGATCTTTCAGCCAAGCGGGCGTGTCATCAACGGCTGGAGAGTTTGAGGCCGAACGGTTCTCGTCAGAAGGGGCCATTGCCTTGACCCAATCAGGCAGGTCAGCCTGCACGGCACTGGAAGCTGAGTCGCCTTCATCCCGGGACGCACTAATCCCTGAATCACTGCTCGCCGCGGTGGACGCAGATGTACGCAGAAAATCTGGAACTTCTTTCATGGGCTGCGGGGGCGAAGACTGTCGCGTGTCCTCATCCATCGCGAACGGCCCAGGCGAGGCGGTCAACCCAGCCGACGGAGAAGCTGTCTTCAGCCAATCCGGCTGTGCCTGGGCAGGCTGGAGGGCGGTCGAATCGGTCGGTAATCCGATTCCCAACGTACCGCCCCAGCTCGCGTCCAGATCAGCCGCCTGGCCTCTATATTCAAGCCGCTCCAGGCTGACGGCCGCATCTGCAACTTCTTCCAAATTAAAGATCGAATCCTTTGTAAAAGCGGAATAAGGATCGAGGTCGATCACGCGCTGCCGGAATTGCTGGGCGGGCCCAGCACCCTGAGCGTCTCGCAGGAGCTCGACCATGATCCGATTGGCGTCAAAACAATATGGGAATCGCTTGATCAATTGATTACAAATATCGGTCGCCTCAGCTTTTTGCTGATTTCGAAAATAGGCCCGGGCTAGCAGTACCTGCATATCGGTGCGGCCGGAATCGTTGCCGAGCACCGCACGGATTTCTGAGATGGCCTGCAGGTATAGCTCACCCTGCATATACATATGTGCCAGAGCGCCGCGCGTGAGCCGGATCTTGGGCGGTTCGGCCCCGTCCCGGCGTCCAAACAGGCGCCGGAGTTCACCCTGGATGGCTGCATTGGATGGCTGGACCTCAAATGCCCTTTCCATGTACCAGATCGCATCATCCAGTTTGCCCTGGTCGTCAGAGATAATACTCATTCCCACATGCGAAACAAAATCGTCGGGGACGGCGACCAGGACCCTTTTAAAGATGTCTACGGCTTCCTTGTAGCGTTTGCCTTCGAGATAAGTCTTCCCCAGCAGACGGTAGGTTTCAATATGCTTCGAAAATGTCTTCAGAATATGGAGACAGTGCGCAAGGGCTTCATCGAGACGTTGCCCATGCTCGATCATGCCTTCGATCTCACGGTTGTAGATTCGCAGCGAAACTTTTGCCATTTGGAAACCTGCTCTAAGTATGCCCTAATCTTAAAAAATGTGCAAGCCTCCGCCCAAAATTATCGATAAAACAACGGCAACGGAGCCACATTCTGGTCATTAATGAGGTGCGCGGCGCGTACACGGTCACGCGCTTCGGCGGCTTTGTGTTCGTCGTCTGCATGAATCGTGAAAAGCGGTTCGCCCTTCTGGATCTTGTCGCCGACTTTGTGGTGAATCAGGAAACCGACCGCGTGGTTCACGGCATCCGTCTTTTTGGCCCGGCCCGCGCCGAGGTCGACCGACGCTTCGCCGACGCTGCGCGCATCGATTTCCGCCAGGCTGCCGCTGCGGGGAGAGGGGACCACCTCCACGATTTTCGCCTTGGTTAGCTTTTCGGTGTCATCCACATAGGACACGTCTCCGCCCTGGGCCTGGACCAGGACTCGAAATTTCTCGAATCCGGATCCGTCTGCGATGGCCTGCTCAGCGAGTTTTCGGCCCTCTGCCAGGTCTTTTGCGCGCTTCCCAACAAGAAGCATATGCGAGCAGACATGCAGGCAGTGCTCTCGAAAATCTGCGGGACCCCCTCCATGCAGCGTATCGATCGCCTCGATCACTTCCAGGGTGTTCCCCACCGCGTGTCCAAGAGGCTGATTCATATCCGAGATCAGACAGATCGTTTTCCGTCCGGCGAGATCCCCGATCTGGACCATCATGTCGGCAAGTTGGTGGGCCATGCCGAGAGTCTCCATGAATGCACCTTTTCCGACCTTCACATCCAGCACAATCGCCTGGGCGCCTGCGGCGATCTTTTTACTCATGATCGAAGAGGCAATCAACGGGATCGAGGGTACCGTTCCTGTGACATCGCGCAGGGCATACAACTTGCCATCCGCCGGAGCCAGATCCAGGGACTGGCCGCTCAAAACGATGCCTTTCTCTTTTAGCTGCTTTTTGAATTCATCGGTATTCAGATCGACCCGATAGCCTGGTATGGATTCCATTTTGTCGAGCGTGCCGCCACTGAAACCGAGCCCGCGCCCTGACATCTTGCCGACCGGGAGGCCGCACGCGGCAACGGTGGGGAGAACGGTCAGCGTGGTCTTGTCCCCCACTCCGCCAGAAGAGTGCTTGTCCACTGCAACGTCAACGACGCCCGAGTTAATTTCTTCCTGCGTAAGTTCCTGGTGTTCACTTTTCTTTATGATGACGTCAACGGCGCGCATTCTGGATTACCTCGTTGCTGACTGTATCGCCTCAAAAAACATGGGATGGCTGCCTCATCTGTCCGTTTGGGCGCAGGGCGCACCCCGATCACGACTTTACTAGTTTCTGTCCTTCCTTGGTATCCTGAACTGTCCAACCCAGGGCTGCGATCTGTTCGCGCAGGCGATCCGAATCGGCCCATTTCTTTTCGGAACGGGCCCTCTGACGCTGCTCAGCCAGAGCGAGAACCTCCTGCGAGGGTCCATCCTCGGTTGGTTGTGGGGCCTGAAGGACCATATCCCAAACACCGGGTGCGATCCCATTTTCGATGGGATCCGGCGCCACCATTCTTCCCAGTTCAATCATCGAAAAGGTCGCACCGGTCGGAAAGATATCGATCTTGCCGCGGCGGAGAAGAGAGACCGAACTCACACCGGACACTTCACATTGCCCGGTTTCGAAATCGATGAGAACCCCAGTGTGTTCATCCAGCCCGACGGTGATATTCTCGGCTGGCAAACTGCTCTGCCACAGATCAAAGCGTTCCTTGCCAACGAAACAGCGGCTGGTATCCAGGTTTTCGCCACCATCCGGATTATTCCAGTGGGGGATAAAGGAGAGATGCATCCCAAAATCTGAAAAGAGGTCAAGGCCCGTTTTCGTGTGGATATCCTCCCCGACCTTGTACACCTCGTAGACCGGGAGTGCCCAGGCGCCGATGGAAATGGTTGCGGCAGATGCAAAAACCAGTGTTGCACCAAGACGATGCCGCGTGCGGATGATGTCCCAGGCCAGGGAGCCGCGCAGTTGACGGGTCGCATAGGTGGGACTGCCGGGACCCATGAAGATCAGATTGGCGTGCAGCAGTGCTTGCAGGATCGAGGGTTCATCCGGGCTGAACGGCGTGCCGCGTTTGCGTGCCGCGATCACATCAATGGTCGGCGTGTAGTTCTGAAGTCTGGTTCTGAGGAAATCCGCGACCCGCCCGGCCACCTGGTGCGAATTCAACTCAAAACCCGCAGGGGTCTCCATAACCGCGATCCGCAGCGGTTGGGGCAGTGCGCGCGCCAGGGTTTCGTAGATGCGGCCGCCGGCGAGGGAGGTCTCACCGGAGCCCAGGAAAGCGATTTGTCCAATGGTCATAAATTCTTGATGCCGCCTTCATCTCGGCTATTACATAGGGTCGAATATCAGCATTCGGTGTGCCTGTTCGCCTCGGCCGGTTCATTCATGGATCAACTCTTTGGCCTTCACCCAGACGGCGTCAAACATTTCCCTGGTCAATTTCCCGGTAAACGTATTCTGCTGGCTTGGATGATAGGAGCATAGGATCCACGTGCCGTCGGCCAATTCGTAGCTCAGCCCATGTCCAAATTGATAACCGGGATTGCGGACAAAATAGATATGTATGATCCGCTCGAAGGCGATCCGCCCCAGACAGACGATCACCCTGGGTTTGAGCAGTTCGATCTCTTTTTCCAGATAGGGCTGGCAATTATTCAATTCCTGGAGGCTGGGTTTGTTCGCAGGCGGCGCACAACGCACCGATGCAGTAATATACATATCCCGCAGAATCAGACCATCCGCGCGGCTCTCCGCTCGCGGCTGGCTGGCAAAACCGGCTCGATACAGAGCGGGATACAGAAATTCCCCTGATCCATCTCCCGTGAATTGCCGGCCAGTCCGGTTGGAGCCGTGCGCACCCGGGGCGAGTCCGACTACGAGAACCTTCGCCCGCTTGTCCCCGAATCCAGGGACCGGTTTGTCCCAATAGTCCAAGTTCCGGAAGGCCTTCCGTTTCGTTCGGGCGATTTCCTCGCGCCATTGCACGAGCCGCAGGCATTTTCGGCACGCAATAATTTCTGTATTGAGCGTTGCAAATCCCACCTGTTGATTTTACTTTGATTTTTGCAGGTCCTATGCTACTCTATGCTCAGGAATGAGGAGGCTTGCATGAAACCTTTTCGAAAAAACGTGGCGATCGCCATCGACGGCGGAGGAATCCGCGGAATCATCCCTGCTCGAGCCCTGAGCATGCTCGAACAGAAAGTGGGAAGATCTTCGCACGACATTTTTCGCCTGGTGGCCGGGACCTCCACCGGTTCGCTCATTGCTGCCGGGATCGCAACCGGCCTCGGCGCGGAAAAAATACATCAACAATACGTTACCCTCGGGCAGGATGTTTTTCGCCCGAGCCTGCAAACCTTCTTATGGCCTCTATTCAATCATCGCTATCCGGTCAAACCCCTGGAAGAAATCCTTTCCCAGGCATTTGGCAAGAGAACGCTTCAGGACTTTTGGGAGGCCCAGCCTCAGACCGATATGGTGATCACGATATTTGACGTCGTGGAGAATCGCACGCGCTTTCTCAAACCCTGGAAGACGGAGTATCGAAATTGGCCGCTCGTGAAGGCTGTCTTGGCCTCCTCTGCAGCCCCGACGTATTTCCCCTCCGTCGACGGCCGTTTTGTCGATGGAGGAGTCGGATCCTACGGGAACCCCGCCTACCTGGCTGCATTTGAGATCCTTTACTTCCTGGGCAGGGAAGATCAAGGCGCTGAGCGGTGGAGGCCGGAAGAAACCACCCTGATCAGCCTGGGGACCGGGCGAGATCCGAATCAGATCAAAAGGGGCGATATCGATCGTTATTTTCCGATCCAGTGGATCAATCCCCTCCTGGATGCCTTCCTGCGATCCGCGGATGATCAGCAGGTTTTCCTGGTGAAGACCTTTTTTGAGCAGCTCGACTTTCGACGATTTCAGGTCGATCTGAAGACAGTCATTGGCCTCGATGATGCCAGCATGATCCCGGATCTCAACAAATATGGTGAGGAATTGGGACGAATGTTACTGGACGATGATCTCGACCGGGCACAATCGATCATTCCGGCCCAGATGCCGCGTCAGAGAAAATCGTCTAAAGGATAAGCATTGCGTCGCCAAACGAGTAAAACCGGTATCCAAGCCCCTGAGCCGCTGCGTAAGTTTTCAAAATTCGTTCACGGCCGGCCAAGGCACTCACCAGCAAGAGCAGTGTGGATTTCGGCAGATGAAAATTGGTGATCAGCGCGTCGGTCAGCTTGAAGCGGTATCCTGGCAGAATGTAGAGATCGGTCGAACCTGAGAAAGGAACGATTTCAGGAAGGCTCCTTTCCATGGATGCGCGCGCGGCTGACTCGAGCGTCCTTACCGACGTCGTACCCACCGCGATGATGCGACCCCCATCTTTCTGCGTGGCGTTGATCATGCCCGCGGTTTCTGCAGAGAGCTCGCACCACTCTGTATGGATCTTGTGTTCTGCGGGTTTGGCCTCAGTGATCGGCGCG
>WNFI01037445.1_pt1 | contig 12888 bp, 8 predicted proteins | sample 5400471 | NCBI WGS metagenome assembly WNFI01 (sample SAMN13153348, study PRJNA577476) | soil metagenome | isolation source: 100 cm saprolite on Douglas fir-dominated hillslope | place: USA:California | collected 2013-09-17
TTGAACCGCCGACACGCGGATTTTCAGTCCCGCCCGTCACCAAAATCCAGGAGGACGAAAAGGCATGATCGGCCACCATTGGTCACCATATCAGCAGCTTGCGAAGATTCGTAACGAAACGGTTTGACCGATGGTCTCCCGTCTTGGCCGATCGTTCTAGGCAAGTAGTTAGACAAGTAGGCACAACCAAGCAAGCCCGTTCCTACCGACGCCCGCGACAGCACAAGGCTCACCGTGTCCGTGTCGAGCATACATGGCCCCATCAGGCGAGCGGATTCCGAAGATCACTGAGCTGTTGCTGTGCCGGCCGCGGGCAGTGGGCCAGTCTGACTGACCCACCGACCCACTACCCCCGGGCAAAGTCCCGGCCCGAAATGCTGCTCGGGTACAACGAGCAGCAGCTTGACGATCCGCTTCGCGCCGGCTCATCGCGGCGTTCGTCCAAACGAGTCGATTCGAGCGCCGCCCGCGGCAACGGCCTTCGCGGGCTGGTCGGAGGGAGGCACCTTTAGCAGTGGCCAAGCGCTAAGGCGCCGCCTTGAGTGCCACCGCAATCGCGAACCACCCCGTGGTCGGGGGATGGGAGGGCTGGTGCCAGCCGAACGACAGCGGGCTGGTATCGGAGTTGTAGATGTGGGCGGTCCCGTCGCCCAAGTCCAGGATCGAGCCGTCGGTCTGCCCGGTGTAGAAGATGTGGTCCGCGACGTAACCAACGCCAATCATGCTCGTGGGCGGTCCCGTGTACAGGTTGACCAGGCCGATGACGAGGCCGTTCGCCGTGGTCGGCGTGATAACGGGAGCGCTGGTGATGTCGTCGCCGGCAAGGATCTGCGCTCCCGTGGCTTCGGTGAATTTGTCGAAGGGTGCTGTCGCGGCACCGATGATGTCCCAGGCGATGACGACGAGTGAAGTGTTGTTAGCGAGGTCGAAGGAGATCGTCAGGTCGTTCGAGGGGGTCGCATTGACGGCGTACCAGAACTGCGGGCTGTTCGGGCTCTCCCCTGCCACCTTCGTCCATGCGTTGCCGTTGCTGTCGGTGACGCTGGTGATTTCGTCCTGGCCCGTGTTCACGGGCGCCGTCAACACCAGCAGGTTCCCAGACGATGGCAGGTTCACGGTGGATGATCCCGCAAATGGGTGAAACGTGTGTTGCACATTTTGCACCCGGATCCCGTTGGTTGAGGGGGCTGTCCCGGCGACCGCCGCCTTGAAGGCGACGGCGATCGTGTTGAAGTGGTCGGCTTCGCCCACGGTGAGCGTCGGGTTGATGGCCGCCGCCGTGGTCTGGACCGTGTACTGGGAGATCGAGGCGAGTTCTCGGTTGGCCGACGCGAGGGTGAAGCCGGTGTCGACGTTGATGGCGCTGACAAAGCTCGCTAAGTTGCCGAGCGAACCCGAGCCCGGAATGGCGATCGCGTGGTGATAGATGAGGTTCCCCCCGTTCGCGTCGTTGTTTCCCGGCGTGAAGGCGCCGGGAGAGACCGGGCTGGCGACGTCAGACGCGGCGCTGCTCCCGTTTACAGCCACCGTAGTCGCGATGTTGTACCACTCCGATACGGTGGCATGGACGTTGAAGATCGAGGCATCGAAGTGGATCGTAATGCTCTGGGTCCCGGCCGCAACGCCGAGGGCATAAAAGATCGTGGTCGTCTCGGTATTGGCGACGAAGTCGGTGTGCGGGCCCGTCGTCCACGGGTTGCCCTTGTCGTCGCTCACCGTGATCGTGCGGGTCGACGAGTACGCGTTGGTCAAAGCGAGGATGAGACAGTTGTTTGCTAGGGTGGGACTCGCGAGGTTGATGATGAAGTCGTTGCCCACCTCAACGTCGCGGTTTGTATAGGTGGAGAGGTTCTGGACGAGGGTCGGCCGTGCGGGCGCGGCCGTCGTGGCGCTGGCCGTGTTGGAATAGGCCGAGTCGCCGGAGGAACTGGTGGCACGCACGCGATAGAAGTAGGTGGTCGACGCGCTCAGCCCGATGTCCGGGTAGCTGGCGGCGGTGGCGTCGGCGACCGTGATCTCGGCGAAGGTGACGTTGTCGATCGAGCGCTCGATCTTGACCCCGGTCTGGCTGGTCGAGGTGTTGGTCCAGGAGAGGTTGATCTGAGCGGTTCCGGCCGCCGCAGCCGCGAGATTGGTTGGAGCGGTGGGTGGCGGCGGCGGAGCGCATGATATCGCTTTGAATGCCACCAGCTGCATGATCCACGGGCTGGCGCTCCCTAGATGTGCAGTGGCCTTGTAGCGGCCCACATCAGAGACAACTCGATCTTCGGCGATGTCCCCGTCGGAGCTTGTGATCACGCGGCTCGTCCACCGTTTGCCAGCGCCCGTCGTCCAGGTCGCCACGGTGTTGGCAGCGAAGAGAAGCTCCGACGCATTGGTGGTGACGACGGCCGGCGTCCTGCTCGTCGTAGTGCTGCCTGTTGCCGAGGCTTGGACGTCCAGCGGGCTGACCGGGTCTATCCCACCGTACTCGAGGATGCGGATGTCGGGGTGTACCGCGCCGACGGTAAAGGAGACCTTGACGGTGTTGGCGCCGGCGGCCGCCGCGGCGATGTTGCTCGCGTAATAGATGGCCTGCGTCAGCGCGCCCGCGATCGCGGTCGGCCCCACCGCCAATTGATACGCGTTTCCGTTGGTATCGGTTACCGAGGAAACCTGCGCCGTGGTGTCCTTCCAGCCGACGACCACCACGTTCAGGTTTCCTGCCGACTGCGGCCCGTTGAACAAAACGCTGACGCTGCTCGCTGGCGTCTGCGGAGTCGCGTAGTTCCTCTGAACAAAAGCGATGGCGGCCGCCGCCGCCTGGGCGCAAGTGGGGACTTGGCCTTCGCCAAGGCAGCGATGGCCGTTGTCCCGATCATGATTCTCCTCGTTGTGTCCGCGCTCCCGCGTCACGTCGATCGTCACTCTAGCGAGGTTGGATGTGTTGAGCCCGTTGCTGGCGGTGTAGGTGAAGGTGTCCTTGCCCACGAACTCTTTCGCAGGAAGGTAGACGAACGACCCGTTCGCGTTGAGCAGTGCGAACCCGTGCACGGCCCTCTGGACGGGCTTGGCGGTTAGCGGCAAGCCCTCCAGATCCGTGTCGTTGACCAGCACGCCCGGTGCCGAGATTAGGAACGCGCGGTCCTTGGTGGTGCAGTACGTATCGTCCTTCGCGATGGGCGGGCGGTTCACCTTCCCGACCGTGATCGACACCGTCGCCACGTTCGAGTCGTCCCGGCCGTCATTCGCCTTGTATGTGAAGCTGTCACCGCCGCAGAAGCTCGCGTTAGGTGTGTAGTTGAATGAGCCGTCTGTGGCGAGCGCGATCTGGCCGTGCGACGTCTTGGTCACGAGCACCGCGCGGAGGACGCCTCCCTCGCCATCGGTGTCGTTGGCGAGCACACCGGGCGCACCCACGTTCAGAGTCGTGGCCTGAGGAGTGGAATAAGCGTCGTCCTTCGCGACGGGCGGAGTATCGCATCTGCCCGTCGGCATCATCGTTACGTCGAGTCCGGTGACCGGCGGCGGGACGTCGAACGGGTCAACGGTGGCGGTGTCATAGCCTGCCTTCGACGCGCGGATCCTCCAGCGGCCGGGAACCACGCCCCAGGCGTAGCGGCCATCCACGCCCGTGATCTCCGGATTGTTGGTCGGGATGGTCTCGTGGGGATCCGGGACCACGTAATTCGAACCGCGCAAGGGTTCGTTCTTCTCGAGGCTGACGGTGGCCCCGCTCATAGGGTTGCCCGTGCAGCCGTCCCGGATCGTGCCGCTGGCCGTGCCGTTGATGTCGGCGGCCGCCGCCGGCGGCTCGATGGGCACCGTCACTTCGACCGGCCCCCGGTCGCTCTGCACGACGCCAGTTCCGCCGTCGCCGAGGCGCGCGAAGCTCGTGGTTACCGCGCCTCCCCTGCCCCCGAGGATGGGGCCATCGATCGCGGCCAGACGGGCCGTACCGTTTGGGGTGAACGTGCCGCCGTCGGTGGCGCCGGTCAGGGCCAGCGCGGTCAGGAGAATGGCCCCATTCAGCGCACGGCAAAGGCCGGCGCCGCTATTTAAGAGACTGGCTCGTGACACAGGTCGCCGCAGGTTCCTGCTCATTTCGACACCCCCGGGAGGCTCGACGGTCCTCGCTGCGCGACATCCGAGCGCGACACTCCGAGCGCAGCACATTGATCAAAAGGAATAGATGAGATGAAGCAGCTGGCCAGCATGCGTGGTGGCTCGATGGGTAGTGGGTCGGTTTAACTGACCCACTACCTCTTCGTGGTTGTCGTGGCCGTCATTGCAATATGTTTCCGGCTCCCCACCCACCGGGCAGGGGCCAAAATCCTGCCGATCGAAGGTGGCGACAAAAAGCCGGACCGTTGATCAAACTGACCCACTACCCGGAGGTCCGACCCGCCTTGGACTGGCTGCGTCGTACAAGCGTGCGTCCGCGCATGCGGACTCACTTGCTGGGCCCCGCGGCAGTCCTCCATGAGACGGGGGCCCTACCCGGGTCCCCGTCCCATCGGTTTTTGGGGCCGCTCTAGTCCTGCCAGAAGATCATCAGGTAGTGGGCGTGGCTTGTCCCGGTTCCCGCTGTCTGGTCATGCCTATCGATCTCTACCGGACCCTTCGCGTCCTTAAGTTTGAAGTGGTTTCCATCTAGTGTCACCATCGCGGAAGTGCATGAGCCACTGAGGCTTAATGGTCCCTGAGCTGACACGATGGCGTCGTTGTCAGCCTCCCTGCAGCTCAGTAATCTAGGGATGCGAGTTGGCCGCGACCAGTGGGGCAACCCTGAATTTTGTCGGTGGACTTCACCGAAAATGGCATTGCGGGTAGCCCTAAGGCGTTCCGCCTCGTGGGAAGCCCTCTCAGGGGCGAGCGGCCCGGCTGCGAATCGTTTCGAGTGTGCGCGTGGACATCGGGCCGCCAGCGCCGACAAGGGCGCGAGGGTGTCCCCGCCAACTAGCCGTCACCGCTTTCGGCAAGATGAATCTCAGGAAAGCCCGCCAAAGAGCAGATTTCTGAATGAGGCACCGCTGGCTTGTTCGTCGCCGGTCGGAGACTCCCTCTCACTACCCCCGGCTCCCGGGCGTTGCCCTCCTAGACTCGAGACCAGCCGCCTAAAGATCCACCGCGTAGACGCGGATCGGCGTCCCGCCCTTGAACCGGTCGGCCTTGACCTCGAGCTTCAGGACCCCGCGGGGACAGACGTGGGCGCACATGCCGCACCCCACGCAGGCGGCGCGGCGCACGTCCTGGTTGGCCATCGCGTAGGCCCGCACGTCGATGCCCATCTCGCAGTAGGTCGAGCAGTTACCGCAGGAGATGCACATGTCCTTCTTCACGGTGATGCGAAAGCGGCCGAATTTCTGGACGAGGCCGAGGAGGGCGGCCATGGGGCAGAAGAACCGGCACCAGACCCGGGTGCCCATCAAGGGGTAGAGGCCGACGCCCAGCACGCCGGAGAGCATGGCCCCCACCACGAAGCCGTACCATTCCTGGACCTTGAAGGCGAAGCCCGCGAACTGGGGGTGGTCCTTGCCCACCGCCCAGTTGACGCCCACCACCGCGGTGGTGAGGAGGGCGAGGGCGAGCACGGTGTGGATCGAGACCTGCTCGAACTTCCAGGCCCGCGGCGACTTGCTGGAAAGGTGGCGGAAGGGCTCGCCCGCGGTGTTGGCGAGGCCGCCGCAGCCACAGACCCAGGAGCAGTAGAAGCGCTTGCCCAGGAAGTAGGCGAGGAGGGGAAAGGCCAGGAGCGATCCCAGCAGGCTGTACATCACGATCAAGAAGGGCTGGGAGAGGATCACGGAAGGATAGAAATACTCGATCTTCAGGGGCCAGAAATAGCTGAAGTAGTACTCCTGCCGGGAAAAGACCTTCATCACCAGGGGCAGGGCGAAGGCGAGGACGACCTGCACCAGCACCACGCAGATGGTGCGGATGCGCTCGTAACGGCTGTTGCCGTGGCGGCGGAGGAAGAAGGCCCCCCCCACGATCATGGCCGCGGTATAGAGCAGGCCGTAGAGCGTCCACTTGCTGCCGAGGTGCAAGGCCTCGGCCGCGCTCTGAATCAAGTCGAGGTGGAGGCCCAGCCGCGGGATGGGGCCGAAATAGAGAAGTAAGTAGAAACTCGTCAGGAGAAAGGAGAGGAACCAGGCCACGCCCTTCCGCCCGGAGATGGCGTGGTGGTACGTGTTCATGAGGCCGGCTTGCATGGGCTCCTCTTAGGTCCGCTGCTCCCCGCCCTCCGGGGAGAACCGCGGCGAAAACTCCTCGTCAAACTGGGCCTCGGCAAGATGTCCGAGGACGTAGTCGAGGCCCCGTCGCTCCTCGATCCATCGCATCAGCGGCTCGTGGTTCCAGCGGGAACCCAGCATGTTGAAGCCGATGACCCGCTCGCCCTTGAGCACCACCCGCTGGCTCTCATAGCGGCCGGGCAAGCGCCGATACCAATAGCGGATGTCGGGACCGGGGTCTAGGGGCGTGTTGTCCCAGTTGAGGAGGACGGGCACCCAGCCCGCGGTGGTGTACTCGAGGTCGAAGAACTTGGCCGAGTTGTACCAGGTGCCGCGGCGGTACGCGGCCTCGTCCCCGAGCAGGGAGCGGGCGGCCAGGCGCCCCTGGTCGCGGGCCGTGTACCAGAGCTGTTCCGGTCGCCGGCTGCCGTCGGCCCAGGTCACGTTGGCGCAGGCGGAGAGCACGACGTCGCAGGGCAGCTCCTCCCCGGCCACCTTGAGCCCGCGCAGCCGCCCGTCCCCGCCTCGCCGGACCTCCTCCACGCCCACCCCCAGCCGCACGTGGATGCCGTGGGCGCGCATGTGCTCCGCCACCAGCGCCGCTTCGTTGGCGTCGAGGGCGAGGGGGAAGTACCAGTTCTCGCGGATGACGAAGGTCACGTCCAATCCCCGGTCGTGCAGCACCTCCGCGGCCTCCACCCCGATCAGGCCCCCCCCCACCACCGCCGCCCGCATCCCGGGCTTGGCTTCCTGGTCGAGGGCCTGGAGATCGCGCAGGGTGACGAAGTAATGGAGCCCGGGGCCGGCCGCCCCCGGCCAGGGAGCGGGCCGGGCCTTGGAGCCCACGGCCAGGAGGAGGCGGTCGTAGACCAGCCGCGAGCCGTCCGCGAAGACGAGGGCACGGGCGGACGTCTCCAGGGCGGTCACGCGCTTGCCCACCCGTTCGAAGCCCATCCGCGGGTAGAGCTCCCGGTCGTAGGGCTCGGTGTCCCGGAGGGTGGTCTGGCCGGCAAAGATGTACATGAGGGCCGGCCGCGAGAAGAAGTGGTCGTGCTCGTCGGAGACGAGGGTGATCCGCGCCTCCGCCTCGCGCCGGCGCAGGGCGAGGGCGGCCTCCATCCCACAGACGCCGTTGCCCAAGATCACGTAGTGCATCTGAGGTCTCTGGCGGGCTAGGGTCTCCGTCCACGGCTGCCGTCCAGCCAGCTCTCCAGGAGCCCGAAGGAGGCCATCTGGTCCTTGAGGTTCGTCTTCTCCACCAGGGCTTCGATCTCGGCCCTCCCCTGGCGGGCCCAGGGGAGCTCGGCCTCCCCGAGTCCCCACACCACGGCGGCGCCGATGGCCGCGTTCAAGCGGAGCTGGCGCTGGTCCACCTTGTCAAAGGTGTCGGAGCGGGCGTGGTAGTTGGGGGCGTAGTTCGCGGACTCCTGATTCGCCACCAGGTTGGCCACTCCCTGGAGCATGAAATCGTAGTTGTCCGTGCCCACGATGGGCTCCTCGACCTGGGTGAAGGGCCCCAGGCCCTGGACGGGGCCGAGGGCTCGCTCCAGGGCGGGCCGCAGCTCGGGCCGCCCGTTGGTGAAGAAGCCATTGATTCGCCCACTGCCGATGTCGAGGGTGGTGGTGATCCGATGGCGGTCCAGCTCCGCGGCGTGCGTCTTCGTGTAGCCCCAGGAGCCCAGCATCCCCTGCTCCTCCCCGTTCCAGAGGACGAAGCGGAGGGTGCGGCGCGGTCTCAGGCCCAGGGCGTGGATCTGCCGGGCCACGTCGATGACGAGGGCGGCGTTGCAGCCGTTGTCGAGGGCTCCCGTGCCCAGGTCCCAGGAGTCGAGGTGGGCTCCGAGGAGGACGATCTCCTCCGGCTTCTCCGCACCCCGGATCTCGCCCACCACGTTCTGGCCCTCGTAGGGGCCCCCGGACTCGACGTCGATCTGGGCCCGAAGGCCCAGGCTCTTGCCCGCGCGCAGCAGGCGCAGGGCCCGCTCCGCCGCCTCGCGCTCCATGACCAGCATGGGGTGCTGGTTCCGCTCCCCCCGGGAGGCGTTGTGGCGGTAGAGCAGGGTCCGCGGACGGGAGCCCATATAGACGAGCCCGGCCACTCCGGCCGGGAACGCACGCTTCTCGATGGCCGCCGCCTCGCTGTATTCCTTGAAGAGGCCGTCGAGGTCGAGGAGCTCCGGCATCTCCACGAGGACGAAGGCGCCCTTGGCGGTGGCGCCCAGCCGCTCGAAGTCCTTGGCCGAGCCCGCCCCCCCGTCCCGGAGCGGCGCCTCCAGGCCCCCGGGCGGGGTGGCGGTCGAGAACGGCATGGCCGCGACCTGGGGGGTGAAGGTGACGGCGCCAGTCACCGTGGCCCGGGCCGACCGTTCGAGCCACCGGGCGGGCATCGTGAACGCCTCCGCCCGCGCCTCGACCCCGATGGCCCGGAAGCGCGCGAGCCCCCACTCCACGGCCCGGGCGTTGGCGGCCCCGCCCGTGGGCCGGCCGCCCACCTCGTCGGTGAGCGTCCGGAGGTCCTCGAACAGGGGCGTCTCGCCCACCAGCGCGGCCACCAGGCGCTCCACGTCGCCGGCCTGGGCGGCCGGGCCCCAGACCGTGGCCAGACCGAGGAGGAGGGTCGTGGCCCCGCCCCGGATCCCGTTCGCCGGCCTCACGCGCGTTCTTCTTCGATGAGCCGGCGGAGGTACTGCCCGTACTCGTTCTTGTCCATCGTTTGAGCGATACGCAGCACGTCCTCCGCCTGGATGTACCCCATTTTGTAGGCAACCTCCTCCAGGCAGGCCACCTTCAGGTCCTGCCGCTGCTCGATGGCCTGGATGAAGGTGGAGGCCAGGAGGAGCGACTCGTGGGTGCCGGTGTCGAGCCAGGCCATGCCCCGGCCGAGCATCTCCACGTGCAGGTCGCCCGCGTTCAAGTAGTGGAGATTCACGTCCGTGATCTCGAGCTCGCCGCGGGCCGACGGCTTGAGGCTCCGCGCGACGTCCAGCACCCGGTTGTCGTAGAAGTACAGCCCGGTGACCGCATAGGGGGAGCGGGGCTTCGGCGGCTTCTCCTGGAGGCCCACGGCCTTTCCGCCGGCGTCGAACTCGACCACCCCGTAGCGCTGCGGGTCCCGGACCCGATAGGCGAACACGGTGGCCCCCCTCTGGCGCTTGGTCGCGCGCTGAACGATCTCGGCGAGGTTGTTGCCGTAGAAGATGTTGTCCCCCAGGGCCAGGGCCACCCCGTCCGCGCCCACAAAGTCCCGGCCGATGATGAAGGCCTGGGCCAGCCCCTCCGGCTTTGGCTGCGCGGCGTAGACGATGCGGATGCCGAACTGCCCGCCGTCCCCCAACAGCCGCCGGAAGCCGTCCTGCTCGTGGGGGGTGGTGATCACGAGGATGTCCCGGATCCCCGCCAGCATGAGGGTGGAGAGCGGGTAGTAGATCATCGGCTTGTCGTAGACGGGAATGAGCTGCTTGCTCACGGCCATGGTCACGGGGAAGAGGCGCGTGCCCGAGCCACCGGCGAGGACGATACCCTTCATGGCCGCGGCAGGATACCATCTCCGCCGGCGCAGTTTCGCGCCGGGATCAAACCATGCCGGAAAAGAGCGACCGGGAGCGCGCGCGGGAGAACCTCCTGCGCATCATCAAGGGCGACGACTTCGGCGTCGGCCGCGGCCATCCGCTTCCCTACGGGGCGACCCCGAGGCGGGACGGCGTCAATTTCTCCGTGTTCTCGCGCCACGCCACCGGCATCACCCTCGTGCTCTTCCTGCCCGGGGAGCCGGAGCCGGTTCTGGAGTTGCCCCTCGACCCCCGTTACAACCGCACCGGCGACGTCTGGCATGCCTTCCTCCGGGGGTTGGATCCCGGGATCGAATACGGATACCGCGCCCACCGCGACCCGAATCCGGAACCCGCCGTCTACCGCTACGATCGCGGCAAGGTCCTCATCGACCCCTACGGCAAGGCGGTGGCGGGCCTGGAGACCTGGGGGGAGGGGGACCGCTTCGGCCCCTGGGGCCGGCTCGAGCGCCTGCGCTCGCGGGTGGTGGACGAGGAGTTCCCTGAAGGAGCTGGGGGTCACGGCGGTGGAGCTGATGCCGGTAACCGAGTTCGAGGAGTGCGACAACCCCCGCCGGAACCTCCTGAGCGGCGAGCGGCTCAGGAACTTCTGGGGCTACCAGCCCGTGTCCTTCTTTGCCCCCAAGGCCTCCTACACCGGAAGCGGCGAGAACGGGGGGACGGTGCGGGAGTTCAAGGCCCTGGTGAAGGCCCTGCACGAGGCCGGGATCGAAGTGATCCTGGACATGGTCTTCAACCACACCGCGGAGGGGGACGAGCGCGGCGCCACCTTCTGTTTCCGCGGCCTGGACAACCCGACGTTCTACCTCATCGACCCCAAGACCGGCCGCTACCTGGACTACTCCGGCTGCGGGAACACCACCAACTGCAACCATCCCGTTCTCCGCTTCTTGATCCTGACCTCTCTGCGTTACTGGGTCACGGAGATGCGGGTGGACGGCTTCCGCTTCGACCTGGCCTCCATCCTGGGCCGGGGGCGCGACGGATCCGTCCTCCCCAACCCCCCCCTCCTGGAAACGATCGCCGCCGACCCCGTGCTCGCCCACACCAAGCTCATCGCCGAGGCACCCGCCTGGCCGGCAGCCCCGACCTCTACCGCGGCTCGGGCCGGGCGCCCTACCACAGCATCAACTTCGTCACCAGCCACGACGGCTTCACCCTCAACGATCTCGTCAGCTACGACGAGAAGCACAACCACGAGAACGGCGAGGCCAACACGGACGGCAGCCCCGAGAACCTCTCCTGGAACTGCGGGGAGGAGGGCCCGAGCACGTCCCCCTCCATCAACGCGTTGCGGCGCCGCCAGGTCCGCAACTTCGCCGCGCTCCTCATGCTCTCCCAGGGCGTGCCCATGATCCTGGCCGGGGACGAGCTGGGCCGCACCCAGAGGGGCAACAACAACGCCTACTGCCAGGACAACGAGACGAGCTGGATCGATTGGGGGCTCCGCGAGCAGAACGCGCCCCTCTTCCGCTTCCTCTCCCGGCTCATCCGCTTCCGCATGACCCATCCCTCCCTGCGGCGGCGGACGTTCTTCGAGGACGAGGGCGCGCCGGCGGTGGCCTGGCATGGCTTCACACGGAACCGCCCGGACTGGTCCCCGGAGAGTCGCTCTTTGGCCATGCACCTGCTCCCCGTCGAGGGCGACGACGACATCTTTCTCATCGCCAACGCCCACGGGGAGGCCCACGAGTTCGAGCTGCCCCTTCTCGGACCGGGCAAGTCCTGGCGCCTCGCCGTGGACACCACCCGGGAGCCGCCGGAGGACATCGCGGAGCCGGGCCGGGAAGCTGCGCTGCCCCGGCCGGAAGCCTACGGGGTCGGCCCGCGCTCGGTGGTGGTGCTGGTGGGCCGCTGAGGGTTCAGCGGCCCAGGACCACCTGGGCCTTGGCCAGGGCCCGCCGCAGCCCGTGGTCGGGCTGGAGCGACTCCACCTCCTCCCAGCCCGCCCAGCGGAGCTCGTGGGTCTCCGCCTCCGCGGGGACGAGGGCGGCCTCGCGGGGGGCGATCACGAGGTAGCGCAGGTCCAGGTGCTGGTGGGCCGGCTCCGCACCCCGGGCGGGTATGTCGTGCACGTCCACGTCCAGGGGGCGGGGCGCGGTGGGATGGAGGAGGAGCCCTTCGATCCCCGTCTCCTCCCGCGCCTCCCGCAGGGCCACGTCCTCGCCGCGGGTCTCGCCGGGGTCGGCGTGCCCTCCCGGCTGCAGCCAGCGGTCCAGCTTGCGGTGATGGAGGAGCAGCACCCGGTCCGCGCTCGCGGAGACCACGATCGCGCTGCCCGTGAGGTGCCCCTCCCGGATGCCGCGCTCGAAGGGACGGGGGTGGCGGCCAACGAAGTCCAGGATGAGGCGGAGATCGGCCGCCTCCTCCGGATCCGCGGGGGCGTGCCGGGAGAGGGTGGCGGCGAGGGTCACGCGGTCATGCTCCGCGCGGCCCGCCGCCCCAGGCACGACAAGAGAGGGCCGGCCCTACGCGGCGGGCTCGGCGGCCGGCGCCGGCAGCGCGGGGGCCCGCTCGATCCGGAAGCGCTCGGCGTTTTGCGGCGGGAGCTGGACATGACGGGCCAGGCCCAGCGCGGCGAGGGCCCGGATGGCCAACCAATTGGCGTCGAACTCCCACCACTCGATCCCGTGGCGAGCGGAGCGCTGGAAGGCGTGGTGGTTGTTGTGCCAGCCCTCGCCCCAGGCCAGGAGGCCCACCCACCAGAGGTTGGTGGAGCCCTCGGGAGTGGTGTAGGTGCGGTAGCCCCAGGTGTGGGTGGCGGAGTTGACGAGCCAGGTGACATGCAGCCCGACCACGATGCGCAGGAAGACGCCCCAGATGACGAGCGGCCAGCCGCCAAAGGCGAAGAGTCCGAGCCCGACGAGAATGTTGGGGATCAAATGCAGGCGATTGAAGACCCGCTGCACGGGATCGGCGACGAGCTCGGGCGCGAAGCGAGCCTCCATCTGGCGGCGGTCCATGCCCAGCTCACACAAGATCCAGCCGATGTGGCTCCACCAGAACCCCTCCTTCGGGGTGTGGAGATCCTTGCCCGGCTTGTCGGACTGCGCATGGTGGATGCGGTGCATGGCCACCCAGGAGATCGCGCCTCCCTCGCTGGC
>WNFI01098243.1_pt1 | contig 12888 bp, 17 predicted proteins | sample 5400471 | NCBI WGS metagenome assembly WNFI01 (sample SAMN13153348, study PRJNA577476) | soil metagenome | isolation source: 100 cm saprolite on Douglas fir-dominated hillslope | place: USA:California | collected 2013-09-17
AGATCACCGTCTTCGTCTCTCATTCAGATTTCACCCTTACAAAGTGAACGCCTTTCCGCCACCCTTGGCGTCTCGACCACAGAATCAGTAACACAGACGTCCTGGGTTCTCAAAACCCCTCGTAATACCACACAAGAGTGTAAATTGGTGCTAAAAGCAATCGACGAGGGCCGCCAAGTAGGCATCTCAGAAGTGAAGTTCTGGGTAGCACGAGGCTCCAAACCCCCTCCTACCCACACAGTGGGCGCCATTGATTGGCTGGATGATGATGATGATAAATCTCATTTGTTACCTCGCGGCCGCGTGACAACGCAGCAGAGCGGCGAACCCCGTGCTACATGAGAATGGTCATCCTACATGGTTTCTACATTAATCGGAGGGTTACTTCGAGTTTTCTGGCTCGCTGGGGATGTTGTCGGGTTTGTAAATGAAATGAAATGTATGTTTCTCCTCGATTGCTCTCAAACTGAGGTGATCTCCTGTCTCTTCTCCTCATCCGCTCGCTTGGGTTGGGACTCCTGTGTTCGGGCTGGCTTGTCCAAAGCTTTATAGCGTGAGTCTTGTGGTGTTGGTGAATTTTGCACTCTAGTGTGATGTTGACGGGTCTGGAGTTGGGGGGCATTCAATTTCCTGGGTTGGAACGAAGCTAGCGTTTGTAGCATTCACCAGTGTGTGCGTGTCCTGTTCGGCATTGCATTAGCCCGCTGAACGTTCCATTGATTGGTCGGAAGTTGAAGATGTACGTATCATCCCGTCTATGATATTAGGCTTAAGACGCAGTACACGTGGCGTGTTCTTTCTATGTGTTCCAAGTACAATGTATTTATATGAGACCATCCAAAGAATCGGGGTATATGGGCTGCAACACCCTCAAACGAGAACCCTGACGAAGGGCCTTTCTTAAAGAAAAAAAAAGGGCAGTGAATATTGTTTTTAACGAATTCATGATGAGAGACGGGGGTTCGTCGTTAACAACCTCAAAAAATGATTACCTTGTTTTTTAATTCAGTTTTAGATCGATCAAAAGGCCTCTTGACGAGCAACGTTCGGAATAGTATCACCGCCAACCAAACGTCCTGAAACGCTACCGTTTCGACAAAGTGACACCACCTCTCCAAGACTCCTCAAACTCCTATTTTCCATCCATTCTTCACCATCGCCATCATACTTCTCCATAGTAGGGGCAATCATTACACCCGCCGTACCCATGACACGGTGACGATATGCACCAGGCGCTTCAGGAGGAGGGAATGGTGCGCCCAGTCCAGCCATCCATTCATCTTCCCAGAGGTCGACGATACGCGCGCGCTTCGTAGGGTCACGAACAAGTAGCTTACCCACGACACGACGGACGCCATCGGTGGCGAGCCGTGCTTCGGAAGGGATGAGTGGTCGCTCGACTGGAGTAGGAGCATCGGCTGAAAGATATGTCTCCCTTGAGTCAGGTATAGCAGGGAAAGAAGGGGAAACAGGACGAGAGCGGTCTATCCATGATACGGCGGAACGATGGTATGAGGAAGAGGATGCGTAGCTGCCGAATTCACTACTTGATGTAAAGGAAGATATGGAAGACTGTAATCCTGGGACAGACCCCGAGGGAGAAAGAGTCGGATCAGATACAGGGAGAAGACCGGGCCAGTGGTACTCCCCCTTCGCGATCCGACTAAGATATGCCCTTTTCGTCTCACGAAGCGGAGACGGTCGCATAGAGCGAGTTGGACTGGATGCATACCTGACACCATCCGCCTTCGATACATGCGCAGAGGATACAGTAGGGACGTTCTTGTCGAAGGGAAGAAAACGTGTCGCTAGCGCATAAAGGACAACACCCATTGCCCATGCATCCGTTTTTCGACCATCATATGGCTTTCCGAGAATTATTTCTGGAGCAGCATAGTATTCTGACCCACAGCGAGTTGTTAGCAGTGGGTTTGCCGGATCTATAAATCGTGAAAGCCCGAAGTCGGATATTTTCAACAACGGGGAGGGAAGCGTATCAAGGATCGTAGGTGATCCAAGGTCCAGTGTGAAGGGATCCGTGGTCAAGAGAATGTCTGTCGTCGCGCGGTCAGGTCATCGTCGTACAAGATCAAGCGGAAAACGCACTCTCAAGCTTGATATCCCTATGAACGAGAGCAACTTCGTGCATCCATCCCACTGCGAGGGCCAGCTCTCCCCAAAGACGCCGTAATAGTTCCTCGGTCATTCGAGCATGATTATCGTCAACATTGAGCAGCTCAAAAAGCTCCCCTCCTTGTATGGATTCCAGAACCAAGCAGTGATGAGTTGCTGTAGTGAACGAGTGTAGATACGAAACAATATTAGGATGTGAAATGTGCTATGGATGTCAAAAGCATCAGACTGATATAGTCATTCACAGACTGACGACCCACTCGAAGAACCTCAACTTCTCGTACAAATGATATGCGCATTCGATCGTTTGATTCGCATACTGTCATATCCATCATCTTGACAGCAACCAGCTGCGCCTCATTCGAGCTCGATGAGGCCGCCGAGCCACGGAACAATGACGATCCATTGGTCGGCATCCCATGAGTCCTCGTCCTCTCGATATCCACCTCGTCGTTCACGAGATCCCCAAGAGAATTCTGACCTAGGATCGGAGAGGACGGAAGGGCTAATTCCGTGGTGGGTGTCGGACGAAGACCATCGACATTCCTATCTCGCCTACGTCGCGCGGCTCCAATCTCGCTCGGACGACGCTCATGTGGTAGGTTCGCAATGGCCTGAGTAAGTGTTCGATGCTCATCCCGAGCAAGCCAGACGCTACTAAATGCGCCTTTACCCAGCAACCGAATAAACGTTATTTGAAGATCGTCGACATCCAATGTCATTCCCGGAGAGGGGTCATTTTTCCCATCCGGAGGTAACGTTTCTCTTGGAATGGGTTTCAGTCGCGAAGGGTGCTGCGGTGTATTAGAAGATGGGCTCTCGTTGGGGTGAGAATGAACTGATTGCAGATCATGAATAGCGTTGCAAGACGGAGGCGAACACGATAGGCAATTCTTGTCAATAGACTCGGAAGCAACAGGGTCAGAAGCTTCATCAGTTGAAGCTGACTGTATGTCGATTCTTTGCACATCGGGCAGGAATTCTTGCGAGTCTCGCCGATACCGCGACGGAAAGAACCGACAGAGGGGGGGTAATTTGGGTTTAGGTGGCGGGGAGGGTGTTCGCAGAGCTGGGGTTGGAGACGGTGACGGGGTACCTCTTGAGATGAAAAAGTCTGAACGTGCTGAGGACTGCGGAGGAGATCGCGGATCCGAAACGGATCTCGAGAGTGTCGGGATTCGGTCGGACTCACGATACGGAAGGGGTACACTTCGATGAGGAGGCGCAGGGAGCTTGTAAATCGTCGATGGTGTATTGAAAAAAGCATTGGTTCGGTCAGAGGATGGAGCTGTAAGGCTAATCTCATGGCTGGAGGTGCTGGCCAAGCTGTCTGGTGCGAGGGATGAGGGGACGTTGTGCGGAAGGTATCCATGGACACTCGAGAGATTGCTAGGGACATGACGGAGGCGCCTGTGAGAAGAACGAGGAGATGCGTTTCGCGATGAGTCTGAAAGTGTCGGCGTTGGGAGCCGATTCTATGGATGGGTGTCAGCAAAAAGCCGCTCAAGGTGACGTAGCACACAGCAGAAGCAAAAAGGCTCGCCTGCGAGTCCCAAGTGTACTCGCTACTGATAGAGGAGATGCTGCTTTTGCCACGGGAGTGGTGCATGGAAATAGCTCAAAGAAGTGGCCTCGGCGAGGTAAACGACGGTTCCTAGGTGTACAACGGGGTACGCAGTGTGCAGGCTGCTATCAGGACACTATGAAAGTCCTCCCCGAAGGTTGGGAGCGCTGACAGTAGGCGGGGTGTGATGGTTTCGCGTTAGAGGAAAGTCATTGTAGAAAATTAAGAGAAGTCTGGTCCAAAATACTGTTGGTCGTTAATATTCATCACAAGGCAATTTCTAATCCACAAAATAATGCTTGAGTCGGGGTCTTTGGTCAACACTAAAGAAAAGCAATCCTCTAAAACAATGGTAACACACAACTAAGCCCACATTGTTACGGACACGTTGGCAACGAGTCAACGTCAACATTGCTCCAATTCACACGCTAAACCCATAGCCACGCATACAAGCAACATGCTTCTGAACAAGCTCCTTGCACGCCTCGCTCGCAGTACTCGAATCATGCTTCATGAAACATTCGTCTCTTGCTGCCTTTGTCTCGGGGCAAGCGCAACATCTATGTCCAACCGGTTGGCATCAAGCGGAAAATATTACCTCTTATACTAATTGAAAAGTCCACACTTACGGTTTAATACCATCCGGATTGAGAGGGTTCGTGGTTGCCTTGTGGGGCGCAGGCACAACCTCTGTGTTGCTTTTGAGTAACCCCGGCATTACTGGATAGTTTGGGAGAGCTAAAGTCGCTGAGATTGAGCGTGTGTATTGTCGTACTCGATGAAAACCGGTAACCAATTCAAACGGAAGTTGCCTTTCCCGCCGACTTTGACGCCCAAACTATGTCGCGTCCACAAGATGACAGGAACCAGGAGGCCACGGTCTATTTGGTGGATAAAACATGACAACTAGTGTATATGGCAAGACTAAGTGTATCTTTTCGATAGGGAAATCTCGACGAAAGATGCACAGATGCATTAGTTTGGGAACTTATGCTCCAAGCCGGTCCAGTTGGTGAGTGAGCGGCTTTGACTACCATACAACAGGTGGGGCTAATTTACTTGCATCGAGTGAACGTCCATCTTCCTAAGGACCGAATATCCATGGCCCACCAAGGCTATGGCTTCTGTGAGTTCCTCACCGAGGCGGACGCAGAGTACGCTTGCAAAATCATGAACCAGATCAAGTTGTGGGGCAAGCCTATCCGAGTAAACAAGGTAGCCTGTCTTGGAATAGGAATCGTGAATGGACTCTGACACTTGCAATAGGCTTCATCGGATAAGAAGCAGTTGGATATTGGTGCCAACCTATTCATTGGGAACTTGGATGAGAACCTTGATGAGCGCATTCTCTACGATACATTCAGTGCATTCGGTGTCATATCTACGACAGCCAAAGTAAGTGCTTATGTCAGATCCTCGCTCCAATAACTCATCGGATCAATTATGATATCACACCATCTCATCCACAATACTTAAGATCGCGCGAGATCCTCAGTCAGGAAAATCCAAAGGCTACGGCTTCATTTCCTACAACGACTTTGACTTTTCTGACGCAGCCATTGAAGCAATGAACGGTCAATATCTCAACAACAAACCCATTACCGTCCAATACGCCTTTAAGAAAGATGGTAAAGGTGAACGACACGGTACCTCGGCCGAACGTCTCCTCGCTGCTCAAGCACGTAAGAATAACGCCCTCCCCATTGGCGCACGACCTCCGCCTGCTCCCATCTCCTTCGGCGATCGGCCTCCCATGTCCATCCCAGGCGTCCCAGTAGCCCCAGGTCTTCCATATGCACCATCAGGCTACCAAGGTCAATTCGCAGGCGTACTTGCTGCTCCTCCACCTCCGCCCATGGGCTTCACTCAACAACAAACCATGATGGCCCCCTCGCCATTCATGGGTGCACCGCCCCCTGGTGGCGGGGCGATGGGTGGGGGCGCACCACCCCCTGGTGGCGGGACGATGGGTGGGGGGATACCACCCCCTGGTGGGGCGATGGGTGGGGGAGGCCCACCACCACCTCCGCCTGGCCCGCGACAACCAGTACCTCCCTGGTTTCATAATGGACCTCCACCACAATCATGATAGGTTTCGGGCGAGTATCTCCCGTCATTCTTATGAGCCTGACTGTTGGTTCGAGTCTTCTCCTGTTTGTAACGAAATCTTATTTGGTGCATGCGGCGCGTGAGATTAGTTCACGTGTTGCTAGCCTTCGATGAGCAAGATAGGGGCACATCAGGAGAGGGAATTTATATCCAGGCTGTACGGACTGAATGTAATGTATGATTCGCGCGCGCAGATAGATCCCAAAGATCCAGAGGGTTCCGCCATCAACAGAGAAATTATATTTGAAACAACGCCCCTTCAATGTATGAGACGTGGGGTTGGTGTGTGGTTTATCAAATGCAGAATTGCGAGGAGTAGCAGTAATCCGAAAGCAAGGAAAATAGAAAAACAGCTTGACAGTCAAAAAATCCCAATATAGGGGGGGAATGCGAGGGTAACACAGACTCTTCTTACATACCAGACGTAGCCAAATACTATACTCAAACACAGAATAGATAGAGCATGGACTCCCCACCCTAATATCGGCCTGATGCAAATTCCAAGTCTAAAGGGACCTTTACACGGTTATCCCGCCGTCTATCGTTCCAGACCCAGTGGCCCATGTCGCAGGTGTTTCCTGCCACTTAGCTTCCGACAAAGAGGTATACCTCGTTCCCTTACGAGTGCGCCGCACTCCTTTGAGAAGTTGAGGATTGTCAAGATTCACCAGCTTGTCTTTGGGTAACTCCTCCCCCTCCGTAGCTTCGACCCAACCTTTCCAACCCTTCTTCTTCTTTTTCTTAGTCTTGACTTGATCCGGGGATTCGTGTGATGCAGGCGTCGAGGGTGGTATCTCGGCGGGAGGCGTTGCGTTCAGCGTCGATAGAGAATAGGTTGACAATTCCCTGAATGGTGAAGATGGTTGGTGGATAGCGGTCGTATGATTAGGCGTGGATGCAGGGTCGGAGGGTGAGTCATGTGCTGGAGTCGAAATCATGAGGCGCAGCTTTTTGGGGGCTGGTCCATCGGTCCCACCACCTGATGTGGACGGGCGTTTACCGCCGCTCTTTTGTTTCGTGCCATTGGGCGCTTGAGATGTAGAAGTGACAACTGGTAGCTCTAGATTGGATTCTGTGGTGGGGGGCTGCGTAGCCTGAGACTTGTTAACCACAGCATTCTTGATAGGCGCAGATTTGCGCGCAGCATTCGTGGTCAGTGTTTCGGAAGGCGGATTTAGGGACTTGGACGAGAGAGAGGGGATGACGCGATCGACGGCACGCTTTCCAGATTGCCTGGCGCTAACGTCAGCCGTTTCATCTAAATGTGGCCTGTCAGCAAGATACAGGTCACAGATGATACCGGAACTACCATCGGCAGGCAAGTCGATGCCAAAGTCATTGACGATTCCGTTGGGATAGATACCCAGGATCTTTTGTTCTCGTTCCTCGAAAGGAGGTGGGGGAGGATATGACTGGATGAGCGGCCGCCTATCGAACGCGCCAGCCAGAACGCGAGTAGCATCTCGTCTTCGACGCATTTGAGGCTGAACTGGGCAATACCATGGTCGAATCATCGAGTGGCTCATGTTGAGTGACAAGCGAGGTGATTGGACGACTTGATGGTTGGAGCTGGGACTTCTAGATTGGAGTCGGAATTTGCTTCCGGGAGCGCGACAATTACAAACGGTCCTCGCTATAAACAAAAAAACAAACACAAGCCTTCCCCCTTCGGACGAGTTGGGTATCGACGATAAGTCAATGGTTGGCGATCTGGATACGTGAGCTTTAGGGACTGGTGGGCCTCCCTTGCTTTTCACACAACTCTACGGCGAGGCATCCTGGTGCGGCAAATGACAATTATATGACAGATAAGGAAATTACTACGATACAAATTAAATGGTGTGTCCTTTGTTCTCGAGAAAAATGACCCAGTACCCTCCTGCAAAAAAACTGCCCTCACCCTCTAATACTGTCGTCTAAAGGGGTTACGATTGGACGATGACGGCATGCGGTTCACAAGAGCCATCCAGTGTGAGTCGGAGTTTGTCTGCCCGGTGGAATTGAGTGGCATCAAAGGAACGTCAACAAGAGGTTGGGCATTAGGCGGATTGAAATATTGCACGCCAGCTACCGTCCCTTGAGAAGAAGGATTATTTGACACGCCAGTAGACTCGAGTTCCAAGTCGATCAGTGCTGCATTGTGACCAGCGATAGTATTAGAATAACGAGCGGTGGATGTATCTTTGATAGGCTGTCGCGGACGAGGTACTTGGGATAAATGACCACTACTCTCCGTCAAGCTATATTCAGAGACGGGAGGCGGTGTACTAGATCGTTTGGTCATTGGAGCGAATTTACCCCCACGCTTTTCGGTATGCTGGGAATAGACCGATGGTTCAGTCCAAGTATTTGATATCGGCCGTGGTTGCTTCTCCCTAGGCGACGACGGAGACGGAGACGGAAATGATGAGCCAGATGATAAAGCAGAAACAATAGACGGAGCCCTTCTTGATCGTACGCCTGAGCCGAAATGCTGGTTTGCCGCCGGGCTTCTAATCACGCTCGCCGGTACGCCAGTGGACCCACTCTCCATCCTATCCATCTCATACCTCCATGACTCCGACTCCCCATAACGTCCAGCAGGATTGACCGTATGAAGTCTTGAAGCTGACCCAAAACCAAACCAGCCCAGCCATCTAGACGTCTTGTCGAGCTTCTGTTGCTTGAACACCATCGTCTCATTCTGCCTTATCTTCCTAACCCGCTGGCGCCACAAAACAAGGCACAATCCAACAACAGCCATCATCCCCATTGATAGAAGCAGCGTTTGCCACCACGCGAATCCTCCAGTTTTTCGTGGACCCCAAGAAGCAGGGGTGGACGCAGGTGAAGTGGCCCCAGGGCTGGGGGGGGTTCCTTTACCCACTGACGACACACTTGGATTAATAGGCAACGTCGGGTCGACCGCAACAAGACTAGATAGACACATTCCTCCAAACGAGTTGACAATACCAACGGTATTCCCACCCGTACACAGCGCATCAACGCATCGACCCTGACGCAATACTTTACCAGGTTGACACGTCAAGCAACCCGATGCTCCAGTAGATACACAAGTAGAGCACGAACCATCGCAAGATTTACATGCTCTAGAACCCGAACTGGATGATTCCAAATATTCGTTCTTTCCACACGTCATCAAGCAGCGACCATTCGAAAGAGCCGGACGTGCAGAAGTACAGGATGTGCACTTCCCAAAGCCACTTCCAGAACATGTCGCACAATCAGGATGACATGGTAAACATGACGTTCCCGATGAGAATGTATTGCTAGGACATGAAGAAACGCAAGTCCCGTTGAGCGCAAAAGATGACGATTTCGCACAGGATAGACAAAAAGTGTTGGAGCCAGCACATGTGCTACACGATGAATCGCATGCTACGGGAGGAGGGGATTGCAAGCTCGTTAGCAGGTGTGATCTCTTCGACGGTTACGAAACGTGTAGAGACCTGTACAAGTGAAACCATCCCCCTTGGGATCAATAAATTGACCATTGGGACACCCGGCCAAACATTTCCCACTCGACAAAACATACCCTGGCAAACATCCAGTACACTGTACTTGGCTAATAGTACTGACAATAGAAAAATTCGGAATTTGGCATGATGTACATGTCGATGGACACGTATCGCATTCGTATTCCGCATTGTTAACCACGTACGTGCCGTTTGAAGGATTGTTGTTGGGATTCGTGCAAACTCCGTTACTGTTTACGGACACACATTGACCCATAAGCGACGACATCCCTTCGCTACAAATTAAACAATCCGATGGTAACGGCCCTTTACACGTCTTACAAAGCGAAGAACAACTATGACACAAAGCGTGTTAATGTGTAAGTCTAAGTCAAGTAGTAGGAAGTCAAGTTCCGACATACGCGGTACATGTTGTCCCATTATTGAATTGGCCAGCGGGACATGAAGGAGTAGAAGCGGGTACAATACACTGAGATGGATGACTAGAGTCTTGCACAAGGCCATTATCACAACTTGTACATGTTCCTGAAGAACCAGAACACGAGTTGCAACCAATAGCACAAACTCTACATTCTCCATCCCCATTGTTAAAGTACCCATTCGCACAACTTGAACAACTAGTCGAATTTCCTGGATTTGTAGTCCATCCCGGATTGCATGTGCATGATGAACCATCAGAGTTGCAAGTCCCATATAAGCAATGACATGACGAAGGTGATGGTTTAGTTGACTTTGACGAGAGACAAAGTCCAGTCCCAGAGACGCCATCATCGCATTTCAAACAGCCAGAGGGACATGCTAAAAGGTCTCCTCACGTTAGCAAAAAGCGTGGGGAAAGGGAAACCGGATCAACCCACGTTGACAATTAGGCCCAAAGAATCCCGAAGCACACGTTTCACATGCAGAACCCGTAAAGGTTGGAAGACAATTACAAGAACCCGATGTATCACATGTGCCCCCTGAAGAACAAGCTGTAGAACAGGACGACGACTGCAATGCCACTAAATTTGACCCAGAATTGGGATCGAATTCGAACGATGAGCTTGGGACTTGACTCAAGTCTGACACAGTTTCCCAGATGACCATCCTTGTTCCCGTAGAATTTTGGAGTAATACACCCCAAACACCTTCCTGAACCATGATCGATCCTCCTGTATTCAGAGTAACAGGTGAGAATGTCGAATTTCTAGTTGCGAGATTATGAATCGTTCCAGTTCCGGTGAAATTGGAGTTGGAGAACGTGAGGAAAGGTGAAGATTGGATGATAGAAAGTGGTAATGAAATAGACCCAGAGGTTCCAGAGGATGCATTAAGCAAGGACGATGATGATAACAAAGAGAGTGTCGATAACGGTGATTGAAGAGCTGAGACGAGCGTGGATGGTAAGGACGTCGAAGTGCTATAGGTATCGGGGAGTAATATGATGGAAGCAGAGATCGAAGGAGATGATAATTTGGCGCCGACTGGAATTTTTTTTTTTGCATGTTGAATTGATCTTTTGAGCTCTCCAAAAGGTACGGCGGAGAAAAAGCAGACCCATACGTACGAGGTAATTGTGCAACATTGCCTTGCAAACATAACTTGGATGAACATATCGTCACTTCAGATGATGAGTCGGCTAGAACGGGAGCTGCGGTATGCATATTAGAACCCAAAGACAGGTCGGTGGTGGTGGCGGGGAGAATACGACTCTTACCAACAATGGCGGCAGCGAACAACAAAGTGTGTAGCAACATAAGAGTAGAGACTGGAGTGAAATCAAGCGAGAGTAATTTCTAATACGGCCAGCCGTAGCGGAACGTCAAGATAGTTCTCAATCTCTAGCAGAAATTCCAGCATCATGATTGCTATTTGCATCTCCCAGTACTCCTTCCCTGACATGCTCAACCTGTGTAAAACGCATGGGGTTACATAAAACTTGTTTTCCTTATTAAGTGCCACGCATGTGTGGATCTGCATTACTACTCCCCTGTTACCTATGTATCCGTGGCCATTGTTTCGGAATAATGCAGATCTAGAGACTAGAATCTAGATCTCCACCCCGAGAGGGCCATCTCCATCACTCCCCGGTACCCTCAAAATCCCAGGGTGGAGGTAGCATCAACTGTGTAACGCTGTTCGGGCGCATTGGGAATAACATGTGGGGCGTCCAAGCGCAAGGTTCCCTAGATCACAGTGTCCCATTACCATCGGTCTATGCGACGCCAATAATCGAAAGTCCGCTTTTGTCATTACTTGACCCGTGAACGCCGTGGGATTCACATCGCCTTATGGTATAAGCGAAGTGCGTTGTCACAAACACTGATATTGATGACCATACCCTTACAACCATTCCAGAAATACGAACGAACAAGTACAAAAGTGATACCAAATCGTCCACCATGTCTCACACCCCAGAAAACAAGGTGCGGTATAATTACCGAGGAGGCGCATAGGTGTTATATGAAGATGAAGATGAATAATACCCAGGAGGTTGTGGAGAACTTGAACGTGGTCTCGGAGGAAGTGTAGGAGGAAGCTCAAGGGATGTTGATGTTGTATCGCCAAATACAACATTCCTATTTCGACCAAGTTTGGCTTTCAATGCACCTTTACCCATTCTTCTGATCAATGCACGTCGGCCTACGCCCCTTGCATCGATATACACTAGTGCAACATTCTGAGCTGTTTGTCCAACGGCGTCTGCTGCATTCCCTGCATCTGGACCGTATCTAAATTGACACCAATAATGACATTAATGAACAACGCTGGGTGAACTTGAGTACTTACGTGTGACCAACGCCAGTTGACAATGCAGAAGTACTGGATTTGAGAATGGTTGATACAGATTGTTCAGCGGCGGTAAGGATCATATCCGTCGACGCAAGTACTTTATTTGCCAATGACGACCTTCTCTTTGGTAGTGGTGGTGGTGCCGCAGGATTGACACCCACATTCTGATACCCACCCGAAGGCGACGGCGGTGGGTGGGGCGACGAAGGACTGGTCGCTAACATGACCGCCAATCGATCGACTGCCGTGTGAATAACGCCGATCGTCGCTGATGAGATTTGAACAGCATGGCCACTAAGCATATGCATCCGATTGACATTCCTCTTTGTCCTATCGGAGAATACTAGAGGAGAGGTACTCGGAGTCGTTTTACTGACATAGTAAGATGAAGCTTGGTTCAAACCGCTCGTGAGTGTATCGCCGACAATAATGATACCCCGACTGATGTGGGAATTAAATTAAGTCAAAAGTGAGAAAAAGGAGAAAAAGGCAACTCGCCTCAGATAGTCAGCGGAACGTAAGAGCCAATCCTGTTCCTCTGGAGTCACAGAGTGGACGCGAATGCTCTGGGAATTTCCGTCGTATTCGGCAACGATGGGATTCTTTCCGCCTCTCTCCACGTTAGAATCCTCATGGACTGGAATCGTGTCGTCTAAGGCTCCGATGTAACTTCCGTCCCTCTGGTCTACCAGAACCAGGCGACCCTGAATAAATTCAGCAAAAATATCACAATAACATAGAATGAAGCAGCACACACTCTGAGATCTCCATCCATCGCATAGGGATCGGGATCTATCTGTTGCACAATACCATATTGGGACAACACCACGTTAA
>WNFI01083300.1_pt1 | contig 12887 bp, 12 predicted proteins | sample 5400471 | NCBI WGS metagenome assembly WNFI01 (sample SAMN13153348, study PRJNA577476) | soil metagenome | isolation source: 100 cm saprolite on Douglas fir-dominated hillslope | place: USA:California | collected 2013-09-17
AGCCATAACACATCGGAATTCGGGAGGAACGCTGGTGTGCCGGACGACTTGAGAGCGACAGAAACAGCTTTTGTCGATTCCTGTCTATGGTTTTGGCAACTGTTGACACTACGAACAGACCTACCGGCAAGAGCTCATCCAATTGATCCGCGCAACCCCCTGGTTCATGTCCATTCTGCAAGCAGTACGCGCCTGCGATCCGCCAGATTGGCTCGTCGGGGCTGGAGTCATACGGAACCTGGTTTGGGATCACCTTCATCAATATCAGGTGCCTACGCCGCTGGCCGATGTTGATGTGATCTTTTTTGATCTCCAGGACATGCGTCCTGAACGAGATCGCCTGGTTCAGCAAGAGCTGGCCCAAAAGCTTCCTCACATTGTGTGGGAGGCGACCAATCAGGCGGCTGTTCACCTCTGGTATGAGGGCGCGTTTGGCTTTGCTGTGCCTGCTTTGCAATCGAGCGAGGAAGCGGTAGGCACCTGGCCTGAAACAGCTACCAGCGTGGCTGTACGCCTCCTCGCTACCGATGAGATCCAGATAGTCGCTCCTTGTGGCCTCTCTGATCTCTTCAATACGATACTGCGCCGCAACCCACGCCGCGTTACGCGAGAGATATTCGCTCAACGCGTGCATTCCAAGCAGATTGTAAGCAAATGGTCGCGCGTTCGAGTGATCTACGATGATAGGTGAAGCGAGACGAAAAAAGTAAAAGCATGGAAATTTTTTAGCAGAATACGAGATGTCTGTATTCAAACGCGCAGGAAAGAAGCAGTAAGATGCATCGTTTGCTCACTGGTCCCCAAGGTCAAGAGTTGCCAGTAGGATATCGCTGGCTCGTTTTGAAAGAGTTCGTTGACTTCGGTCCTTGGTATATGATTGAAGAGCAAGAACAAGCAGAAGCTTACCGACGCGAGTGGCTCTGCGAAATTGCTCCGCCCAATACTTCCTCCCTTGAGGATTGGTTTCCATTTGCCCACAAACGAGTGTATCATGAATTTGCTGGGTTTGTGATCAAAGATGGGCAAGTTACGCCAGAAGTCATGGTTATCCATCTCACCTTTACCCATCGCCCAGAACTTCCTTCCCACCCAAGCATGCAGCGCTTTCGCTCCATCTGGTCCTGGCTACGAGCAGAGGTCGTCCCAGCATTGGAAAAGTGGGTTGATGAAGAGAAGGTGAAGAAACTCCTGGAAGAGCATGTTGATCAATGAGAAGCAGAAACGGCTCTTACGCGACTGTAAGGACCCTAATCCTGCCTCAAATAGCTTCAAGCGCAACAATAGTACTCGCATCGTCCTGCGACGGCTGCAAAACCTCGCGTGCAACCGTCAAAAACGCCTGGAGCGCTGGGGAGAGCCATTTGTCCTTGTGCCAGAGCATTTGCGTCACGACGCTGAACTCCTGCCCCTCCCAGGAGAGCGCAACCAGACTCTGCTCCTCCAGTTCCCGTTCGACCGTTATGGCTGGCAAAAAGGTCATCCCCATAGCAGCTATGGTACGCTGTTTGATGGACTCCACACTGCCAAATTCAAGATTGGTTGTGATATGCACGCCCTGCTGGTTTAGCACGCGCTCCAGGATATTGCGATAGGTGCAACCAATTTCCGTCAACAGGAACTGCTCTTCCTCCAGGTCGCGTACGCTGAGCGAGGAGCGCTGCGCCAGACAATGGCCGGGGGCGGCCAGCAGCAGCAGCGGTTCGGTAACATTCTAGCGAACGCTCTCACCAATGCATACAACGATGGCCGACCCATCCAGGCGTGTATCACAGGAGGCAAGGGAAGGTCGCGTGATGAGTCGATGCTGGCCATCGGCGTGGGAGGGGCGCTGGGGCTATGCCACGCTAGCGTCCTTTAAACTCCGGCTTCCTCTTTTGCGCGAACGCCATCGGTCCCTCTTTGGCATCTTCGGTGGCCAGCATCTGGCGGAAGAGGCGCTGCTCTAGCTGCATGCCTTCGTCGAGTGTCATATCTAGCCCCTGAATCATCGCCTGTTTAGCGGCGCGCAAGGCCAGGGGGCCGCGCGCGAGCAGAATATCGATCCAGCGCTCGACCTCGTTCATCAGTTCAGCCTGGAGTACAACCTTGTTGATCAGGCCGATGCGGTAGGCTTCCTCTGCTGTGATTGGCTCGCCCAACAGGATAATCTCCATGGCCTTGGCCAGCGGGACCATGCGCGGCAGACGTTGTGTGCCACCCGCGCCTGGGATGATGCCCCAGCGCACCTCGGTCAGGCCAATCGTTGCGTTCTCGGCGGCGATGCGCAGGTCGCAGGCCAGCATCATCTCGGTGCCCCCTGCGAGACAGAAGCCATTGACTGCCGCGATGATTGGTTTCCAGCACTCAAAATTGTGCGTAATTCCACCAAAGCCGCTAGCGTCCGCCGTTCCGTTGTCACGAGCCGCACCGGAGAGCATTGGAATCAGCGATTTGAGGTCCGCACCAGCCGAGAACGCCTTATCGCCCGCGCCGGTCAGCACACCAATCCACACCTCATCGTCGTCGCGAAAATCCTGCCAGGCCTGCGCCAGTTCGCGTGAGGTGTCCAGGTCAATGGCGTTACGCGCCTCTGGACGATTGATCGTGATCGTGGCGACGCGCCCGCGTTTTTCGTAGAGAATGCCCATATGTGCTCGCTCCTTCTTTGCTGTCGCGAAATATCGTGATAGTGTGTAGTGTAGCATGTGCGCGCGATGGGTTACAAGGTTCAGCCTGCATCGTCAAACCGTTCTCCGGAATCTACCCAAATATGGACATGCCATCTTTGGTATCCGGTTCCTGCTTCAACGAGGGTAGTTTCACTCATCCATCTTGCGACAGATGAGCCAGCGCTCCCCTCTCCACAGGCGTTATCTTTCGGCGGAACTCGCCGTAGAATCGTTTTTACATAATCCGCGCATGTTGAACGGCTTTCACCGCTTTCATCACCTTCGTCATGACTTCGTGAAAAAGTGCTTCCGGGCTGTGAGTGGGATTGTGCAGGGCCAGTTTGAGCACTTCATTGGCGAGCGCCACCAAATTGAGTGCTGCATTGAGATCCCTCTCGATCACAAGAAGACACAGAGGATTGCCACACACATAGACCCGCTCGGAGAGATCCATCTCTTCTTTCACGTGGCCACAGCCTGAGCACATCTTCGTGGACGGAAACCACCGATCAGCCAGGAACAGCGTTTCGCCTTGCCAGGCCGTCTTGTAAGCCATCTGCCGCTTGAACTCACCCAAACCCACGTCGCTGATCGCAAGCGCCAGTTTGTGATTGCGCTTCATGCCGTCCACATTGAGATCTTCCAGGATCACCATGAGAGGACGCAGAGCCACATCGGCTGATGTCGCTTGTCGAATCAGCTTTTTCATCTGTTTCTGTTTCACTTTTCGAGCGATATACTCAGGCAAGGGAGGAGGTTCCGCAGGCTGAGATCGTTTGCCTTTCTTTGCGACTACCTTGGTTTTCGGTTCTGGCAAAGAGGCAACGATTTCAGCCTGACGGAGCGCACGTTCTTCCGAGGTGAGATGGGCGCGGGTGAGTGCGGCGGTGCCTTTGTGCAGCGCATCACGACGGATATGAGCGAGACGCGCATACTGTCGAGCGAGTTTGTGACGTGCTTTGGCTCGATTCTTCGAGCCTTTTTGCTTCCGTGAGAGTTGCCGATGGAGCTTTTTGAGCCGCTTGAGATCAGAACCTCCGATGGGAACACCTGTGGCCGCTGGTGGCTCAGGCACGTCTTCTTCGACTTGCACGGAGACAAACCAACGGCCCGCCTCTTCTGAGACAGTAGCGGAGAGCACATTGACGCCACTGGTTGGCAGGTAGCCACACTCCTTCAAGCGGAGCGTCCCAAGACGAGGCAGATCAATGGCTTTCTCATAGATATGGATGGAACCAGTCAGGCGAAAACTGCCCAGTCCTTTCCGTTTGGTTTTCAATTGAGGATAGCCCACCGGGCCGCGCCACTTGCCCTCTTTCTTCAATTGCACCCGTTTGAAAAAGTTTTTGAAGGCGATATCTAAATCTCGCAGTGCCTCCTGCGGAGCGCACTTGCTCGATTCATAGAACCAGGGGAGGTCTGTTTGCTTGAGCGCGTTCAGTTCCCGATGCAGTTCCATCGCCGAAATACCACGTCCTGTCATCTGATACACCTCTTGCTTGCGGCGCAAACCCCAATTGTAAGCGTAACGGGCAGCTCCTGCGTGCTTTTTGCAGGCCGTGATTTGTTTGTGATTGAGGTCTAATTCAGTACGATAGCCCCGCGTAATCTGCATCGCGTTTTTCCTCATCATAGTCAAAAGAGCTTTTTTTCACATTCTGAATACAGCGACCAAAAGCGGAAGCATTCATTCCCCTGCGTCAGAAATGACCCAGGAGGGCGTTCCACGCCGCTCAGGGGAGGGTGTGAGCGTCACCACCTGTCTCCCCAGCGTATCGATATGGAGGTGGTACACGCTCACGTCGGGTTGTCCAAGTCCTACCCATTGCTGATAGACTGCCAAAACCCCCATATTCGGCAAAGAGCTGCCAACAGCGTTTCGACTGCTTGCCATTGTCACCGACTTCAGGGTTTTCTGTGGTATGATGAATGCGCAACCAGTGTGTTCCGCCGCTCTTTCTTTACTGATTGTCTTCAGGCGGGGGCGGAATTGGTTGATATTTTTAGCAGCAGTTGTGAAATTTAGGAAAGGCGGGCAGAAGTATGGAGTTTTCGGGTACGCAGACGATGGCCGCGCCGGTCCAGAAGGTCTGGACCTTTCTGATGGATGTGCAGAATGTTGCGGAATGCGCGCCGGGCTTCCAGAGCCTGGAGGTACTGGGTGATGAGCATTGGAACGCGGTCGTCTCGGTTGGCGTCGGGCCGGTCAAGGCCAAATTTAGCATGGATGTCACGCGCCCAGAGATCGAGGAGCCGGAGCGCATGGTAGTGAAAGGTCGGGGCAAGGCACCGGGTAGCGCAGTTGAATTGACCGGGGATATGCATCTCACCAGTTTGAGCGAGAGTGAGACGCGCATGGATTGGAAGGCCAGTGTTGTGGTTAGCGGGACCATCGCCAGCGTGGGTGCGCGCTTTATGCAAAGCACAGCTGAGCGCCTGACCGGCCAGTTTTTTGATTGCTTGAAGAAGAAACTTCAGACCCCCGAAAGGGAGTAAGAGGCGCGTAATGCAGACAGCCGTTGAACGCTGGCAAGAGCTAATCCGAGCGCGCGCGAACCAGATGGACGCCGCCTACGCCCGTCTGGGGCGAACGAGCGCCGACTTCTGGGATCGTCGCGCGCGTGGCTTTCATCGCGCGACACGTGAGAGCGCGGCCGGCGATCCTTTCTACTTGCGCCTGCGCGAGCAGCTCACACCGCAGAGCAGCGTACTGGATGTCGGCGCGGGCACTGGACGCTTCGCGCTAGCTCTGGCACCTTACGCGCGCCAGATCACCGCGCTTGAGCCAAACGCCGCAATGCTCTCCTATCTGCGCCAGGAGGTAGAGGCGTGTGGCGTGACCAACCTGGCAACTGTGCAGAGCAGTTGGGAGGACGCGTCTGCCGATCTGCGGGCAGACATCGTGCTCTGTAGCCATGTGCTCTACCCCATTCTAGATATCGAGCCTTTTCTGAAAAAGCTGCACGCCGCGAGTAAGCAGGCCTGCTACCTCTACTTGCGCGCCGCCTCGCTCGACACCATAACCGCGCCTCTCTGGCAGCATTTTCATGGCGACGAGCGCCATTTTACTCCAGGCTATATTCACGCGCTGGATGTGCTGTATGAATTGGGGATATACGCGCAGGTCGAGACCGTGACAACTCCATTTTCCTGGAGCTATCCATCATTGCAGGATGCTGAAGACGAATTGATGGAACAGTTGATTCTGGAGGAGAGTACGCAGACGCGCCGAGAGTTGCGGGAGTTGCTAGAGAACTGGCTGATCGAGGGCGATGACCAGAACTGGCACTCACCAGAATGGCAGAGCACCCTGGCGATTCTCTGGTGGAACACAAATTGAAGGAGGGCTGCGCCAGTTCTCTGGCCGCCCTCCCTTTGCACACAAATAGAGTCGCGCGTTTACGCCAGGGCTTTATCCAGATTCTGGAAAACGGAACCAAGCGTGTTATTCACAATGCCTTTGCCGATGGGGTTATTGGCGATGGCAATGGGACCACCGAGTTCGGCTTCAGCGTCGTAGGTAACCAGCGCGCCGTCGGCCTCGTCGGCGATGTTGATGTTGGCGGTCGCGTCCATAGAGCCGCCGCGACCCTGGCGCTTCACACCCAACACGATCAGGTTGGGGTCCTGGCGCTGCACAAAGTTCACTACCACAGTGAAGGGACCTTTGAGGCCTGGCAGCGGCGTGGTGACGTTAAGTTGCAGGCGCGTGGCGTCCAGGATTTCGACCGATTCGCAACCAGGGATGCACTTTTGGAGAATCGCCGGATCGAGGATGGCATTGAAAACGCGAGTGCTATTTGCCGTGAATTTGTGTGTTCCGTTAAGCTTCATAAAACCCTTCCTTCGACAACTGAAAATATGCTGATATAGTGAGCGAGACTCATTTGCTCGTAGGAGAACATTTCTCTCCTGCTCTACCTAACCGCCCATGCATTGTAACTGGTTCGCGCTAACCTTTCAAGCAAAGCTGCTTTCTGCGCCAAATATTCCTAGTGCAAAATCAATTGACTGGTTCGGAAATCCTCTGGTAGTATGGCAGATACGAGCAGAGGCGCGTGGCGGTATCCGTTTTTCTCCAGGCTTTCGATCCGTTTTGAGGATACTGCAAGAGATCGCTCTGTCACGCAAGGCCGGGCTCACAGAGCGTTTTCCGTGGAAACGACCAGCTCGGGGAGGGTAAAGCGAAAGCAACTGCCCTCGCCGGGTACGCCGCTACTCTCAACGTGAATTTCGCCGCCATGCATCTGCACCAGGTTGGCAACAATATAGAGGCCCAATCCGACCCCACGCTTCTCGCTGCCTACAACGTGGGGAACGCGGTAGAAACGCTCAAAGAGCCGGGCCTGGGCATCGGGAGGAATTCCCATGCCTTGATCCTTGACGCTGACCTCAATCAACGCGGGCGACTGCTCATTCTGGTAGCGACGCAGGCTGACCGTTACGGAGCCGCCCAGCGGGCTGTATTTTATCGCATTCTCAACCTGAGCAATTTCCCCCAGGTCAACGCTAGCATTTTTCAGGGTGAATTGACCCTGATTGATGCGGGCCGCGTCCAGGAAAGTGGTCACAATGTTATTGAGTTGTTTGGTCTGGCCTATAATAGTTTCCAGATGATCGTCAACCGAGGAAGCAGGGGTGGCTCCCGTTTTGGCCCGGCGTAGGGCACGTTGGGCGCTCTGACTGCGTGCCAGAATAACCGTCAGCGGATTGCGAAATTCGTGTGCAGTAATCGCGAGAAACTCATTTTTCATCGTATCGGCTTCGCGCATCGCCGCCGCATTAGCGCGCGCCTCGATGGCCTCCTGTTGCCAGCGAGCCTGGTCCATAGCCACGCCTGCTAACTGAGCGATACCCTCGACAATTGCGCTATCCCAGTTGGTAAAGTTGATAGATGGCGGCGTTGACGCGAGCGAACGCTCCAGCAGAATCAGGCCGAGAATCTGTTGATCGTGCTGAATCGGCGCGGCCAGTACCACTGTTCCCGCGAAAGCGTGGGGCTGGTGCTCTTTGCTGATCAGTGTAGCATGCCCTTGCATGATTTGAGCAAAGAAACCATCTACCTGTCCCTCTACTGGGGCGAGCCAGGTCTGCTGTTCCTGTTGCCAGCGGGCCTCTTCCGTGGGTGAGAAACCAAGCGAAAGCAGCGGCTCAAAGGTGGAGTGTGCCTGCTGAAACAGGTAGACCATTCCGCGCTTACAATGGAGCGTGGCGAGTGCTTCAGTCAGCACGCTATGCAGGATTTCGCGGATATCTGTGCTATAGGAGACGGCCTCGGCAATGTGTAAGAAGGCCTCCAGGGCCTGGTGAATGCTCTGCTCCGCCTGCACCTGCACTGTGATATCCCGAAATGCTGTGACCAGACCGCTTTGCTGTTTGCTGGTATCTCTCAGCGGAGTTGCGGTAATTTCCATGACACGCGGTATGCCATCAGCTCTGGTCATGAGGAGACGCTCGCCTCGCACCTCTGCCATGCCGTGTAAAGCGCGGGTCGGCGGAAAATCTTCATGGGAGATCGGCTGCCCATCCAGGGTATAGGTAGGATGTTGTTGGAGAAATGTCTCGATCGACGCGCTGGAGTAGAGTGGAACGCCGAGAAAGCGTGCCGCCGCGTGGTTGCGGGTGAGAACCTGTTCATCGGGCGTGAAGACCGTGATGCCCTCGGTCATCGCCTGAAAGACCGCGTCAAGCGTGTTCGCTCGCTCATTGGCGAGGTTCGCGGCCTGTTGGGCTTCGGTCAGCAGACGCGCTTTCTCAATAGCCAGGGCGCATTGGGCCGCGATATCTTGCGCGAAGGCATATTCTCCTCTGGTGGGTCTGCGATGTCGAGTGTAGTGAATCGCAATCAGACCAGGACAGTAGAGATCTGCCAATTGCGCTTCTTTTTCCTCTATCTGAAGGGCCTCTTTTGGTTTTCCGGATAGATCCCAGTGTGCTCCTCGTTGGGGAGAGCTGCCCATCAGCGGAACGACCAGGATAGTTTTCAGGTCAAACTGCTGCAACCACGCGACCTCCTGTTCTTCTGCCTGTTTCGCGCTGATCAAGACTGGTTTACCAGTAGAGATAGCTCGCTGGAAGTTGGGTAGATAGTCCAGCGAAAGGTTGGCGGGCGAGAAGCTATCGCTCAAGGGGTGCGCGGCGGGACCGACCGGGTGTAGCGTTGTGTCACCATCCTCTAAAAGCAGCGCCATGCCGTCATTGGCCCCCAGACCGCGTACCAGATGGTTGGTTGCAAGTTGAAGTACGGCGGGCAACTCTTCGCCAGAATTGACCGTCATAGCTACCTGATAGATGGCGCGCGCGCGTTCGATCAGGTTTTCGGCACGCTGTTGCTGTGTGTGAGCTTGCTGATAGAGGCGGGCGTTATCAATGGCCACGCTCGCCTGCTGGCCGATAGCGCGCGCCAACTGTTGCTGTTCGTCAGAGAAGGCATGGGTCTGCCCTGGATCGTCCAGCGACATCATCCCCACCGGGCGTCCATCGCGTATGAGTGCTATTAACAAAATTGAGTGGGTCTGAAAGGTTTCCGCGAGCGCGTGTACACTCGCTTCGGTACGCAAATCTTCGAGTGCGAGCATGCCACCCTCTGCGAGTAGGCGTTGGATAACAGGATCATCGATGGGCAAGGGGCTGCGACGCCAGATCGCATCCGCTGACTTTTGCATTTCTCTGGCAAGTTCGGGCGAGTCAATATAGTAGGTGATTGGGCGGAAGCGGTTCCAGGGTTCTTCCAGCAACCAGACAGCGCAGCGCATCACGTCGCACAGCTCTGTGGTACGCTTCACCAGCTCTTGCAGAATATGCTCAAGATCAAGCGAGGAATTTAAAATAGCGGCCAGTTCGCGCAGAATGACGCTTTCACGTAATGCTTTTTGCAAACGCGCATGCTCAACCCGATCAGTTGGTGGGCGACCCTTTCCTGACATGCTCCATATCCCCTTAAAATAATTGCAATTAGGCGGATTGTAAAATAGATTGAGAACTACTTTTTGTTAAAGCGTGCAGAAATATCGCGGCCTCAGCGGGGACGCTTGTGATTAAACTAAGTGTAGCAGATGAGTCTACTGTGCGTCAAGTGATAGAGAGCTTTTCCGGTGCTTCTACTGAAGCGATGATCAGAGCCTCTCCTCTCGTGCTAAACCATGGACAACAGACACCTGCAAAGAAAGCAGCAGGGTGCGCTTTCAGTGTTTCAGCGAACGACGAGCGGCTTTGAACCGGGCCAGGGCTTCTAATTCTGCTTTGTCAGTATCAAGTGTGGCCTGGTGAACCATCTCAGCAATGTTGCGTGGCCTGGCGCGCACATTCTCGGCGTAGAAAGCATTCACTTCAGCCCCAATCAGCAGGATCACTGCAAAGTAGTAGAAGAACAGCAGGAGGATTATCGCAAAGCCTGTGTTGCCAGTATAGCTGCCCAGGAAGTTCCTGATATACAGAGGGAAAATGGCGACATAGAGCTGTAGAGCCAATGCCGCTGCCAACGTGCCCCGCCAGCTATTGCGCAGGCTGATATGTTGATTGGGCACGATCATATAGATTGCCTGAAAGAGCAGCAGAGAGGCAATCAAACCACTTATCAGGCCTCCCAGACCAATGGAGGAGGCGAACAGCATAATGGGGATAAGCAGAATAAAGACCAGCAGCATGACGAGCGCCATCAGATTCTGGCGCAAAAATGAACGCGTGGGCGTGTGATAGATCACCGCGAAATAGTTCTCCATCGCGACAAAGAGCCGCGAGCCGTTGTAGAGCGCCAGCACAATCGCCAGCAGGCCCAGAAAGCCCGCGTCCTTGCGCAGAATAGTTATCGCTGGCCGCAGGACATCCTGGCCCAGCACAGAGGGGAAAATCGCGCTCAGGTGTGTGATGAGAGCTATCTGGTTCTCCTGGCTGAGCTTTCCTGAGACAAAGCCGACAGTTGCTCCCAGGGCAATCACAACCGGGAAGAGAGCCATCAGCAGGATGATATTGCCCTGGGAGCAACTGTCGGCAGGGCAATCACAACCGGGAAGAGAGCCATCAGCAGGTTGTAGGCCAGCCCGGAGGCGAAATTGAGCGTCCAGTCATTGAGAAATTTCAGCCAGAATTCTCCAAAGGTCTTGGCATCCGCCACAGCGATTCTGACCGGTTCATGCTCTTCTGCCTCGTTTAGAAGAAGTTTTGCATCGTTTTCGGCTGCATGAAGTATTCTTGTAGCTTCCTCTACTTTGTGCGATTCGTGCGAATTGGCGTCGACCAGCCGTTGCTCCGTCTCGTGCTCTTTTACCTCAACGAATCTGGTGCCGTCCTCAATCTTGACCGAAACATCTGTCTCGGTTTCGACCAGCACCTTCTGGACCTCTTGCGCTCCTGGTTGCCTGATGGTTGTTTCCTCTACCTCTGCGCTGTTGCGAACTGGCTCGCCCGCGTGTGGAGACGGGGGAGACGCGTTGTGTGGTGCTTCCTGTGCTTCCATGAATAGCCCTCTGAGAACAGGTGTAGGCAACTTTTTAGCAGCGGGAAAGCGTGGATAATGCCAGCACGCTTTCCCTTATCTCCGATAGGGTCAACATTGCTGCCATTATAACAGAGAGTAGATAAATATGCATCGATTTTTAGGTTCTTATCGAAATAGATGGGTGTAAATTGAAATTCTTCGGCAAAGTTGTATACTTTCATGTAGGTCTTTATCGAGCGTTGTCAGATTGGATACATGCTTTTCACTGCATATGTGTGTGCGAAGATAGAAAGTTGTTACCTTCCGTATGTTGCAACCCCAGGTTGACACCTCTCTGGCTCAACCATTAGAAAAGCACAAAGCGTCTGCAAGCATTCCTTTGCGCATTGGCGCGTCCTGCTTGGTCGCGATGGCCACCTCTGTGCATTATACTGATTACGGCCCGCTGATCCCGGTGATGCTCAAGGACCTGCACATCGCCGCCAGCCAGGCGGGTCTGATGTCTACGCTGCTTTTTCTCGGCCTGGCTGTAACCTACCTGCCTGGCGGAATCCTGGTAGATCGCTATGGACAACGTCCGGTGTTGCTGTGGTCGTTGTTGCTGATGACGATTGGCGGCGTGCTTCTGCCGCTCTGGCCGAATATCTTCTGGATTCTGGTCTGTCGTGCGGTGATTGGCTTCGGCTCAGGCGCGGCCTTTATCGCTGGTGCAGGCGTGGTCGCGGGGGTGGAGAAACAGGCCGCGTTAGCCCAGGGTCTTTATGGCGGGTGTGTCCAGATAGGTTCGGGCCTGGGATTGCTGCTCACGCCATTAATCTCTGCCCAGGTTGGTTGGCAGGGCGCGTTTCTCTGCTGGGGATTGGCCAGTGTGCCGGCCCTGCTGGCCTGGTTATTTGTGCGTGATGGCTGGGAGGCTCCGCGTGAGCGCAAGGTTGATGTCGTGGCCGGGCTGCGTTCGCCGTCCGTGTGGTCGCTTGGTCTGGCGCATATGGGCACATTTGGCGTAGGCAACGCCATTGCGGCCTGGATCTCCGTCTATTTGATCCATCAGTATAGTATATCTCTGGCACTGGCCGCGACCTTCGGCGCGTTTGGCCTGATCTCTGGTGCCCTGATTCGTCCCCTTGGTGGTTTCTTGCTTGGGCGCAAGGTGATTGGCTCAATCGCGCTGTTACGCATGGGTACTATTCTGGCCGCGCTGGGAGTCGCAGTGCTGGCTCTTCCCTTGCGCCTGCCCGCGCTGGCTGTTGTGGGCATGATCTTCATTGCGATTGGCTCAACCTTCCCCTATACCTCAGTTTTTGACAGCGCGGCCCAACTACGCACTGTCAGCAAAGGAGTAGCTCAGGGCATGCTCAGCGTTATCGCTTGCCAGACGCTACTTTGGGGACCGCCTCTGATTGGTTTTCTTTACCAGCAGACGGGCAATTTTTCCCTACCTTTTGGAGTGATTCTCTTTTTTAGCGCGATCGCCATTAATGCCTCTATTCTAGCTGGACCAGCATTTAAACAGGAGATGCGCTTGTAGAATGCTCTTTTCTCGTGCTGAGCGAGAGCTGATTGCAGCGAAAAACCGTGGAACAGTTTTTGCTGCAATCAGCTCTTACGCATCTCTTTTTTTTTGAGCTTTTCGCCAGGGAGCAAAAAGCTCAAAAAGAGATCGCCAAAACCCTTGACAGACTCGGCAAAAACGGCTATGATAATCCACGTCCGAAAGACAATAAGGCGCATTCGTCTAGCGGCCTAGGACGCCGCCCTCTCAAGGCGGAGATCACGGGTTCGAATCCCGTATGCGCTACCAT
>WNFI01347785.1_pt1 | contig 12887 bp, 12 predicted proteins | sample 5400471 | NCBI WGS metagenome assembly WNFI01 (sample SAMN13153348, study PRJNA577476) | soil metagenome | isolation source: 100 cm saprolite on Douglas fir-dominated hillslope | place: USA:California | collected 2013-09-17
ATGATGTGGTTGATGCCAGGCACCAGGAAGAAGATGCCGAGCGCGATGCCTAAAATGGCCAGGACGATCCCACCAAAGAAAATTGCTGGATTTTTCATGGGAAAGGTTCCCTTTCTTTATTGTGTTTTGGTTGAGACGAATCTCATATGTTTGTACTTCAGGATGAATATAGCGAAAAACTGGCCAGGCGTCAACCGCACCATGACCAATGTGGATGTCGATTAGGAGATAACAGTAGACCCTCCTCCGCTTTGGAGGAGGGTCTACTTGCTAGCGAGCAATGAGTTAGGCAGCCTTGGGCTTCAGGACGAACGCGCCAACGATACCGGCGATCAGCAGAACAATGCCAACGATCAGGCAGACCAGGCCACGGGTGGGGTGGTCGTGCTTAATGATGTCCCAGTACACGCCGAGCGCGAGAGCGATGATGCCGACGACGGCAACCACGTAGGAGATGGTTTTCGTGTTCATTAGGAGAGTCCCTCTTCTAAAAGCTAAAATACCTGCCCTGGCTATTCAGGGCACGTCTATTGTATCAAACGGTTGGCGTTTTGCAAACTACATATGCATATAGAAATTAGCCATATTTGGTAGACTTTTTTGTCGGATGGTACAAGCTGAATTATTTTAGGACAGATGAATATTTTTGGGGCAGTAATTCCTGAATGGCGCGCTAATAAAAAAATGGGGAGAGAGAACAGTATCTCATCCCCAAATCTTCTTCTCGTATGGCTCTATTAGCCCACATATCTCGCACAAAGCAGGCGTAGAGAGGTTGGTTCAAAGACTGTGCGCGAGATGGCGCAGGGGCCAGGCAACTTTCTCAAATACTCGCCAAGAATTTCATAATTGAGAAAGTTGCTGTCCCCTGAAAGTACTACGCTGATGATAATCGATAGCTTCTATTACTCATTCTGCAGCATAAGTTTGTATGTTGGTTCACATACCAGCGAGCCATCTGGTTTGCTGAAGAAATAGTAGCAATTGGTCTGCGCTGGCGAGGCCGCGGCTTTCAGAGCGTAGAGATTTGGGCTGGCGATCGGTGTCGGCGTCCACCCAGAATGTGTATAGGTATTCCAGGGGCTATTGGGATCGACCTGAGGCCCCGTACCAAAGTTATTGAGATCTTGCCAGTATTTGCCGTCCGAGGGCGGGTTGTCGGTTTCGCGCGCGTACTCCACCGTGGGGTCCGACTTGAGATACGGCCCTCCGACGTCGGAACTCGGCTGATAAATGCGTTTCCAGTAGATACCAGCGATCAGCGGCATCTGCCCGGCATTGCTCGCCTCGCGCTGGGCGATTGAGGCCAGAACAACCATCTGATACTCCGTGAGCTGGTGCTGCTGGGCCAATGCAACCAGGTTATTCTGCTGCACCACCTGATCGAACTCTGTGAGCATCATATCGATGACCTGCACAGTGTTGTAGCTGGCCGGGATCAGGTAGGTATCCGGGTAGAGCAGACCTTCCATGCTGGGCGCGTTCTGTAGAATAGGGAATTTTGCCGCGTCGGGGAATTGACCCGGGTGGTGGGTGTAGGTTAGAAACTGCTGCTCGTTGAAGTTGGCTAGCCCCGCTTGACTGGCCTGCGCGGCGATCTGTTCCAGACGCCAGCCATCGATGACCGCCAGGCGTTTCTCATCAGGCTGTCCATTCTGTAGCTTGGCGATCATCTGATCAATACTCATACCAGGGGTAAGCAGATAGGCTCCAGCCTGTAACTGGGTGTCCAGTCCCTTGACCCTGGCCCAGATACGGAACGCGAGGGGATTGCGAATGAGGCCCCTTTTGTACAAATCATCGGCAATTTCCGGAGTTGTCTCGCCGCTCTGAATCACCAGGGAAATCTGGGTAGTTTGTGTGAGGGCAGGCGGCGCGAAGACCGTCGTAACGGTCGTCCAGGCTCCGTACGTGACCCCAAAAATTACTATCGTTACCAGGAATACGGCGATCATTGCGCCGTGGCCTCGCTTCTTCATCATGATTATCCTCAGTCGAGCTCGACCACATTGGCCGCAGCGTTTCTCTCTCATATCTCTGGCTCGTCAGAGCACGTCTATTGTAGTAAACGACCAGTGTTTTGCGTGATATATACATGCATCTAAATTGGCTAATTATAAAGGGATGAAGCGAGCCAAACGGACAACGAAAACTGTCCGTTTGGCTCGCTTCATCCCTTCTACAGCCCGCCCACAAGACTCTTTTAGCGTGCGTGCATCGCGAAGAGGATAGCCAGGGCGATCATGCCAAAGACTGCACCATAGATGGCAAAGGGAACCTCTAAGAGACCAGCCGCCGCGATCAGGGGGGTGCCCAGTAGGAAGGAGTAGCGAGCCGCGTCCTCGTGCGAGAGTCGCACGCTCAGGCCACCAACCATCGTAGCACCCGAACGCGAGAGGCCGGGAAGCAGCGCCAGCGACTGGAATAGGCCGACAATCAGTGCCTCTTTCCAACTCAGCGAGGTCAGAGGGCGATAACTTGCCTCACGTTCTTTGGCGTTCGCGAAGGCATACTTGACCTCCGAACGCTTGCGCATGGCTTCACCCAGGAAGAGCAGCGCCCCGTTGACAACCAGGAAAGACGCCGCGATCACTGCCGAGCCGAAAAGCTTTGTCAGCGGGTCTTGCAGCAGGATCCCAATCAGCCCACCGGGAATACAGCCAATAATAATCAGCCAGCCAACCCACTCTTCAGAGTCTTTCTTGATCTCCGCATTTTTAATACTCTTAAAAATGGTCATAATGACTTGCAGCCAGTCCCGCCAGAAATAGATCACCAGGGCGATACTTGTACCCAGGTGGAGAGATACTACCAGAGGTAAGAAGCAACTCTGGCCGTGACAGGCGGTGTTGGTGGCGAAATCCGGTGGAAAAAGCTGTGGGAGAAGTCCTGGTAGGATGACGGTGTGCCCCAGGCTGCTGATAGGAAAGAGTTCGGTAACGCCCTGTAGCAGGGCCAGAAAAATGGCCTGCCAGATATTGATATTCATAAAAAGTAACTCTCACTTGTTCGCGATTGTGTCCACGGCCAGTGTATGAAACGCGACAGTAGACATGTATTCATGTTAGTTTTGTGGTAAGTACTGCTGTTCCAGTTGTTGGAATTGCGCGTACGTTGGCACGCAAACCAGCGAGCCATCTGATTTTTTGCTCAGGAAATAGTAGCAGTTGGTCTGCGCTGGTGAGGCTGCAGCCTGGAGTGCTTTCAGGTTTGGGCTGGCGATCGGCGTTGGTGGCCATCCCTGGAACTTATACGTGTTCCAATGGCTGCTGGGATCGACCTTCCCGCCTGTATTGCCGAGCTGACCCCAATATTTGTCCGCCGAAGAGGGTGGATTATCGGTATCATGCGCGTACTGCACTGTCGGGTCGGCTTGAAGATACGGTCCGATTTCCGAGCTCGGCTGATAGATGCGTTTCCAGTAGATCCCGGCGATCAGTGGCATTTGCCCGTTGTTAGCGGCCTCGCGCTGGACGATCGAGGCAAGGATCACCATCTGATACTCTGAGAGTTGGTGCTGCTGAGCCGTGGCGACCAGATTGTACTGTTGCATAACCTGGTTGAATCCATCGAGCATGGCGTCGATAATCTGGACGGTATTATAATTGACCGGGATAAAATAGGTATTCGGGAAGAGCAGCCCTTCCATGCTGGGCACATGCTGCAGGATAGGATACTTTGCCGCGTCAGGGAATTGATCCGGGTGATGAGTATAGGTCAGGAACTGCTGCTCGTTAAAGCCGCCCAAACCGAGAGAGTTCGCCTGCGCGGCGATTTGCTCCAGACGCCAGCCATCGATAACCGCCAGGTTTTTCTCATCAGGCTGCCCATTTTGCAGTTTGGCGATGATCTGATCAATGCTCATGCCAGGGGTGAGCCGATAGGCTCCGGCCTGCAAATGCGTGTCCAGCCCTTTGAGCCGCGCCCAGATGCGAAAAGCCAGAGGATTGCGAATGAGACCCCGCTTGTACAAGTCGTCGGCGATGCTCTGGGTTGTCTCGCCGCTCTGAATCACCAGGGAAATTTGATTGGTTTGGGTGGCTGCAGGCGGCGAGAAGACCGTTGTGATGGTCGTCCAGGCTCCATAGATCAGACCGAAGACCACCAGTGCAACCAAAAATATGGCGATCAGGGCACCGCGTCCGCTTTTTTTTATTCTCATTATCTATCCTCTATCCCATTCGACCTCGTTGGTCGCAGCGTTTCTCTCCTGTGGGTGCTGGTCCAGGTAGCTTTGCAGAATGACAGCCGCTGCCAGGGCATCGATGCCCTGTTGGTTGCGCTGTTTGCGCCGGTGGCCGCCTTTCCCGCTCCCACCTTGCCCCTGGCGGCGCTCGCGGGTCTTCTGTCCTCGTTCAGCCAACAAGCGTTCGGCTTCCACGGTGGAGAGCCGCTCGTCCCAGAAGGTGATCGGTAGGGAAATATGTGCTTTGAGGCGTTCGGTAAAGGCCATGATCCGTTCCGCCTGCGCGTGGATCGCTCCATCCAGGCTCACGGGCAGGCCGACGATCAGCCCTTCCGCCTCGGTCTCTGCAATGAATTGTTGTATGGCTGCCCAGGTTTCCGTTTCATCGCGCGTCACGCGCAACGTCGTATAGGGCGAGGCCAGGAATCCGCTCGCGTCGCTTAACGCGACGCCGATCCTGACCTCGCCAACGTCCAGGGCCATCAGGCGTGGCATAGGTAATACTATCTCCGTAGCAATTTGTCTGTTCCTACTCTCAGTATAACGAAGCAGCAGCCTGTTTGGTCCGCCTCTTAACCATTTGGCACATGTTGCGGTGACGTCTGCTGAACTGGTCGCAGGATAATGTGGATATTATCCGCGCGCAGTGGCAGGATGCTGAGAAATGTGGGCAAGACGCTGATCTGGACGTTCTGGATGCCTGCCTGAGCCATGCTGCTCTGTAGATCGCTTTTCGCCTGGGCGGTGCCTTTGCCTGTCAGGGAACTGCTGATATCCTGTACGGGAATTTGCCGGTAGATCTCTCCGCTAGCTTGCGCTGTGATCGCCAGGGTGTTGCCATTTTGCGAGGACGTGCCCTGCGCGTTGGTGAGCGTGACTGGCAGTTGCGTGGCCAGCACAGATGGCTGGCGCAGCTTCAGAGCCGCCGCGTTTAATTGCGCGCCAGCCGCTTTCTGCAGATTGGCTGCCCGCGCCACCAGTATACTGACATGCAGCGCGAGAGTGCCGGAAAATGTTCCTCCAGTGGCCGCCTGACCGGCTCCCGGAGCGCCGCTGAGTTGCTCTTCTGGCAGCGGGCCAGCGCTGCCCAGCACATCGGGCACAAGCGTCCCGCGCAGGTCGCCGGTGTGGATCTGTTGGCTCAACCAGCTCGTGACCTCCTGCTGCAATTTCTTATGCAGGGTGTGGGTCAGCGCTTGCAAATCCTGCGTTGTGACTGCTGGTACGTTTGTCGCGCCGCCCCCGCTGGTGGAGTGTGGATTGTTGACCGCCAGGTTGATGCTTGCGCTATTGGTGTGGTTATATTGCGCAATACTGCTCACACTGGCTGACGGAATCGTCGCGATGCTGTTGGCTGGCACGTTTCCACTATCCCCCGCCTGCTGTGCACTGACTGGTACGGCGGGAAAGTTACTATTAGCGGGAATGAACGTGACCAGTCCCTGGGCGCGCGCGTTGCCAACCCTGGTGGTCCCGCTCGCTGTACCCTGACCATTGGTGGAGAACGTATCTTGCAATCTCTGCGCTAGCACATCGCCCTGCACGTTGGCGTGGGGATCTGTCGTGGCATTCAGATGGACGGTCTGGCTGAACGCCTGGGTCTGGAGCGAGATCGTGACGGTTGCTGTGGGCACGAGGTAGAAAAGCAGCCCGGCCACTATTAGCAGCGGGATCAGAACGGCGAATACAATAGTCAGGCCGCGATTGTTGCCGCGAGCTTTGCGTTGGGGGCTGGCCGCTTGCCTGGGCGGAGTTGAGGGCGGCGGTAAAAGTTGTCGATTGGGCGCGCGTTGGGCTGTAGGTAGAGGCGTAGGGGCCACGCGTCCCCGCGCGCCTGCCTGGGGCATCGTCCCTGGCGCGAGCGTCTGTGACTGACGCGGATTCGCACTGGCCAACCCTCGCGACGGGCGCGGATTCTGAGTTGCACCGGCCAGTCCCCGCGAGGGACGTAAAGGCTGCGAACGGGCCTGCGCTGGCCTGTTCGGGAGCGCTAACAGGTCCTCATCATCATTGAAATCTTCTGAGCCTGTGCGAGGCGCGCGCGGCGAACGCCGCGCCGACGATTGCATTTGCCCTGTGCGCGTGCGTGGGCGTGCCTCCTGCTCGCGCAATCGCTGAGATGGTCTCTGCGGCTGCGGTGCCTGTTCTATTGCTGGCAGGTCAATCGCGCCCATATCGCCCAGATCCTCGATCTCGCTCTCCATAATTTCTGTTGAGCGGTCAGAGATATCGGGCACGCCTGTCCCGATATCCGTCGGCGAACTGCGGAGAGAGCCTCGCTGCTCTGGCAGAGGCGAGTACGGTGGCTCATCCTCCAGATAAGCGTAGGGATCAGCTCCCCAGCGACTGGCTTTTGAGGCCCTGCTTTCCGCTGCCCTTGACTGCTCCTCAGCCTTGCTCGTGCCCTCCCTGGCCGATTCTCGAATACGTTGCGCCGCTGTATAATCGTCGTAGTACTTGAGATCTTCTTCCGCGTCCTCATCCTCAAGATGTGGCACCGACGGGCGCACAGAAGGGGTGGTGTTGATATGGAAATCATAGGACGGACCAAATTGACTCTCAGGTTTCTCGAATAGTCTGGCCGGGGCGACTGGTTGGTTGCTGTCAGCTTTCAGGCCTCTCTGTCCGGGGCGCTCAAGGGTGCTCTCATCCTCGTAATCTGCCTGTACGGGTGTGGGGGGAACCATAGGCCGTTTGCTAGACGCTGGCGTTGGGCGTCGTTGGCCGCCAGGTTGCTGCGGTACCTGGCCCTCCGGACCGCCGCGACTTCCACCAACACGTGAGCGGGCGCTACCGCGTGTTGGCGCGCTCCCTGGACGCGTGCTGCTGCCTGTGCGTGGTCGGCTGCTGGGCGATTCTTGTGTCTCCGCCACCCTGAAGCCAGCCGCGCGTGCCACAGCTCGCACTTGCCGATCCGGGCTGATCACCAGCAGCTCTTTGCCCAGTTCGCGCATGCGCGCGTGAATCAGCCGCCAGCCCACGTGGCTGCGTAACTGCGTCTGCTGTGGAATGACCAGCGTGATCCGGCGCGCCTGTGTTCTCTCCAGGCGTTCGCGTACACTGGTCAGTTCCTCTTCAGGACTCAGATAGATGATCGTTTGCTCGTCGGTCATATGCCCTTGCTCCCCCTCGTGCTGCATAGATTAGTTAACAATAGCTCTGGCTCTCCCACGCCAGAAACTTGCGGGCTGCGTGCTTAGATATGCATCGTATGAATCACCTGGGTGAGCGCTCTCTCCAGGACGCTGTCTTCATTCTGCAGGTCAATGGCCTGGTAGGCCAGCGCCATGGGCGTGATATCCTGCGCATTTTTCAGCAGGTGGTTCGGATCGGCGATGCTCGTGACCATCGCTGGCTGAATCGTCTGGATGATCGGCGGATGTGAGAATGGCAGCCGTTCGGTCCAGGGAAAATTCTCCAGCTTTTCGCTCAGATCGGGCAAACTCGAACCTCCGCCCACCATATAGACTGCTGGCGGCAGCAGCTCGCCCTTGGCCAGCTCCTCAATCAGCAACTCCACGCTGTCCATCCAGGTTTGTACTTCTGAAGCAAAAATGTGCTGAATCTCGTCGCTTTCGGCCCCCTTGACGGCTCCCTGACCGTAGCTAATTTTCAGCTTCTCGGCGTCTTTCAGGGAGAGACCTTTGTGCGCAGCCAGTCGGCGGGTGAACGTGCGCCCGCCCAGCGCGAACATCCGTGTCTCTTCGATTCCGCCCTGGCGCACCAGCGCAATATCGGTCGTGCCCCCACCGATGTCGATAAAGATTGCCCCACTATCGGCGCTGGCGTTGCGGCTCAGGCAGCGAGCCAGTGCGTATGGCTCGGCAACAATTGTGACCAGAGTCAGATCAAGCCCCTGTGCTACCGTCTCCAGCGCGCCCAGTTGCATTAAGGGGGCGAAGGCGCTGAAGAGGGTGAGCGTGAAGTGCCGTCCACGGAAGCCGATGGGATTACTGATCGCCTGTCCGTCGATGCTCACAGAGATAATCGCGGCATTGGTGAGTCGTACTTCGATGTTGGGATAGCCGGTTTCTATGGCGATTCGCTCTTTCGCGCCCTTTAAGAGTTTTTGCTGCGCGCCAGAGATAATGCTCTCTAATTCTTCCGGGGTAATCGGTCGCGTTGGATGCGAACGCTGTTTGGTGATAGTGATCGAGCTGCCTTTGACCAGTTCGCCCGCGATGCCAATGACGGTGTTAGGCGCGATCACTCCGCCCGCGGCTGCTTCGGCCTGTAAGAGCGCCTCATTACAGTTCGCGATCACGCCGGGGATATCGGTGACGATGCCATCGGACATATGGCTATAGCTCTGCTGGTGGCGTCCCACGCCAAGCACGACGCCAATATCATCCTGCACCTCAATGATCATCGCTTTGGCGTACGCGGTGCCGATGTCCAGCGCGGTATACAACTGGCGCTGGTCGTCTCCCAGCGTGTAGCCGCTTGAGGCGCTTTCCAGGCCAGAATAATAGCCGTTCTCTTGTTCTCTTGATCCTAATAGAAAATTGCGCAGACGCTGCAAGGGGTTCGGCATGCTTGTCTTCCTGAACTCTCTGATTTTATACTTCCTTATTAAAGAACGCATAAGCACCCCCGCACATCACATTAACCGGCGTTCTCTTTGTTTTCTTACACGCGCGCGTCCTATAAGACGCTTCCACAAACGCGCAGAGTGTATCCGTTCATGCCTGTTCTAGTATGTTATAGCACTCTAGCCTGGAGAGCGCAAGGGCTTTGTCTGCATTAAGCTTTGCCGGAGGATCGAACGGGCTGCAGCCCGTTCGATCCTCCGGCAAAGCTTAATTTATATGCTCTTTTACAAACTTCGTCACCAGATCGAGGGCTGCCCCCAACTGATCCTTGTCCTTGCCACCGCCCTGGGCCGATTCCGGGCGCCCGCCGCCCTTGCCACCGAGCTTTTGGCCGACAAGCCCGGCGATCTTGCCCGCGTGCAGCCCGCGTTTGGTCAGATCTGGCGAAACGCTTACCTGCAGGCTCACGCGCTCATCGAGCACGCCAGCCAGGACGACCACGCCGGAACGCCCAAGCTTGTTGAGCACCATATCACCCATCTCGCGGATGACTTTATCATCGGGCACGTCCACACTGGTGGCGACCACAGGTACGCCCGCTACCTCGCGCATGTGCGCGGCCAGCGACTCGGTCTGCTGCTGGGCCTTCTCGCGCTGGAATTGCGCGATCTGCCTGCGAGCTGCGGCCAGATCTTGTAGCAGCCCATCGACTCTGTTCTCCAGCAGATCGGGCTGCGTCTGCAACTCGCTGCTCACTCGCTCGACAGCAGCGCTGCGCTGGCGCAGATGCGCCTCGGCTCCGCGCCCGGTCAGGGCCTCGATACGCCACGCGCACATTCTCATCATATTTCTCACCAAACAGCGCCATCGCCCCGGTAGCCATCGCTTCCTTGATCGGCATGATGCGGGTGTTGACCGTGTAGTTGTGGCGAATCCAGCGATTGATCTGGTCGTCAAGGTGCGCCAATTCCTCGGCGGTCAGCGGTCTGGGGCAGGTAAAGTCGAAGCGCAGACGCTCTGGCTCGACCAGCGAGCCGCGCTGCTCAACCGAAGTGCCGATCATATCGCGTAGTGCTTTGTGCAACAGGTGCGTGGCGCTGTGGTTGCGCATGGTATCCTCGCGCCGCTGCGTGACCACGTCGCACTGCACGCTGTCACCCACGCGTAGGTAGCCCTCGTTGATTTTGCCATAGTGGACGATCAGTCCCTTGATAGGCTTGCGCGTATCCTGCACCTGGAACATGCCCAGCGAACTCTCGATTTCGCCCCGGTCGCCGATCTGACCGCCGCTTTCGGCGTAGAACGGCGTGGAGTCGAGCAAGAGCAGGGCCGACTGTGGCGCGCTGATCATCTCCACTTCCTGCCCATCCACGACCAGTCCAATGATCTTGCCTGAGCCATTGACCCCCTGATAGCCGATGAACTCGGTCGGCCCGACCCGCTTGAGAATGGCGTCCAGCGCCTGATCGTCCTTACCCTGCACGAAGACATTGGTCGAGCGGCTCCGCTCTTGCTGGCGCTCCATGGCATGCTCAAAGCCCGGTGTGTCAACGATAAAGCCATGTTCGCCCGCTACTTCCTGGGTCAGTTCCAGCGGGAAGCCGTGTGTATCGTAGAGTTTAAACGCGTCATCGCCCGGAATCGTATGCTTGTCCTGCTTCTGGAGATCCTCCAGCAGATTGTTCAGCAGGAAGAGGCCCGCGCTGAGCGTCTGGCCAAATTTCTTCTCTTCAAAGCTCAGAATTTCTACGATGCGATCGCGCTGTCGGCTGAGTTCGGCGTAGTAGATATAGCCGCGCCCCTCGTTGCTGGGCAGCACACCATCGGCAGCGAGAAAAACTAGCGCGCGTCCGTGATCAGCGATTACGCGTAGCGAGGCATCGGCCTTGTGGTCATGTCCATAGGTCACGCCAGCCAGGGCCGCGAATTTTTCGATAATTGGACGGAAGAGGTCAGTATCGAAGACCGATTCTTTGCCCTGCACAATCAGCGCGATGCGCTCCAGGCCGAAGCCGGTATCGATATTCTTCTTTGGCAACGGCGTGCGCTTGCCGTCCAGATCCTGGAAATACTGCATAAAAACGAGATTCCAGATCTCCAGAAAGCGCTCGCATTCGCAGCCCGGCGCGCAGTCAGCCTGTCCGCAGCCATGCTCAACGCCGCGATCGTAGTAGATCTCCGAGTCCGGGCCGCATGGACCGCTGGCTCCCGGAGGTCCCCACCAGTTGTCATCCAGGCGCGTAATGCACTCGCGATTTTTGCCTGTGATCTCTTCCCATAACTGCGGGGACTCGTCGTCATCGGGGTGAACGGTTGGATAGAGCAACTCAGCCGGCAGACCCAGCTCTTTGGTCAGGATCTCCCAGGCCCAGGTGATGGCCTCGCGCTTAAAGTAATCGCCGACGGAGAAATTGCCCATCATTTCAAAAAAGGTCAGATGGCGCTCGTCACCTACCTCATCGATATCGGTGGTGCGAAAGCACTTCTGTACCGAGGTCAGTCGGGCTGCTGGCGGAGTCTCGCGACCCAGGAAGAATGGAATCATTTGCTGCATGCCCGCAGTAGTTAGCAGTACCGTTGGATCGTTGCGCGGTACCAGCGACGAACTGGGCATAACGGTATGGCCTTTGCTCTCGAAAAAGCTCAGGAAGCGTTCGCGAATTTCCGAGCCAGTCATAGGTATCTCCTCTTTATCTGAAAAAAGCGCTTTTGTTGTTTGCGTGGAGGGAGTGCTGCTGGCTCTGCCTTTGGTGTTAATACATGATATGATAATGACATCCGGGCGCGACCACATGTACCCCTGGACGGCTTGCCGCCGTATTGATATACACGGCATTATACCAGAGGAGCGGGTTTTCCGCAACGATAAGGTGATGAGATGAGCAGTATAACCGACCGTCTGCTTCTTCCTCGCAGGACGCTGCTGGTGTTGTGCGGCCCGGCAGGCTCCGGGAAAAGCACATTTGCCGCGCGGCGCTTTCCCGCAACGAACATTGTCTCATCCGATCGCTGTCGTGGCATGATCTGCGACGATGAGAACGACCAGACGGTCAATCGAGATGCCTTCGACCTCTTCTACACTATTCTGCAAAAACGCATGCTGCTTGGACGCTCCTGCGTGGCGGATAGCGTAGCGCTCAAACCCTATGCCCGCAACTATCTACGCAACCTTTCGCGCCGTTTCGGCTACTACGGTTGCCTGCTGATCTTCGACACGCCGCCCGCCGTTTGCCTCCAGCGCGACAGTTTGCGTACGCGCCAGGTTGGGGCGAGCGTTGTGCGGTATCACTCTGGCTTGCTGGCCCAGACCCTGCTCGACGCCCCCAACGAGGGCTGGGAACTGGTACGCGTGTTACACGAAGATGAGCAGGATTTAGAGGTTGCGTTTGATACCTGATGCTCAAATACGTTTATCTATGGTAGAATAGATCGACATACATATGGTATGTGAGGTAAAAACGGGGTTTTAGAGCAACCGCTCCTGGCTCCTGTGGCGTCAAGAAATGGAGGGTCTTATGAAAAAATCTGTTTCTCGCAACCTGTATCTCCTGGGTATTCTTTTTGGCATTGTGGCCGGGGTTCTGTTCGCCCTGGGGGCGCAAGGGAGTACTTTCGCGACATCTGGTAATACGACCACGGTGACGAGTGTTGGCAATCCCACCCTGGTGGCGATTGCGGGTATCCTCGCGGCGATTGCAGGTCTTCTGGGCTTGATTGCCTGGATCGGTGCGCTGGTCAGAACCGCGCAGTTGGGTCGTTGGGGTTGGTTTGTTTGCCTGCTCGTCCTCTCAGGCATTACGATGCTAATCTACATTTTTGCCGGTCCCAAAACTTCAGCGAACCAGCCAGTATATCAGGCTCAGTATCCACCCCAATACCCACAACAAACTCCGCCTCAGTATCCGCAACAGTAGTTTGCTTGATGTACCAGGAATCGCCCTGGTATGTCAGCCAATACATGCGAGGGAAAACGATCACAACCGTTTTCCCTCCCTGTTGCCTTTGCCTGCCATGATTAGAATAGATATATCTGGATGCTTTGTTGTGGACGGACCCCGTCTCACGATGGGTCGCGAGATCCATCGCGTGCTTTCGCGAGTGAACGGAGGCCTTCATGAATAAAACCCTCAGCCGCGTGCTTTTTCTCTTTGGAATTATTGCAATGCTTG
>WNFI01676545.1_pt1 | contig 12887 bp, 10 predicted proteins | sample 5400471 | NCBI WGS metagenome assembly WNFI01 (sample SAMN13153348, study PRJNA577476) | soil metagenome | isolation source: 100 cm saprolite on Douglas fir-dominated hillslope | place: USA:California | collected 2013-09-17
CACCTCGATAAGGTTTCCTATTGGAGTCGCACCGTCCTCGTGCCGCTGTTGGTGCTGCAGGCGCTCAAGCCGAGAGCGCGCAACCCCAAGGGGATCGCCATCGAGGAGCTTTTCCTCGAGCCGCCGCGCACGATCGGTCTCGCGCCGAAGGCGCCGCAACAGAAAGCGCTGTGGTTTTGGTTCTTCCGCAGCGTCGATCTCGTCCTCCGTTGCATCACGTTTCCCAGGCGTTTGCGGCAACGCGCGATCGAGCGCGCATCGGCATGGGTCACGGAGCGCCTCAACGGTGATGATGGTCTCGGCGCCATTTTCCCGGCGATGGCGAACAGCGTGATGATGTTCGACGCGCTTGGCTATGCGGAACACCATCCCCAGCGGGCGATCGCACGCAAATCGGTCGAGAAGCTTCTGGTCGTGCATGAGCACGAGGGCTATTGCCAGCCCTGCGTCTCGCCGATTTGGGATACCGCACTCACCTGTCACGCCTTGCTCGAAGTCGGCGGCGATCGCGCCGCGGCCCAAGCCTGCAAAGGTCTCGAATGGCTGCTGCCGAAGCAGATCCTGGGCGTCAAAGGCGACTGGAGCGCGCGCCGGCCCAATATCCGGCCCGGCGGCTGGGCGTTTCAATACGCAAATCCGCACTATCCCGACGTCGACGACACGGCGGTCGTGGTGATGGCGATGGATCGCGCGCAAGGCTCGGGCGCGCACGATAAGTTCCGCGCGTCGATTGCTGCCGCACGGGAATGGATTTTGGGCATGCAGAGCGACAACGGCGCCTGGGGCGCGTTCGACGCCGACAACGAGTACTACTATCTCAACAATATCCCGTTCGCCGACCACGGCGCTTTGCTCGACCCGCCGACCGACGACGTGACGGCGCGCTGCGTCTCGATGCTGGCGCAGATCGACGAGACGACGCCGAAGAGCGCGGCGCTTGCGCGCGCAGTCGACTATTTGCGTCGCACGCAGATGGAAGAGGGAAGCTGGTATGGACGCTGGGGCATGAATTACATCTACGGCACCTGGTCGGTCTTGTGCGCCCTCAATGCCGCCGGCGTCGATCCTGCTTCACCTGAACTGCGCAGGGCGGTGGCGTGGCTTGTCAGGATCCAAAATCCGGACGGCGGCTGGGGCGAGGACGGCGCGAGCTATAAGCTCGATTATCGCGGCTATGAGCGGGCACCAAGCACGGCGTCGCAAACCGCTTGGGCGCTGCTCGGCCTGATGGCGGCAGGAGAGGTCGACCATCCCGCGGTCAAGCGCGGGATCGACTATCTGGCACGCACGCAGGGCGACGACGGTTTTTGGAACGAGCCGCGCTACACGGCTACGGGCTTCCCGCGCGTGTTCTACCTGCGTTATCACGGCTACCCGAAATTCTTCCCGCTGTGGGCGCTTGCGCGCTACCGCAACCTCAAGAATGCCAATTCGCGCTCGATGCGGTACGGAATGTGACGCGTCGTTCCCACCGCTGCGACCCGGAATGAGAACTCAAATCCGTGCGCCCTGCCGCCGGTCTTGGTCGCGCTCAACCTTGGGCTGTAGTTGCACGTGCGATCCGCTACAACCCGCATTGTAAATAACAAGCGGAAAACAACGGCAGCCACCCGCAACCCTCGCCCTTCGCCTGTCGGCGGCGCAGCTGGGTGTCGCGGCCCAATCGACTTCCCGTCGTGTCTCCAATGCCTTAGCCTCCTTCTGCAACCTTGGGTCGTGCGCAGGACTGCCAACTTCGGCTGTCGTCGCCGACGGACCGAGGAAAAATAACAAGCGATAACAAGCAAAATGCGGAGGACCGCGATCCTCGAAGCAACGAGACCCCCCCGCGGCGCCGTCTCCTATTGCCGGGTTCAAGGCGACAAAACGTTCGCCCAACCCGCAACGGGCTCGGCTTCCATGCACAAATTCGGTGAATACGTTTTTCTGGAAGATTCTCGTTACGCACGTCAAGCGAAATCTGCACGCGCCTTGCCTCTCGGCGCGTCGGCGCGCCCTGGCGTGACCCGGATGCGGCTTGGCCTCGCCGCTGTCGGGGCTCGGCCGCAATGACGAACGAAAGAGTTGGCTTTACTCCGCCGCCTCGAGCGGAGCCCGTTTTTCGGCCTGTTGAATGGCCGCGAGTTCGTGCTCGACGTGGCGCGAGAACACGAATTCCGCCGCGCGCTGCTTGTCGAGCGGAATTTCCGGTGCCATCGGCCCCTCGGTGCGCGGGCCGAACACGGCGACCTTGAGCGCCTGCCAGGGCTGCGACATCGTCGCCGCGGCCGCGGTCGGCTCGTAGCCGCAGTGCGCCATGCAATTCGCGCACTTCTCGTACTTGCCGGTGCCGTAGGAGTCCCAGTCCGTGGTCTCCATCAATTCGCGGAACGTTTTGGCATAGCCTTCGCCCAGCAGGTAGCAGGGCTTCTGCCATCCGAAAATATTGCGGGTGGGCATGCCCCAGGGCGTGCAGTGATAGCTCTGGTTGCCGGCGAGGAAATCGAGGAACAGGTTCGAGTGGATGAAATTCCACTTTTTTCCCTTGCCCATGCTGAAGACCTTGCGGAAAAGCTCCTTCGTCTTTCTGCGGCTGAGGAAATGCTCCTGGTCGGGCGCGCGCTCGTAGGCATAGCCGGGAGAGATCGACACGCCAACGCCGAGTTCTTTGGCGTAGTCGAGGAAGGCCGCGACGTCCTCGGCCGGATGACCGTCGAAGATCGTGGCGTTGACGTTGACGGTGAAGCCCTTGGCCTTCGCAGCCTTGATCGCCGATACGGCGCGGTCGAACACGCCGGTCTGGCAGACGGATTTGTCGTGATGTTCGCGCAGCCCATCGAGGTGGACGGAGAAGAAGAGATAGGGCGAGGGCTCGAACAGATGCAGCTTCTTCTCCAAGAGCAGCGCGTTCGTGCAGAGCGAGACGAACTTCTTCTTGGCGACCAAGCCCTTCACGATCTCCCCGATCTCGCGGTGGATCAACGGCTCGCCGCCGGGGATGGCCACCATCGGCGCGCCGCATTCATCGACCGCGTCGAGGCATTCCTTGACGGAGAGCCGACGATTGAGGATGGGATCAGGATAGTCGATCTTGCCGCAACCGACGCAGGCAAGATTGCAACGAAACAGCGGCTCCAGCATCAGCACGAGCGGATAGCGTTTGCGCCCCAGGAGCTTCTGCCTGAAAATGTAGGCGCCGATACGGATTTCCTTGAGAAACGGGACTCGCATTCTTTCTGTGTTCCTGTCTTCTTCCTGTTTTCCAGTTTTGCCGCCTCAGGCTGTTTGATGACCGTCTCGGCTCGCCGCTAGTTCGCGCGGGAGGCGGAACTCTATATGCTCCTCGCGGCCCGGCAGAGTCGAGACTTCGACCTCGCCAAATCTTCGCAGCGTGTTTATGACGTCCTCGACCAGCACCTCGGGCGCGGAGGCGCCGGCGGTGATACCGATCGTTTGGGCGTCCTTGACCCACTCCGGCATGAGCTCGCTGCCGTCGGCGATGAGATAGCTCGGAATCCCGGCCTCCGCGCCGATCTCGCGCAGGCGATTGGAATTGGAACTGTTCTTGGCGCCGACCACCAGGATCACATCGACGTGATGGCTCAGTTCCCGCACCGCTGATTGGCGATTTTGCGTGGCGTAGCAGATGTCTCTGGTCTCCGGCCCGACGATGTTTTGGTAGCGGCGTTCAAGCGCGGCAATGATGCCGCGGGTGTCGTCGACGCTCAGCGTGGTCTGCGTGACATAGGCGACGGGCGTGTCGGTGGAAATGTCCAGCGCCTCGACGTCCTTCTCATTCTGCACCAGAACCACCGGACCGTCGATCTGGCCGAGTGTGCCCTCGACCTCCGGATGGCCCGCGTGGCCGACGAGGATGAGGACGCGACCTTGGGCGACGTAGCGCTTGCCCTGATTGTGCACTTTGGTGACCAGCGGGCAGGTCGCATCGAGCACGGGCAACCTCCGTCCGGCAGCCTCGTTCACAACGCTCTTGGCCACGCCATGCGCGCTGAAAATGGTAACGGCGCCCTGCGGCACCTCCGATAATTCTTCGACGAAAATCGCCCCCTTGGCCTTGAGGCTGTCGACGACGAACTTGTTGTGAACGATCTCGTGGCGGACGTAGACCGGGGGGCCGTATTTCTCGAGCGCGCGCTCGACAATCTCGATCGCGCGCACGACGCCTGCGCAGAAGCCGCGAGGTTGCGCCAGAATGACCTTCATGATCATCTCGCAGGGGCGCCCGTGGTCCGCAAGCGCCGCCCCGCAGCGCTCTCCCTGAGCATCTTTAAGTTCGTGATGGAAATGGCGTTGGCATCGAGCCAGCGTTTGGCATAGACCGCCGCCGGATGATCGTGATCGATCAACCAAGGCAGCGGGGAGGGCGGGACAGGATCCGGCAGGGACGTCGGCAGGGTCATGATTCCAACATTTTCCCACATAGGTTGGCGCAGGCACAGCCCAAATCAGCGGGAATTTGCGGTTCCGGCGACCCATCGTCGCGCTCGTCGAACTTGACGCGCCACTTTGGGGTTAGCCGACTTGATTGGTGTTCTGGCAGTGTTCCCGTGCAACCTGTAGTCGTTGTCAATGCAGTGCATTGCCTGATATCCCGCCGGCCATACTCGTCCGCGTTCCGCTCCATTCCTTCCGGTTGGATCCCAGTCGCATAGCTCCCAGGACTAGGCATGCTGCAGCAAGCGATCGTCACTATCGTTGATTTCTGCACCCGTTATGCCGCGCAAATTATTGGCATCGCGGCACTTTTTGGTCTCGCCGCGGCCGTATACGCGGCCGGCCATTTCGCCATCGACGCCGACGTCAATAAGCTTATTTCCAAGGACCTGCCGTGGCGGCAGCGCGAGGTGGCATTCGAAAAGTCGTTCCCCCCGAAGGAAGAAACCATCCTCGCCATCATCGACGCGCCGACCTCCGAACTCGCAACGCAGGCCACGGCGGCGCTAATCCAAAAGCTGTCCGATCAGAAGGATCACTTCCACTCGATCCTGGAGGCCGGAGGAGGGCCGTTCTTCCAGAAGAACGGACTTTTGTTCTTGCCAACCCCGGAGGTGGTCGCGCTCACCAAGAAACTCGGCGAAGCCAAGCCGCTGATCCAGACACTGGCGCAGGATTCCAACCTGCGCGGCCTAACCACCGCGCTCAATTACGGATTGATCGGCGTGCGCATGAACCAGTTCACGCTCGACAATCTCTCCGGGACCTTGAACATGGTCTCGGACACGCTCGACGAGGCCATCGCCGGCCGCCCAGCGAGCTTCTCCTGGCGCGCGATGCTCAACGGCAGGCCGCCGACTCCGGACGAGCGGCGGCGCTTTGTCGAGATCCGGCCGGTGCTCGACTACGCCGCGCTCATGCCCGGGAAGGTGGCGACCGATGCCATTCGGCAGGCGGCGGCCGATTTGGATATCGGCGCGCGATACGGCGCGCGACTACGCCTCACAGGTCCGGTCGCAATCGCCGATGAGGAATATGCCACCCTGGAGGAGGGGGCGTTCACCAACACAACCGTGACCATCGTGGTGGTGTTGACCATCCTTTGGCTTGCCTTGCGCTCGTTTGGGATCATCCTGGCGGTTGCCATCAGCTTGGTGGTCGGCCTTTCCATTACCGCTGCAATCGGCTTGGCCCTGGTGGGTGCGCTCAACCTCATTTCGATCGCCTTCGCCGTTCTGTTTATCGGGCTCGGCGTCGACTTCGGCATTCAGTTCAGCGTGCGCTATCGCGCCGAGCGTCACGAGGTCGACGAGCTCCACCAGGCGCTAGTCAATACCGCGAGGCACGTGGGCGCGCAGCTGACGCTTGCCGCGGCTGCAACCGCCGCCGGCTTCCTGTCGTTCCTTCCGACCGACTACAAGGGATTGTCCGAGCTCGGCTTGCTCGCCGGCCTCGGTATGATCATCGCGTTCCTGACGAGCGTAACCGTGATCCCGGCATTGTTGACGGTGTTGCGGCCGCCGGGCGAGCCGAAAGAAATGGGGTTCAAAAGCTTGGCGCCTCTCGATCGGTTCATGGAGCGCCACCGAATCCCGATCATCGTCGATACCGGGCTCGCCGTCGCGGCCGGCCTACCGTTGCTCTATTGGCTGCAGTTCGACTTCAATCCGCTCAATTTGAGGAGCACCAAGGTCGAGTCGGTTGCGACGCTCCTCGAGCTGCGAAGCGATCCGGCCATCGGCGCGAGTTCGATTTATGTGCTTGCGCCGAGCAAGGAGGCCGCGCAGTCCGATCTGGAGAAGCTCTCCAAGCTACCGGAGGTCTCGAGCGTAAAGACGATCGAGAGTTTCGTCCCCGCTGACCAGCAGCCCAAGCTTGCCGCCATCCGTCAGCTCGCGACCGTGCTCGATCCCGTGCTGCGGCCAGACCCCAACAAGAAACCGCCGACAGACGCCGATAATGTCGCCGCGCTCAAGGCCGCGGTCGATGCTTTGAAGCAATCGGCCGGCACTCAAACCGGACCTGGCGCGAGCGCAGCCAACCGGCTGGCGGACGACCTCGCGAAACTCGCCAGCGGAGACGAAGCCATGCGGGGGCGAGCGCACGCCGCCATGATCCCCTCGCTCAATACCGCGCTTGACGAATTGCGCCACTACCTGCAGGCGCAGCCGGTCACGCTCGAAACCTTGCCGCCCGAGATCGCGCGCGAATGGGTTACGCAAGACGGGCGTTACAAGGTGGAAATCCTGCCGAAAGGCGACCCGACCGACAACGAGACCTTGCGCCAGTTCGCGCGTGCGGTGCAGGCGGTCGTGCCGAATGCCACCGGCGGCCCGATTGCCATTCTTGAGTCCGGGCGCACCGTCGTGCGGGCATTCTTCGAAGCCGGCTTCTGGGCGCTTGGCTCGATCGTCATTCTGCTCTGGATCGTGTTGCGGCGCTTCGGTGACGTGCTCCTCACCATCATTCCACTGCTGATGGCGGGCGTCGTGACCATGGAGCTGATGGTCCTCCTCGGCATGAAGCTCAATTTCGCCAACATCATCGCGCTCCCGTTGCTGCTCGGTGTCGGCGTGGCCTTCAAGATCTATTACATCATGGCGTGGCGGGCCGGCCAAACCGGGCTTCTGCAGTCGAGTCTGACGCGCGCCGTGATGTTCAGCGCGCTCACCACCGCGACTGCATTCGGCAGCTTATGGCTGTCGAGCCATCCGGGCACCTCGAGCATGGGCAAGTTGATGGCGCTGGCGCTCGTCACCACCATGGCGGCGGCGGTGCTTTTCCAGCCGGTGCTGATGGGCCCGCCGCGCGACCCGAAGCCAAAGAGGTTCATGCGTCGCATCGGCGCGGGCGCCGCTGCGGCACGATCTCAGGAAGCGGTCGCTGCCGGCGCCGACAAGTCCACATAGACCTGCCCGTCTTTCACCTCGGTGCGGAAGGTCTTGAGATCGATGCAGCAGGGCGGTTGTACGACCTTGCCGCTCGGCACGTGAAACGCGCCGAAATGCAGGCTGCATTCGATGACGTCGCCTTCGAGAATGCCGTCGCCGAGATCGGCCGCGGCGTGGGTGCATTGCGCCTCGGTGGCGTAGAAGGTGCCGTCGATATTGTAGACGGCCACGCGTTCGTCCCCCACCTCGAAGCTCTTGACGTTGCCGGGCGGGAGGTCGGCGGCGGTACAGACGCGAACGAGATTTTCTGCCATGGCTTGACTGCGTGCAAAGGAGACAATGTGCTTTAGCGGGCTTGATGAAAAGTTCAATAGGGAAGGCCGGTGGCTTGCCTCCAGGCGCGATGCGGCCGAATTGCCCCTGTTTTGGACGGACATGTAGGATTGAGACCAGTATGTGAGGAGACCGATGGCCAAGCTCGACGACCTGATGGAAGAGCTCGTCACCGCTAACCGCATTCTCGCCCGCGAAGGCGTGGTGGATTCGTTCGGCCACATCAGCGTGCGCCATCCGGACAATCCGCAGCGCTATTTGCTGTCGCGTTCACGCGCGCCCGACTGCATCGAGCGGGACGACATCATGGAGTTCACGCTCGACGGCACGCCGGTCGATCCCCGTGGTCGCGCGCCCTATCTCGAGCGATTCATCCACGGCGCGCTCTACGAAGCGCGGCCGAACGTCATGTCGGTGGTGCACAATCACAGCGAAAGCGTCATTCCATTCGGAGTGACAGGCAAAAAGATCAAGCCCATCTTCCATATGGGCGCATCGATCGGCCACGACGTGCCGGTATGGGATTCCCATGACCGTTTCGGCGACACCGCCTTGCTGGTCGAGAACATGGACATGGGTCGCGACCTCGCAAAACGCATTGGCGCCGGCGGCACTGCGCTGATGCGCGGCCATGGTGCAACCGTGGCGGGCAAGAATATCCGCCACGCGGTCTATATCTCGGTCTATCTGGAGGTCAACGCGCGGCTGCAAAAGCAGGCCATGGACATGGGCGAGGTCAAGTTCCTGACGGCGGGCGAAGTGGACAAGGTTTCCGCGCGCACCGGCTCTTACGGCATCAACCGCGCCTGGGAAAACTGGTGCCGGCGCGCCGGCCGCCCATTCCGGGCGGAGCAGGGCTGACGCGGATCAGTCTCCGCAGTCCCTCGTCGGTGAGTGTCTTCGCCATCGAGCTGTGATCACTGATTGCTCAAACGGCGCGTCGCATCCGAGGCATAGCCAGCGACATTGTTGCACCGGGAGCTCCGTGCCTGCGGCGCGCGGGATGTGCTATAGGCGAGGCATGGACCACACAAACGGGTGAACCGTGGCGCGTAAGATGGAGGGCCGGAGGGCGAACTATGGCTGCCGTGCCCTTTGAACGGATCGACACGGATGCGGCGAAACTCGCGCCCGCGAATGCCATTCTGACAGTCGACGATATCGTCAAGCGCTTCGAGACGCCGGACGGCGTTCTCACTGCGGTCGATCACGTTTCACTCAGCGTCGCGCCGGGCGAATTCGTGGGCGTGATCGGTCCCTCCGGCTGCGGCAAGTCGACCTTGTTCAACATCATCGGGGGATTGCTCGACGGCTACGATGGCACGGTCAAGGTCGCCGGCGAGCGGGTGCGAGGGCCGCATCCGGCGATCGGCATGATTTTCCAGGAGGAGTCGACCTTTCCCTGGCGCAACGTGCTCGACAATGTGGCGTTTCCGCTGGAGATCGCGGGCTTGCCACGGGCCGAGCGCTACGACAGGGCCCGCCATTTCGTGAAGCTGGTTGGCCTCGATGGCTTCGAGCGGCGCTATCCGGCGGAGCTGTCGGGTGGCATGCGCCAGCGCGTGTCGATGGCGCGCACGCTGGCCGCGCAGCCCAAAATCCTCCTGATGGACGAGCCATTCGCCTCGCTCGACGAGCAGACCCGGCTCCTCCTCGGCGACAAGGTCTTGCACATTCAGCAGCAGCTCAAGCAAACGACGCTTCTCATCACCCACAACATCACCGAGGCGGTGCAACTCTCCGACCGCATCGTGGTGATGACGTATCGCCCCGGCAAGGTGAAGCGGATGGTGGAGATCAAGCTGCCGCGCCCGCGCAGCTCGGAAATCGTGTCGAGCGAGGCGTTCGGACGCTACGTGGCGCAGATCTGGAGCGATCTGCGCGAGGAGGCAAGCCGCGGGTTGGATGACGAGGAGAGCAGGAAGTTGCACGAAGGCGAGAAGCGATGACCGCCACCGCGGCGCTTGCCAAGAACAGATACGTTCCGGCCGCGCTCGGCCTCGGTTCGTTCGTCGCGTTCATCGCGCTCGTCGAACTGCTCATTCGGGTCGGCGTCATCAACCGCTTCATCGTGCCGATGCCCTCCGACATCATCGCCGCCTTCCCGCGCGTGATCGTCGAGGAGCACGTGGTTCAGCGCTTCCTGCTCACCGCCGGCGAGGCGCTTTCCGCCAGCATCCTGGTGACCATTTTCGGCGTCGGGGGCGGGGTGCTGCTCTACCGCTACCATTTGCTGCGGCTTGCGACCGAGACCTGGGTCGCGGCGGTCGCGGCGGCCCCCTTGGTGCTGATGTATCCGCTCTATCTCGTGATCTTCGGAAGGAGTGCCCTCACCATCGTGATGATGGGCTTCACGGCGGGGCTTGCCCCGATCATGCTCAAGACGCTCGAAGGCCTCCTCGCCACCCGACGCGTGCTGATCAACGTGGGCAGGAGCTTCAATCTCACGCCGTCGCAGCAATTCTGGAAGATTCTTTTCCCCGCCGCACTGCCGACCATATTCGTGGGACTGCGGCTTGGGTTGATCTTCGCCCTCATCAATATCGTCGGGGTCGAATTCCTGATCAATTTCGGCGGCCTCGGGCAGCTTATCAACGAGCTTGCCGAGCGCTACGATCTTGCGGGAACCTATGCCGCGATCTGCTTTGTGATCCTGGTCAGCATCTGCGTGTTCATCCTCATGGAAAGGCTCGAGCGATGGCTGAGACCGGTCGATTGAGGCTGTCGGCCACAGCACCGTTGGGGCTGCCGCTGCGCCCCGTGACCGCGCTGCGCATCGCGATCATCGTGGCCGTTGTGGTGATCTGGGAAGCGGTCTCCGCGTCGGGATGGCTCTATCGCGACGTCGTGCCCTCGCTCGCCGCGATCGGCAAAGCACTCTATGCGACGCTCAGCGATCCGACTTTTTATTTTCACCTCGGCACGACCGCCTACGAGATCGGCATTGCGCTGGTGATCGGCGGCTTGAGCGGGCTCGCCGTCGGCATTCTGCTCGGCGGCAGCAAATTCATGTCGCGCGCCTACGAGGCCTACCTGTATTACCTCGGCCCTTGCCCCAAGATCATCTTCTTCCCCATCATGATCATGTGGTTCGGCGTCGGGCCCGGATCGAAGGTGGCAATGGGGGCGATCTCCTGCTTCTTTCCGGTCGCGCTCAACGTCGCCGGCGGCATGCGCGAGATCGACAAGGTCCTCATCCGCGTCGGCAAGAGTTTCCGCGCCAACACCTGGCAGATGGTGACCAAGATCTACCTTCCGGCCATGCGCCACCCGGTGATCAACGGCGTGCGCCTGGGCCTCGGCGTGGCGCTGATCGGCACGCTGCTCGCGGAGACGAAGCTATCCAACCGCGGCATCGGCTTCTTGGTGATCCAGGCTTACAGCATCTTCAACATGCCGCAGATGTATGCGCTGCTGATCATCCTGTTCGTGATCGCAATCGGCGCCAACACGGTGATTGGCCGCCTCGGCGGCCTCGACGACATCAAACGCTCCTGAACGCTCCACTCATTCGGTTAGAGGTGTCCAATGGTTGCAGTTGCCTCCGCGGCGAAAGCTCGGCCGCTCGCCCCCAATCTGCCGTCGCATCGCGATCCCTATTATGCCGGCAAGTGGCAGAAGCCGAAGGCGGATCGTTACGTCGATGCCGTCAGTCCGGGAACGGGCGAGTCGCTGGGCAAGGTGGTCGACGGCTCGGCGGCCGACGCGGAGGCAGCCATCGCCGCGGCCAAGGCCGCATTCCGCGAGTGGCGGCGCGTGTTGCCGCTCGAGCGGGCGAAGATGCTGCGCGCCATCGCCGACGTGCTGCGCAAGAACGGCGATGAGCTCGCCATGATCGACGCCGCCGATTGCGGCAACCCTTACGCCGAGATGGTGCGCGACGCGCAGATGGGGGCGGCACAGCTCGACTTCTATGCCGGCCTCGTCACCGAGATGAAGGGCGCCTCGATCCCGATGGGACCGGACGCGGTGAATTTCTCGGTGCGCGAGCCCTTTGGCGTGGTCGGGCGCATCATTCCGTTCAATCATCCTTTCATGTTCGTGGCGGGAAAATCGGCAGCGCCGCTCGCCGCCGGCAACACCATCGTGGTCAAGCCGCCCGAGCAGGCGCCGCTATCCTCGCTGCGGCTCGCCGAGTTGATCGACGGCATCCTGCCGCCGGGGGTGTGGAATCTGGTGCCGGGCGGCAAGGAGGTCGGTCAGGTGCTGGCGAGCCATCCCGACGTCGCCAAAGTCGCGCTCATCGGCAGCGTGCCGACCGGCCGTGCGGTAATGAAGGCTGCCTCGGACACGCTCAAGCCGGTCACGCTCGAGCTCGGCGGCAAGAATGCGCTGATCGCTTTCCCGGACGCCGATCTCGACGCGGTCTCGGCCGCCGTCGTAGACGGCATGAATTTCACCTGGTGCGGGCAATCCTGCGGCTCGACCAGCCGCGCCTTCGTGCACGAGAAGATCTACGACGCCGTGCTCGAACGCGTGAAGAACTCCATCAAGCGCTACAAGCCCGGCATTCCGACCGATCCCGCGACCACCATGGGTTCGATCGTGAGCAAGGTGCAATACGATCGCGTCCTCGGCTATATCGAGGCCGGCAAGCAAGACGGCGCGCGGCTGTTGAGCGGCGGCAAGCGGCCGAGCGACCCGCTGCTCGCCAAGGGTTTCTACATCGAGCCTACCATATTCGCCGACGTGACCATGGATATGCGCATCGGCAAGGAAGAGATCTTCGGCCCGGTTCTCTCCATTCTCAAATGGAGCGATGAGGAGAAGATGCTGGCGCAGGTGAACCAGGTCGAATACGGGCTGACCTGCTCGATCTGGACCAACGATCTCGTCACCGCGCATCGCGCGGCAGGAGCGGTCGAGGCGGGCTTCGTGTGGATCAACGAGGTGTCGAAGCATTTCCTCGGTGCGCCCTTCGGCGGCTACAAGCAATCGGGCGTCGGACGCGAGGAAGGCATCGAGGAGTTGTTGAGCTTCACGCGCGAGAAGAACATCCACGTCAACCTCAAGCGACGCGGCGGCGCGCATTGAGTCGGACTTGGAAATTCATACCCTCGCCAGCGCGCCCACCTCGCGCGGAAAGAGATCGTCGACGGTCATCCGCCGGTGGGTGACGCCTTGATCGTGGGCGTAGCGGCAGAACGCCTCGATAGTCGGCCGGCTTTCCTCGATGCCATAGGGGTAGGGATCGGGCCCGTAACCGGCGGCGATCTCGTCGGCGATCGC
>WNFI01039926.1_pt1 | contig 12886 bp, 14 predicted proteins | sample 5400471 | NCBI WGS metagenome assembly WNFI01 (sample SAMN13153348, study PRJNA577476) | soil metagenome | isolation source: 100 cm saprolite on Douglas fir-dominated hillslope | place: USA:California | collected 2013-09-17
TCGAGCCCGGCGAGATCCGCGCCGTCATCGGCCCGAACGGCGCCGGCAAGTCGACGCTGTTCAATCTGATCACCAGCGTGCTGAAGCCCGACGCAGGAGAGGTGCTGTTCTCGGGAGAAAACATTACCCGCCTTCCGGTTCACAAAATCGCCCAGCGCGGAATCGCCCGCACCTTCCAGCGCTGCCACATCTTTCCAGCGCTGAGCGTGCGCGAGAACGTCCGCCTCGCCGCGCAGGCGCGCGATGCGCGCCGGTCAACCGCCATCGCCGACGAGGCGCTCGAGCACCTGCGGCTCACCCGCTTCGCCGACATGTCCGCCGACATGCTGTCGCACGGCGACCAGCGGCTGCTGGAAGTCGCTATGGCCATCGCGCAAAAACCGCGGCTGTTGATGCTGGACGAGCCGACGCAAGGGCTGTCCCTGGAGGAGACCGATCGCGCGGTGCAGATCCTCAAGGCGATGCTGCGCGCGGGAACCCTGAGCGTGCTGCTGGTCGAGCACGACATGGAGGTCGTGTTCAAGCTGGCCGACAACATCACCGTGCTGCATCGCGGCCGCGTGATCGCCGACGGCCCGCCCGGCGCCGTAAAGGCCAACGCGGAGGTGAGAAAGGCTTACCTCGGAGGCTCCGAATAATGCTGCGCGTCGAGGGCCTGCACGCCTATTACGGCCACGGGCACATCCTGCAGGGCGTCGACCTGGAGGTCGCGGCGGGCCGTATCGCGGCGATCCTCGGCCGCAACGGCGTCGGCAAGACCACCACCCTGCGCTCGATCATGGGGCTGACTGCGCCACGGCGCGGGCGCGTGCTGCTCGCGGGTCAGGACGTCGCCGGCTGGCCGCCGCACCGCATCGTGCGCGTCGGCGTCGGCTACGTGCCGGAAGGCCGGATGATCTTTCCGGACCTCAGCGTGGTGGAAAACATCCAGGTGGCGCAGCGCGTGCCTGCCAGGCAATGGTCGATGGAGCGGCTGTTCGCGCTGTTCCCATCGCTGGCTGAGCGGCGCTCGAGCAAGGGTTCCCAGCTCTCGGGCGGCGAGCAGCAGATGCTGGCGATTGCGCGCGCGCTGGTGACCGATCCGCGGATCATCCTGCTCGACGAGCCCTCGCAGGGTCTCGCGCCGCTCATAGTGGAGGAGCTCACGAGGCTGATCGGACGGCTGCGCGACGAAGGCGTAAGCCTGCTGCTGGTGGAACAGAACCTGAAGCTCGCCGAAGCCGTGGCCGACGTGGTTTACATCATGGTGAAGGGGCAGATGGTTTATCGTGCGCCGCTTGAGCAGTTCCGAGCGCAACGCGAAGAGGTCAAGACACGGTACCTTACTCTGTAATGCCCGAGTTCGACCACAAGAGCGCTTTCGTCACCGGCGGCAGCCGGGGCGTGGGACGCGCGGTATGCCTGGAGCTCGCACGCAGGGGAGCCGACGTGGCGTTCCTCTATCGGAGCCGCGACGCCGAGGCCGGCGATACCCAGGCGCAGATCCGCGCGCTCGGCCGCCGCGCGCTGGCGATCAAAGCCGACCTCGCGGACGCGGGCGCGGTAGGCGCCGCAATCGAGCGTGCCGCGGCCGAATTCGGCAAGCTCGATGTCCTGGTGCAGGCGGCGGGCGCCATGGGCGCCTGGCGCGAGGTGGCAGATCTCGCCACCGAGGAATGGGACCGCTACCTGGCGGTCGATCTGTCGGGGGCTTTCTATGCGATCCGTGCGGCGCTCCCATACTTGCGCCGCGCTGGCGGCGGCGCCATCGTCGCCATCTCATCGATCGCCGCGCAGATGTGCCAGGCGCGAAACGTCCAGGGAGCCGCGGCCAAGGCGGGACTGGAAGCAATCGTGCGCGTGGTGGCGCGCGAGGAAGGGCGCCACGGCATACGTGCGAATGCCGTGGCCATCGGGCTCACCGACACCGACATGGGACGCGTCGCCTTCGCCGAATGGGGCCCCGAAACCACGCAGCGCGTGATTCGCGCCATCCCGCTGCGGCGCATCGGCACGCCGGAAGAAGTGGCGCGCGTGGTCTGCTTCCTGGCCGGGCCCGACAGCGCCTACATCACGGGCAAGGTGCTGCAGGTCGATGGCGGCCAGATCATCGCGGCCTGAAGCATGGCGTTCGAAACCCGCCTGACCCCGGCGATGGCGGCGCGCTGGCGCCGCGCCGGCCTGTGGAGCGACGAAACCTTCGCTCGCGCGCTCGCGCGCCGCGTGCGCGAGACACCGGAGCGCGAGGCGCTGACCGACGGCAGCCGCCGGCTGAGCTACCGCAGCCTCGCCGAAGGCATCGATCGCATGGCGGCTCGGCTGCGCGCCCTTGGCATCGGCCATGGCGACGTCGTCACTATCCAGCTGCCCAACTGGCTGGAGTTCGCCTTCGTTTTCTTCGCGCTGGAGCGTCTGGGCGCCGCGGCCGTGACGGTGAGCGTCGATTTCCGCAGCCGCGAGCTCGAGTACATCATGCGCTTTTCGGGCAGCAAGATGTTCGTCTGCTGCGCTCGCTTTCGCGATTACGATCACCTGGCGATGGCACAAGAGCTGCAAGCGCGCCTCCCCGGTCTCGCGTGCATCGGTGTGCTGCGCGGCGAGCCCCGAGCCAACATGGTCAGCCTGGATGACGTTGCCGCCGGGCGCGGGGCGCCCGCCGGTTTCGTCCCCGCGCCTGCGGATGCCGATGGCGTGATGCGCATGGCGTTCACCTCCGGCACCACCGGCAACCCCAAAGGAGTCATGCACAGCCACAACACCACCCTCGCCGCGACGCGCATTCTCAACGGCGACCTCGGCCTCGGTGCCGACGACGTGATGATAATCTGGCTGCCGCTGGGCCTCAACTGGGGCTATCTCACGCTGGTTCAGGCGGTGCTCGCCGGCGCGAAAGCCGTGCTGCTCGACCGATTCCGGCCGGCGGCCGCGCTCGATCTCCTCGAGCGCGAGCGCGTGACCTACATCCCGACGGCACCCGCATCGCTCACCGCCCTTCTACAGGAACCCGATATGGCGCGGCGCAATCTTTCCAGCCTGAGGTTCGTGGTGAGTGGCGGTGCCTCGGCACCGGTGGAGACGATCCGCGCCTGGCGCTGCGCGGCGCCGGGCGTGTTGCTCGAGCTGCTCGGCATGCTGGAAACGGGCTATCAGGCCTACACGCGGCCGGGCGACGATCCCGAGCAGGTCGCCGGCTCGGTCGGCCGCGCGGCAGGCCATATGGGCCTTAAGCTCGTCGACCCCGACGGGCGCGAGGTCCCGCCGGGGCGCGAGGGCGATATCTGCTGCGATGGCCCCTCGGTGCACCTCGGCTATCACAACAACCCGGCCGCCAACGCAGAAGCCTTCCTCGCCGACGGCTGGTTCCGCAGCGGCGACCTCGGCATGATCGATGCGCAGGGCAACCTGCGCATCGTCGGGCGCCTCAAGGAGATGATCAACCGCGGCGGAAAGAAGTTTTTCCCGCGCGAGATCGAGGAGATCCTCTACACGCATCCGAAGGTGCTCTATGCCGCCGTCGTCGGCATACCCGATGCGCGGCTGGGCGAGCGCAACTGCCTGTGCCTGGTGCCGCGCCCGGGCGATCCGCCGACGCTCGAAGAGCTCCTCGCCTTCCTCGGCGACACCGTGGCCACGTACAAGCTGCCCGAGCGGCTCGAGCTTTTCGAGCAGTTTCCATTCACCCCGACCGGCAAGATGCAGCGTCATGCGCTGGTCCGCGAGGTGCTGGCCCGCTCTGCCGTGACCCGGTGACGCCAATGGCTGACGACAGAGCTTTTTCGTTGGAGGGCCACTGCACCTGCGGTGCGGTGCGCTATCGGATGACCAGCAAGCCGATGTTCGTTCACTGTTGCCATTGCCGCTGGTGCCAGCGTGAAACCGGGGCGTCCTTCGCGCTGAACGCCATGATCGAAGCCGACCGCGTGATCTTGCTGAAGGGCGAGCCGGAGGTGGTGAACACTCCCTCGAACAGCGGAAAGGGACAGAAGATCGCCCGTTGCCCGACTTGCCGTATCGCCTTATGGAGCAACTACGGCGGCGCGGGCGATGTCGTGTGCTTCGTCCGCGTAGGGACGCTCGATGAGCCGGATCGCCTGCCGCCCGATATCCACATCTTCACGTCGTCGAAGCAGCCCTGGGTCGTGCTTCCTCCGGATATACCCGCGGTCGATGAGTACTACGAGCGCGACAAGTACTGGCCGAAGGAAAGCCTCGAGCGCCGTCGCAATCTACGTCATGCACATCACTCTCGCCAGGCTTGAGGATGCCCGTCAGGTCGCGGAAATCCACGTCACCACCTGGCAGTCCGCCTACCAGGGCATCCTGCCCGCTGAATATCTGGCGTCGCTGTCGGTCGAGAAGCGCGAGGCAATGTGGCGCGAGTCCATCGTCAAAGGCGTGCCGCAGCTGTTCGTAGCCAAAGTCGAGGGCGATATGGTTGGCTGGGTGGCTTTCGGCCCATGTCGAGACGAAGGTTCGCCCGCGGATTCTGCCGAGGTCTGGGCCCTCTATGTTGCTCCCCCTTCCTGGTCCAGCGGGGTTGGGCGCATGCTCTGGCACCGCTCGCAAGCGCGCATGCTCGAACAGGGGTTCAAGACCGTCCGTGCATGGGTATTCACGCAGAACGCCCGCGCGATCAAGTTCTATCGTGCTGCCGGGTTCGCACCTGACTTGTCGTCGGTCAAGGAATTCGAGCTCGGCGGCAAGCGGGTGCAGGAGATGCGTTACGCGCGGGCGCTTGAATGAACTCTGCGGAGTAGACTCCCATGAAAACTCGGTGCCGCCGAACGCGTGCGGCGCGGATTCTGCGCGCGCCGCGGATCTCCGCTCACCGACGCGACGCGCGGCCCATCCGGCACGGGCCCCGGAAGTAACGGCGCTAGATTGCCTGGGCCTCCACGACCAGCGCCTGCGCCGGGCAGCGAAACGGCTCATCGCCGCCGATGCGCGCCAGCGCGACGGCGAGCTTTTTTATGACTTCGTCGAGCGAGGCGCCGCGCTGCTGCAGCAGGGTTGAGCGCGGGGTGCCCTTGATCAGCCCGGTCGCGTAGGCGCGCACGCTCGGGCTGCGTATCTCGATTCTCGCTTTCTCGATGCGCAATTCGCGGAAATCCGCTTCGGCCAGCAGCGCGCGGATCTGCCGCGGGTCGTTGAAGCCGTAAGGGAGGGTGGCGAGCTGCAGCTCAAGATCGCCGGGAAAGAGCGCGCGGACCACCTCGTCGCTCGCGCGCGCGTGCGCATTCTCGTCGATGCTGTCCCAGACATTGAACAGGAGCATGCCGCCTTCGCGCAGGACGCGGCGCATCTGCCGGAAGGCGGACGGCTTGTCGAGAACGAACATGATGCCGAACGCGCACCACCGCGCCGAAGGCCGCGTCCGCAAACGGAAGCGCTGCGCCGTCCGCTTCCCGCCACTCGATGCCCGGGAACTTGGCCAGCTTGGCGCGCGCATAGTCGAGCATCGCCCGGGAGAGATCGGTAGCCACCAGCCGCACCGCGGGATCGAGGCGCTCGCGCAGGCGGCGAGTGACGATGCCGGTGCCGCAGGCGATCTCCAGCACGTCGCCCGGCGGCTGCGTCGGCAGCCGCCGCACGAGATCGGCGCCGAAGGCCTCGAACTGCGCAGGCCCCATGTACCGGTCGTAATACTCGGGAATGGAACCGCCGAAGTCGCGCGCGGCGGGGATGTTCACTTGAGCTGGAGCATCTGCATCGCGTTACCGAAGTAGATGCGCCTCGCATCATCCTTCTTCAGCTTGAGCCCGTCCAGCGCCTTGATCGTCTCGCGGATGAAGAGCGGGCCGCCCTGCGGGTCGAACGGGCAGTCGGTGCCGAACAAGACTCTTTTGGTTCCATAAAAATCTATTCCACACCGGATCGCGGACGGCGACCCGTTCACCGAGGTGTCGCCATAGAACATCCTGAAGTAGTCCACCGGGCGCTTCGCCATCTTCTTCAGCAGCGACGCGTAGTCCTCGTCCGAGGTGCGGGCGCCGAGCTGGTCCATGCCGTAGCCGATGCGGTTGACGAAGAAAGGCGCCATCGCGCCCAGATGGTGAGTGATGATGCGCAGCTTCGGCAGCTTGTCGAGCATGCCGGAGAACACGAGTCGCGCCATGAAGGCGCTGGTCTCGTAGGGCCAGCCGAACAGCCACCAGATCTCGTACTTGGACTTCGGCTCGGTCGGGTAATCGGCGAACTTCGCGGTGCGCGACGGATGCACCCATATCGGCAGGCCGTACTTGTTCGCCATGCGCTCGAAAATCGGGAAGAACTCCGGCTCGTCGAGCGGCCGGCCGTTGACGTTGGTGAAGATCTGGATGCCCCTGGCGCCGAGCTTGCCGATGGAGCGGTCCATCTCCTCGAGCGAGGCTGGCACGTTGTTCATCGGCAGCGACGCGACGAAGGCCGGGAACTGCTCGCGGTGCTTCCGCACGATCTGCGCCATGCCGTCGTTCGCCAGCCGGGCCAGCTCGGGGGTCTCCTGGGGACTTCCCAGAAACTCGATGGCCGGCATCGACAGGGTCAGGATCTGCTTGTACTCGGGGAAGCGCTTCATCATGCGCATGCGCTTGTCGAGGTCCCACAGCACCGGGATGTGCATCCAGCGCTTGAGCTGCGCCGCGAGCGACGGGTTCCCCTCGGCGATTTTCTTCATCCGCTCGAAATACGGCTGCGGAAAGATATGCGGAAAGATGTCGAGTTTCAGCATTACTCTTCTCTCCTTGGCGGGCCCCTTGTTTGCGCAGGTTCAGTCGGCCGCGATGCCGGCTGCGGAAACCACCCGCTGCCAGCGCTGCTGCTCTGCCTTGATCAACTCGGTCAGCCGCGCCGGCGTGCTGCCCACGGGATTAAGACCCTCCTTGGCAAGGATCGCGTTCACCTGGGGGCTCGCGAGTTGCGCGTTGATCTCGGCATTGAGTTTGGCGATGATTTCCGCCGGCGTCCCGGCCGGCGCGAGAATGCCGTACCAATTCTCGATCTGGATGTTTGGAAAACCAGCCTCCTTCATGGTCGGCACGTTCGGCACCATCGGCGAGCGCTCGGGCGCGATGATAGCGAGCATGCGTAGCTGCTTGCGCTGCAGGTGGGGCAGCGCCGTGTGGATCGGGATGAACATGGCGTTCACGCGGCCGGCGACAGTATCGATGACGGCTCCGGCGCTTCCCTTGTAGGGGATGTGGGTCAGGTCGACGCCCGCTTCGAGCTTGAACAGCTCCATCGAAAGGTGCTGCGGCGTGCCGTTGCCCGAGGAAGCGTAGGTGAGCTCGCCTGGCCGCTGCTTCGCATAGCTCACCAGCTCCCCCACCGTATGAGCCGGCGTGTCATTGCTCACCAGCAACGACATGGTGCCGGTAGCGACCAGGCTGATCGGCTCGAAGCTTCTCAGCGGATCGTAGGGTACGTTCTTGTTCACCGCGGCATTGGTGACCAGGCTGGTGGCGGTCACCATGAGCGTGTAGCCGTCGGGGGTCGCCTTCGCCACTGCCGCCGCGCCGATGTTGCCGCTCGCGCCGGGCCTGTTGTCGACGACGAAGCCCTGGCCCCACTTCTCGCCGAGCCTTTGGCCGAGAGTGCGGGCGATGATGTCGATGCCGGTCCCGGGGGTGAACGGAACGACAAGGGTAACCGGCCGGCTTGGATAGCTTTGGGCGGCCGCGGGTAGGGACGCCAGTAGAACGGCGGCGAGCGCGCACAGCACCGCGGTGCCCCGGACGAGATCACGCGCCGCCCGACTCATCGCCACGGATCCACGCTGCAGTGAATGGCATCGGGCCGGCCTTCGCCGCCGACCGTGCGCAGCGCCTCGCCGACCTCGTCCAGACCGAAGGAGTGAGTGCACATCTTGCCAAGCGGATAGCGGCCGCTCGCGATGATTTGCAGCGCCATCTCCACGGAGGCATAGCTGTGTCCGCGCATTCCCTTCACGGTGAGAAATTTGCGGATCATGAGGTCGCTATCGAATTCCGGGATCGGTTGGCGCTTCTGGCCGCCCAGGATGACGCGGCCGCTCTTGCGCGCAAGCCGGATCGCCGACACCACGGTTGCCGGGCCGCCGGATGCACAATCGATCACCACATCGGCCATCCTTCCGCCGGTGATCTGCGTAACCGCCTCGACCAGATCCTGGCGCTCGATGTCGACCGTGTGGTGGGCGCCGAATTCCTTCGCCAGCGCGAGCCGTTGAGCGTCGCGCGCAACTCCGCTGATGACGACGCAGGCCGCTCCGGCTTCTTTCGCCGCGATCACGCAGGCAAGTCCCTGCTGGCCTGGCCCCTGGATCACGACGGTCTGGCCGATCCCGGCGCCGCCTTGCAGAACCGTCCACTCCACGCCGTTGCCGAGCGGCAGGGCGAGCGCCGCCTGCTCGGCCGGCACGTGGGCCGGCACCTTGTGGAATACCGCGTTCGGGTGCAGGTATTGGTACTGGCTGTAACCGCCCCACAGAGAGGGCGCGACGCTGATCGGCGTGGAGCCGTAGCGCACGCCGTTGCCGAGCAGCGTGTCGGTCGCGTCGCACAGCCGGAATTCGGCGCTGCGGCAGTATTCGCAATGGCCGCACGGCAGATATTCTTCGAGCGCGACGCGGTCGCCTTCCTTGACACCCCAGCGCTGGGCCGCAGCTTTCCCGATTGCGGCGACGAATCCCACGTTCTCGTGGCCCAGAATCAGCGGGCCCTTGGCCTTGGGATAGTTGAGGAAATAGGGCCAGTCGGCGCCGCACACCCCGGCCGCTTCGATCTTCAGAAGTCCGCCGTCGGGCGCAAGCGCCGGAACGTCGAACTCGCGCACCTCGGTGCGCCTGCCTTCGAGCGCGACAGTTGCACGGATCTTCATGGTCATCGCCTCCTAGATGGAGGCGTGCGCGGTACCCGCCTCGGCGGCGAGCGACGCCTCTTGCGCCGCGTCCGCGAAACGCGCGGCGGACGAAACGAAGGAGGCGGAGCGCACCCGGTGCGCCGCGGGGTCGATGCCCGGCGGCTGGACGCCTTTCTGCAGCGCGTGCGCACCCTCTAGGAGCCGCCGGCGCGCCTTGACAATGCCGACGTCGGTGGGCGCGAGGTGTTCCAGGCTGCGGTCGGTGATCGCGCCCATGCTCTCCTGGATCGAGGCGTCCTGCATGGAGATGCCTTTTACCCCGCTGTAGTACCGGCCGGTCTTCTGCCCGGCACGGTCGATGAGGTAGTCGTTATCCTTGTTCGCCACCGGCCGATACGTGCCCGGTATCAGCTCAGCATAGATGCTCTGGCCGCTGCGGATCGCTTCCCACTCGTGCTTGTTCAGCGGCCGCGTTGGATGATGCGACATGCTCCAGGCCCAGCAGTTCTCGTCGTCGATCGGTACCCACGCGTGCCCATGCAGCGCGTGGTCGCCGTAAGGCGGGATCATCGTGTACCACGGCATGATCCACTGCGAGATGCGCCAGTAGTAGTGCCCGGGCTCGGCGTTGCGCCGCGCCCCGATGACCAGCCCTCCGGGCGAACCCACCACTTCGAACTGCGGTCTGGCGTCGCGCTGGTAGCTCGCCCCTTTGGTGCCTTTATGCAAGGCGTCGGTATGGAGCTCTCCGCTGTGCAGCGACGACACGTGGCTCGAATCGATGCCGCCCTCCATCGCCTGCAGGTAGTTGCATTCCTGCAAGCGCTTGGAGACGTGCCGATGCGAAGCAGGCACGAGCGTCCACTCGAATTCCGGCAACGGCGGCCGCTGATCCGGCGGACCCATATAGGTCCAGACCGCGCCGCCGCGTTCCACGCAGGGATAGGACTTTAGCCTGATCTTGCTGCAGAAGCCGCTCTCGGGCGGCTCCGAGGGAACGTCGACACATCGCCCGTTCACATCGTACTTCCAGCCGTGGTAGGCGCAGCGCAGGCCGCCTTCCTCACTGCGCCCGAACCAGAGCGAGGCGCGGCGGTGCGCGCAGAACTGGTCGAGCAATGCCACGCGCCCGTGCGTGTCACGGAAGGCGATCAGCGGCTCCGAGAGCAGCTTCACCCGCACCGGCGGGCAGTCCGGCTCGGGCAATTCCTCGGAAAGCAGCGCCGGGACCCAGTAGCGTCGGAACAGCCGGCCCATCAGCTCGCTCGGGCCGGTGCGCGTCAGCAACTGGTTTGTTTGCTCACGAGTTGGCATGATAACTGATCATGGTACGATTTTGGATCATGCTCCAATTATCATGACCGGCCGGGACCCGCGTCAAGCGGCAAAGCCGCTCGGCCTGCGCGAGCGCGGCAAGCGCGAGAAGCTGCGCCGAATCAAACAGGCGGCACGCGAAGTGTTTCGCAGGAAAGGCTACGAGGCGGCGACGACGCGCGAGATCGCGGATCGGGCGCAGGTGGCGTACGGCACGCTTTTCATCTATGCGCGCGACAAGCGCGACCTGCTGATGATGCTGGTCAATGACGACCTGGATGCCTTGACCGATCCGGCATTCGAAGCTGCGTTGCGCAATGGACCTCTCATCAAGCAGCTGGTCGCGTTCTTCCACCCGCGGTTCGAGTACTGGGCGCGGCGGCCCGAGTTCTCGCGCTACGCAGTATGGGAGATGTTCGAGTTCGTGACCCACGGCGGCGATACGGGCGCGCAGGCCGAGCGCTTTCGCGCTCGACGCTCGCAGCTCGTCTCAAAGCTTGCGGAACTGGTGCTACGGAAACAGGCGTCTCGCCGAATTGAACAGTCCGAAGACCCGCAGATGATCGCCTGGCTCTTCATGGCCATCTATCTGAGCGAAAATCGAAAATGGCTCGAGGCGCAGAAGCCGGACGTGCGCGTCGTCAAGGACCGCCTGCGGCGCCTGCTCAAGTTAGCGATCAAGGGTATCGCGTTGGATCCGGCGGAATGGGGCGGCGCGGCGCGATCGCGCAAACGACCATAGCAGGCCGAGATACTGCTCGCGCGCCTGCTTGAGCGCTTCCGGCCTTCAGTCGAGCTTCATTGCGTGGCCTCGGAGTAATCGACCAGTTTCGATTTGTAATCGGAACGCGGCAAGCTTTGCGGTTTTACAAGGCGAACCTCCGCAGTGAAGAGCAGCGTATTGCGGATCTCCTTCGCGATCGCCTCGCCGAGCGACGCGTCGCCTTCCACCACCACCGGCAGCGGCGGGTCCTGCTTCACGCCGCGGCGCTTCGGCCGGATCTGGATCGCCCCTGTGACGCCCGGCTGGAAGCGCGCCACCACCTCGCGCACCGCCGAAGGGAACACGTTGACGCCGCGCACGATCAGCATGTCGTCGGTGCGGCCGATGCAGCGCACACGGAGCGAGGTCCTGCCGCAGGAGCAGGGAGAAACCCACACCCGCACGTGATCGCGGCTGCGAAAGCGCAGCAGCGGCGCGGCCTCGCGCCTGAGATGAGTGTAGACGAGCTCACCGCTCGCCCCGTCTTTGAATTCCAGCGTTTTTTCCGTGTCCGGGTCGATCAGCTCGACGTGAACGATGCCTTCGCCGGAGAAGTGCATGCCGGCTTGCGCTTCGCATTCGCCCCACAGCGACGCCGCGATGTCGCCGATTCCCATGATCTCGTAAACGCGCGCCCCGAGGGCCGCTTCGAGCTTGCCGCGGAAGGTTTCCTCGCCGCCGCCTGGCTCCCCGCCGACGATGATTCTGTCAAGCCCGGTTCTTGCGCCGGAAAGCTTCTCGGCGATATACATCGCGTACGAAGGGGTGCAGGCAAGCGCCTGCGGAGAAAGCTGTTTCAGCGCGGCGAGGAGCTTCTCCGTGTTGCCCACGCCTACCGGGATATGCGTGCAGCCGATCGCCTCGAACGCGGCGAGCGAGGCGCCGGCGACGAACGGTCCGGCGCCGTACGTCGTGACGACGCGTTCGCCCGCCTTCAGCCCGTTCTTCGAGTAGGTATCGCGTCCGATCCCGCGCCAGTCGTCGACGTCGCTTTTCGTCAGCGGAATGTAGAGCGGCGTGCCGCTCGTGCCGCTGGTCGAGTAGATGCGCGCGGCCTGCGAAATGTCGATCGCCGCGTGTGCCCCGAGCGGTGGATGCTCGGCCTGGCTTTTGCGCAGCTCGTCCTTCTCGGTGAACGGCAGCGCGGCGATGTTCTCGATGCCGCCCACCGCGGCGGGCGAATCGAAGCCGGCGGCGCGCAGCTTCTCCCGATAGAAGGCGGAATGCGCGAACAGGCGCTTGATCTGCCTGCGGTACGTGGCCGACATGAATTACTAGCCCAGCTTCGCAGGAGTGTTCTTTTCCTCCAGGCGCTTGATCAGGCCGTCGATGCCCGACTGCTTGACGACGGCGTCGAACTCGGAGCGGTAGGTCAGCACCAGGCTCACGCCCTCGACCGTGATGTCGTAGATCTTCCAGCCCTGGTCGGTCCTGTGCATCTGGTAGTCGACCGGCAGCGGCGTGCCGCCGGCGCGGATGTACTGGTTGTGGACCGTGACCTCGGTGTCGCCCGGCTTCATGCGCACCGGCAGCACCTTCATCGTCTGGCCCTCATAGGCCGAGATGGCGTTGGAGTAGGTGCGCACCAGCATCTTGCGGAACTCCTCCACCAGCTTCTTCCTCTGCTCGGGCGTCGCCTGCGCCCAGGCGCGGCCCACCGCGAGGCGTGCCGCCTCCTCGAAGTCGATGAGCGGCAGTACTTTCTCCTCGGCGAGCTTGAGCGCCTTCTGCTTGTCGCCGGCGGCGAGCTGCTTGTCGCTCCTGATTGCGTCGAGCACGTCCTGCGTCACTTTCCTGACCAGCTCTTCCGGCCCGAGGTCCTGTTGAGCGCGCGCCGGGAGGGCGAGCGCCATCAGGCAGGCGAAAATCGCGATCATGATCTTCATGCAGTCGCTCTCTCCTTCGCATTGCTCCCCTTGAACATGCCGGGTTCAAGGGAGTGGCGTTCCAGGAGCCGGTAGAACTCGGTGCGGTTGCGCCCGGCCAGGCGCGCCGCCTTGGTGACGTTGCCCC
>WNFI01192629.1_pt1 | contig 12885 bp, 10 predicted proteins | sample 5400471 | NCBI WGS metagenome assembly WNFI01 (sample SAMN13153348, study PRJNA577476) | soil metagenome | isolation source: 100 cm saprolite on Douglas fir-dominated hillslope | place: USA:California | collected 2013-09-17
CGACACGGGCGAGAAGGCCGTCGAGCAGTTCGGCGCCGCGGTCGCGGCAGCTGCGGCCTAGGCTGGCGCAGAGGAGAACAGAGATCAAAGCATTCGCCGGCCATGGTGCCTCATACCAATCCAGCTCCCGCTGCGCTGATCGCGATAGTTTAGACCGCGAACTCGGATCGAAAGGACCAAGCCGATGCTTGAACTGAGTCAATCCGTCGTCGCTGGCCGTCGCGTGAGGAACGTTCGAGACACGTCCGATGGCGTTTCGGTCATGCAGTCTCCACAGCAGGCTGTGGAAGGGCTCCAATTGGTTCGAAATTAGCGGTATCCGTGGAGGCCGACGGACGCTTCAGCGAAGCTGGCGGCGATAGCGCTATGATCTGCCGTTGCCGGTACACAGTGCTTCAAGCCCGCAAACGGACCCTGAGTTTTTCTGCCTAAGTTCGCACCGCATCCATCCCGCTCCGCAGAGGTGTTGACCAACCAACGATCGCAAACTTGTAGCGCTTTAATGAACGGACTAGCCTCGGTTGGAAATTAAAGGAACGATTCGGGGAGAGATCGTTGAGAAGTCAACTTGGCTAATTCGCGTGCAAGTTCTTTTGCGGACTTAGATGCCTAAGTAATTTGCTCGATTGATTCAATCATATCGCGCGGTCGTTCGGGAGAAACGGGGAGAGGATTGAAAGGATATGCCAATCGCAAGCCCTGCGATTTTCGCAAAACGAAGACTTCGGACAAACCTATTCGCAGCGCACTCGATCTACGGGCGTTGCCCTGCAGTAACGTTACTGCCGCGCAGCTGTGTATTTTTTTCGCAGATCGCTGACCGTTTCGACGTGTGATTGAGAATAGTACTGACTGGCTCCTCCGAACTTGTCCACGTATGCATCAAAGCTTTTGACTTCCGCGAGCACAGAGCCCGCGGCCTGTTTGAGGTGATCGAATACGACCGAGCGCGCAAAATATAACGCAGCACCGTCCACTCGTTTTTCCTCGCTGAGGCATTTCGTGCCTTTCATGCCGGCTGACGTGAGTGCATCAATCTCGGCGCTGGATTGAGGGGATAATGGACCTGCGGTGTACATGAATTGGACGATTCTATTATAGTAAAAGAAAATTGCGCCCCATCGGATGAGCTTGTCGGTATCGGACAATTTCTTGCAATCTTCTTCTCCAGCGCGACCCTCAATCCGATCATAAATCGTCTTGAAGTCGTCTACGGGAAATCGCTGCACAAGTCTGAGCGCCTGCTTTTGAATCTCTTCATGAGTATTGCCAGTCAAGGCAACAAGGTCATTTAGGCGTGAGGCTGGGACAAACGGCAGATGCGAGGACAAATCTCGCGGCTGACCGGGTGACAGTTGTCCACCGGTCGCATTGTCGATGCCGGCGATCAGGCCGTGCAGCAAGCTGACGGTATAATCGACATTGTCGTTCTTGGAGAACAGGTCGGTAATCGCCTCGTCCTGATAAGTTTGAAAATTCGCGCCCAGGAGCCTCCGCGCCGTTATACGCGTATTGGCGTCGTTGCTGGACAATCTGGTCTTCAGCTCTGCATATGGATATGGCATCGAAATGGTCGCTGCATTAGCGGTTGACGAGCTTGGAGAGATATCTGTGAGAATGACAATCCCAGTCAGGGAAAGAGCGGCGGCCAGCATGAGCCTAACCGCCCTTGCAGACTTCATCTCCGAATGGCGGCGCGCCTGCAGACGCTGATTTGGAAAATTACTCAGCGAAACAGCAGGCGGTTCAGGGAGTTTACTCGGCATTGGAACCACTTGATGGAGAGTAGTCATTGAAACGTCGCCTGACGAAGTCAACCATGTCGGCCCATGCCACGGTTTGTTTCTTCTTGTTGTCGGAATCGAAAACTTCCAGACCGTTTTGAGTTGGCTCGCAGGGTGGGTCCGTTATCAGCAGGCCGCCCGCCTCTTGATGCTGTACGCGAACGGAATACGGCGGTGACTTCGACAGCGATATGATTTTCGTGATCTTGTCGGGATCATAGCCGGCGCCGTTGTTGCAAACTTGCGCAAAATCTCTGTCGTCGGGGATCCATTCCCCGAACGCCAGCTTGGACGGGGAGCGCATCTCTATCACATCCTCATAAAGGCTGAGCGCTTTGGCAATATTAAGCCGACCTCCCCAAAGTACATGGTCGACGTAGCCTGGATCGAAATCGACCGAAGCTTGCAGCCTGTTCTTGAGGTCGATAGGTCTGGCCTCGCTGTCAAAAGCCTGAATAACCGCTGCCGTGAATGAGACAAGGGGCGCGGCGAACGATGTTCCGTAAACGACTTCTCCGCCATCTGAGCCATATCCTATTGCACAAGCCGGTGCGGCTATATCTGCATAAATGTTGCTCCAATTTGAAAACTCGACGAGTTTCAGGCTGCCATCGTATCCCGCGACAGTAATTACCTGCTGGCCACCCGCTGGGTTACTGCCTCCATAAAGTGCCGGATAGAGTGGAAAATTGCTTTCGCTGAGTGCGTGCCTTTCGTTTCCGGCGGCGACGACCAATAAAAGGCGCTGTCCGGCAATCAATTTCAAAAGACTTTCTATCGGCGTTTCCGAACCAATACTCAGATTGGCTATGCGAGCCGTTTCGAGCGCGAGATTTATGCCCGGGGTGATGCCGTTCGGGTCAATTTCATAAGGACGGTCGACGCTCTTGCGAGCGACCACGTTCGCAATATTGATGCGCACCAAATCGGCCAAAGCAGAGATAGAAAGCCCCGAAGCTCCGGTTAATATCTCGGCTACCCTGGTGCCGTGCCAGCCCATGTCGTAATCCGGGAATGGAGCAATTCCATCGGGCCGCGCCATGCCGAGCCCATAGGGGGACGCCGCGCTCTTTATGCTACTTCGCTTGAGCAGTGAGTTCGACGTATTCAGGAAGCTGTCGGTCAGACCCGTATCGATCAGTGTTACCACCGTCTTGGATGGCTTCTCGGAACGCTTCAGTGCAATCGCCGAAGTCCGTTCGATGGCACTGGCTATCACCTTTGAATCATACGGCCAGACCCGGCCATTTTCCTGGGCCGCCTTGGTGGCATCTTTGCAACTGTCGTCGTCAACGGATAAATCGTCTTTCGCGAGTAGCTTCATCGGCCTCGCAATTGTGTTTTTGATGACTGAAGTCTCGACGTCGGCGGATTGCCCGCTGAGTTCGGCAATCTTGTCCCGTACGGTCTCCGCATCGAGCGTGTGCTTTATCCTGATTGTGGTTGGCTCGGTAACCAGCGGCAAAGTCAGCTGTCGGACGCCCGATAAATTGTCCAGGTTCTCGTCCTTGATATCCGGGTTCAGCTTGGCGACGAGTCCGCGAAAGGTTGCGTTACATCGAGGTCCCATCTTCGGGTCACACGCGAGTCGGCTGGTACTCTTGAGTCCGATCTTGCGCAGAAGCAGGCTGTCTAGATTGTCGCCTTCCAGGACCTTCACAGGGATATCGCGGCGCCATTTTACGCAGGCCGGCATCCGTACGGGCCTCGCAGTCGACTTCGGCCGTCTATCCAAGGCGATGGCCGGGTTTAACGTATAGAACACGTCGGCAAATGCGTCTGTGTAGGATCCGCAGACCGAAGCGATAAACTTCTCGGGCATTTCGTTTTCGCGAAGTTCCATTGCATCCGAAGTTGAGGACTGCGCTATGTAGGTAATCACCGCGTCCGGCAATGCCGACGTTGCGCGTATCGTCAGGAATTGATCATCAGCAAGAGCCCGCGAGTTGATTGCAAGGGTTGCACACGTCAGCAGCAACATACAGACGCGCTTGAGCGGCGCGGATGAAGGGCAGGCTGGTGGATCGCAGTCTTTGATGTTCATCGACAAGGACTACCCTTTTGATTGAAGCCGCAAATCCTGGCTCCGCCATTTTGGGCGCTCCACTTCGTGAGAAAGCGAATTGCGGTGCTTGTACTAAGGCTCGATAAGTAGGATTCACCTTTGGTGAACGCAACGCGCGAATTCACGCTTACCGCCACTCGCTTTTTTGCCGACGAAACGACGAATGCGCCGCCCCCGCTATCGCCGGGGCAAATGGCCGTCTGGTCTTGCGTGATGATGGAGTTGGGCTCTCTCTCTCCCGGCAAAAGGGAAACAGCCGCGTCGGCAATGCGAAATATGCCGTCACTTATTCCTCCGGGTGCCGTACATCCGTAGCCCGTGAGCAGGAGTAACTTGCCTTTCGTGACGAGCGTTGGGTCGATATTGACGTTCTCGAACGGTATGCCGGGAATATCTGCCGTCATTTTACAGAGGGCATAGTCGGCACTGGCATCGCTTTTATACTCGTCAGCCTGCGTGCAAGTACCGGTGTACACCTTGCCGTCAACTTCGATCGACGCTTCCGATCCATCGGCTACGCAATGAGCCGCGAGCAATAGCGTGCTCGGGCCGACAAGTTGGGCTGTACAGCGCGCGCCCGGAACCGCAGAAAAAAACGATGCTCGCCAGTCCGACGTTCTAGCGGGTCGACCCCCTATGACTTTCGGGCCGGTACCGGATTGTCCGAGTGTCTCAACCGATTTCATTGAAATGCCGCTCGGATTTTGTACGGCTGCTGGCTCTTGTGATTGAGCCGAAGGCGCCGCAACGACGAAAGGCAAGATGAAAAACAGAATTCGCGCTATACGGCGCATGAAACCCCCGACATGCAGTCCGGCAATGGAAGCTATTTGGCACTCGGGCCCAATAGTGTTGACGCCCGGCAAACGTACTCAGCCTAAATCAAGTTGCCCAAATTCAGACCCGGCCGGACATCGACTGTAAGGCCGGACCAATCCTTCACAATTCGCGCGCCGGATCTCGATCCAACATGCCGTTCGAATCGGTCGGCGGAATGCCTTTCAGGCGACGATAGGCTGCGACCAGCGACGTGTAGGGCGGCACGAACAAGACCGTGGCGCCGCCAGAGGCCGAAGCAAGGCTCGCCTGGATGTCGAAATGCAGATGCCAAGTGGTTTGGTGCGCGCCGTTCATCAGGTTGGAAATCTTGCCAAGTTCCTGCCCTGCGGTGACGCGATTGCCGCGAGTCACCAGGAACGACGTCGGCTCCATGTGCAGATAGCGGTATATCCGGCCGGAATCGCCGCGGATCTTGACCATTGAAACGTGGGCATCGGTATCGATCACCATACCGTTCTCCGCTGCGACGGCGGTTGAAGCCATATTGGCGCACTTGGCCTGGCGGATATCGACGCCTTGATGGCCCTTGCCACCCGGGCAAAGCGGCATGCTCCATTGCCGCTTCTCGCAATACTCGTCCGACCAGGGCATGCTGTAGTTGACGTGATCGCACTGTCCGCCCGATCCGCCGTTCATTCCGCCCGGGCTGTAGACCTGCGAATTGACGGTCGCTTTCTCGTCGTCAGCGAGCTTGATCGGGAACACCATACCCGGCGCGTAGATCAAGCGGCCTGCGAAGCCCTGACCGGCGGCGGGGGAGGTCAGCGTCCCCGGCTTTTGGTAGGTAAAATCGGGTGCTGCTGCAGGTGTCTGTGCCTTGGCGACCGCAACTGGGGTGGCCGCAAGAAGAGCCAGGATCGGTATGATCGCGCGCTTCATCGCCTTGCTCCTACTGAGGTGCGGCGAGAACGCCGATCGTTGCAATCAGGTTTCGAAGCTGCGGTTCGGAACGACAGAGCTGATACACCGCCGCCGACTTGCAGATGACGTCGATGACGTACGGTATCCTCGGAAATCGATAGAGCGTGACTTGGGCTGCCACCGGTTCCCCCGGGTCGTCCGCGCTCGCCAGGTTGAACTGTTCTGGGGGAGCGTCCGGCGGCCGGGCCGCGACCGGAACCTGCTGATAGTTCAGATCACCGGTGACCGAGATCTTTACATCCCCGCGATCGTAGACGAGCGAATACCAGTTCGGGTCGCGTGCGGCGTCAGACACCAGGGCCGGCTCCGCGCCGGCCGGCACGGGCGCCGCTGCCGTCAGGCCCAACACCGGAAGGGCGAGCGCCGCCGACCCCTGAGGCGCCGCCGCGACAGGCTGCTGGCGGAAGGCAACAAGCGCGGGATCGTCGCGGTTAAAATTCAGAACCGACTGCGCTGAAGCAGCGGAAGGAAAGCCCGCAAAGGCAAGACTGGCGACAAGCCACGCAACGGACATAATGGGGCGCGTGATGCGGGAAGCTGTTTTCATGTGAGCTCTTTCACTCTGCCGCCTCGGCTTTCTTAGCCTGTGGTTCAAATGCGAAAAAAACCTTTTGCAGCAAGCATGAGGCTGTCTGCCTGACAAGTTGAAATAGATTAAACATACCACTCGCCGCTGCAAATGCAAGGCACGGCGGCGCGGGTGCGACGAAGCGTCGACCTTCAAACGCTGCTGCCAAATTGCAGCCGTCAAATCTTTATTGCCAGTTCTGCGACAGACGCCGCAATGAATTGTTGACAGTTTTCCGGGCTCATATGACTATGCAACCGAAGATGGTGTGCGGTGAGGTCGAGCGATGCCGTGAAATCTGATTGCATTTTCGCCGACTGTATGTTCGCCAATTGGATTTTCTGCCGGGAAGCCGCCCCGCGCGCTGCACGTGACGAAAGGCTCATGATTGCGCGAAGGCAATAGGATTATTGCGAAGGATCAAGCAATTGACGGAATGCCTCGACGGATTCGGTTGTCAGATTGAGGGTGTCCGCATCGAGCCACCGTTTGTCGCGCGGAACCAGTGTCGCCTTGGCGCAGCTTTCAGATACGAGCCACCATGCTGAGTTATTGCTTTCGCGAAATTCGAACCCGAAGCCCGCAACAAACGGGCATGGATTATCAATCTTCGTCGTCTCATCGGAAGTGGGGCGGCGGTAAGTAGCGCTGGAAAGGATAAGTTGGCGCAGTCGTGCAACCGAATCGGCGCGGCCGAAGTGTCGCGCTTGGGGCTCCGATGTTTGTACCGAGCCCTGCCGATCCGGAGCGCCGCCGGCGAAGCGGTAAGCGCGCACTTCCGGAGCGCGCTTGACGATCTCTACGAGCTGAGGATCGAAGATCGACAGATTGTCGCGAGGAGACGGATCAGGTTGCGAACAGGTTGCGATCGTTGCAGTTGCGATAGCGCCCTCGTTCGGAACAAACGAGATGAGTTTGATCGCGTAAACCGTGTTGGCGCGGGCCTCGGCGGCCCTCCGTGCGAGTTCGGTAACGAGGTCACCGAGATTGACCTGCGGTTTGAACGGCGAAACGGTCACGGTTATGGAATTGACGGTGACAGGCGTGCAGGGAGGGTCACGGTCCAAATAAACGGCGACATCGGAAAATCTGAAAGGGTCCGATGCGAGGCTCTGATGGTGGCTATCGAGACCACAGCAAAGCGCCAGGATCGCGCCCGCCAGACCGAGCGCTCGTCCTGATGTCGAACTTGTCTTGTTTGAGCTTGTCTTGTTCGAAGTTGTCTTGCTCATCAGTCTTGCTTTGCCCATCAACTTGCCTCGTCCGTCCACTTGCCTTGCCTGTCATAACCTCATTTCGAAACCGGGGTTGAACTTGCCAGCATGAAGTCACCAGACAGCCGGCCCGATCGCTCGGCGCTTCGGCGAATTCGAAACTATCACGTAAGCCGTTCTGTTGGGGGAAATCGATGCGTTCATTCTTTGTGATGCTGCTTGCTGCGGCTTTGTTCACCTTCTTCGGATTGGACAGGTCGATCGCACAAACCGTCCACGCCGTTCTGGTAGCGGACACGCTGGACCATTCAATCGGGGCGGGGGTTGCCGAGAACGAGACCAACATTGCCTCGTTCCTTGACAATGTAAAAACCCTGACCGGGCTCAATGTCTCAAGTACCGTCGTCGACGGTGCGAACTTCAGCTGCAAATCGATCATCGACGCGGTCAGCGGCCTTAACGTCGCAACCGATGACGTCGTGTTCTTCTATTACGCCGGCCATGGCTTTCGCAGGGACGGTTCGCAATCGCAATTCCCGGAGTTTTTTTGCGGCGGACCGCACGACCCGACGGAGACGCTTTCACAGGTCGTCGACACGATCAAGGCGAAGCCGGCCCGGCTGATCATCGCAATCGCGGATGCCTGCAACAGGATAACCGAGCCGCCGCCTGCCGCCGCGGCGGCCCCGTCGTTTGCGAATGTCGATCGAAAGGGGGCTCTGCTGCGCCTGTTCAAGGAGTACAGGGGCACGCTGGTCATGTCGGGTGCGATTCCCGGTGAATTTTCCTGGTACATGACCGCAGGCGCGTCGCTCGGTGGATTCTTCACCAATCAGCTTCTCGAGTCGATTAATCAGAACATCGTCCGCAGCGGCGCCAGGGTTGGTTGGGAAGCGATCGCGGCCGACGCCGTCAAGCCGATCTTCGTGCCCACGATTCCCCCGGTGACGCAGAACCCGCAATATTCTTCCGTCGGTCTGTCGGTGGGTCCGGTCATTGCCGCGGCTGGGCCGATCGCAAGTGCGGAAATAAGCCAGGACCAGATCAACCCGGCAGATCTTCGGCGCTTCTGGGTCGAGGATGAGCAGTCGCGGCAACCGCAGGCTGCCGCGGCGCAGCCGGCTGCGCCGCCCTATGTCCTCACCAGTCAGGAGCCGTCGAAATTTCACGGTAGCTTCGGAATTGACCTGTCGCATTACAGCTTCGATATCGACACCGAGAACCCGACCTGCGGGAACCAGCAGGGATATTCGACGCCGGCCTGCTCCTGTGTCGCCGATTGGCAGGCCGTTTCGAACAGCGGGGTTCGATATGTCTACAGCAAGGCCAGCGACGGGGCCGGCGTCGATCTTTCGTTCGCGAAGTTCTGGACCGATCTAAAGGCAAAGCATGAGGCCAAGGTCCTGTTCAGGGGCGCCTACCATTTCCTTCGCCCCGGCGTCGATGCGGACAAGCAGGCGGATGCATTCCTCCGCGCCGTCGGCGCGCTGAACGGGCAAAAGCCGGCACAGTTGGCGCCGGTGCTCGATATCGAATGGTCCAACAAGAGGATCATGCCGGGCACGCCCGAATATCTGGCTTGCCCCGAGACCCGGCGTACCAAAAACGACCAGGGAAAATTCTTCTGCGACATGTGGTACCAGGTGCCGTCGTCCGCGATCGCCGCCTTGGCGCAGAAATGGATCGACCGCGTCGAGCAGGCGACGGGCCTGCCGGTTACGATCTACACAAATCCGACGGCATGGTGGAATCCGGTGCTGAAGGCCGACGGGAATGGCCTGTTGAGCAACAAGCGCGCGGTCTGGACCTCGCGATACACCGGGCCCGGACCGAAATTCGATAGTTCATGGGCGCGGCCGGGGCAGAACGGAAGCTCGGATTGGAAGATGGCCCCGTTGCCGGCGGGGGCATCGTATCCGCAGTATCCCGGTAGATATTTCCCCTCGCATTTCTGGCAGTTCACTGAAGCCGGCTTTCTGGACACCAATTTTCTGACCTGCAGCGGCCGTTCAGTGCGAAAATCGGTTGATATGAATTTCATACCGCTCAGCGAGAACAATTATCCAGTCCCGTTCAGCCTCGGTCCGAGGTGACCGTTCGTCACGTGTGGAGATACGGTAATGCAGAACGTTGGCCGGACGCTGGTTGGGGGCGGACGCGCAAGTCGGCAACGAGTCGTGGGACAGACGTTCATGTCCGAAGTCGAGTAACTTGCCAAGGTGAAATCGGGGCGGCGATCGTGCGGCTGTTGCCGTCCGGGACGGCGACGACCACGGAGCAGCGGTCCAACAGGCTGAACGTTCAACTGGACGAGACCGAGGTGCGTCAGCCTGCGATGCGGCTAAAGCGGTCTCAGGCAATCGTGCGCCCGATTCGTGGGCCGGGCGTCTTTGGTGGGAGGGTTCAATGCGTAAATCTAGTTTCCAGGTGGCATCAGCCGGCGTGCTTGCGGCTGTGGTGTTGAGCATGCCGGCGCGGGCGGACGATCCCCCCCCGACGGTCGTCTTGCCGCCGGCTTACGAATCGATCGTCGCCAGTGCCGGCGCGCTTGCGACCAGCGGCGCGGCGGCGCTGAAATCATATCGGTCGGATACTAGAACGGCGGCGATCCGCACCGCGCTCACCAAGGCGCTGCTCGGCCTCGGCCCGGAAAACACCATCACCCTCGGCAAGGCGGACGCCGATCCGCTCATCGGAGAAACCGCGCTGCTGTGCACGGTTCGGGGCAGCTACACCGGCAGTGTTGCTGATCTCAATTACCTCACCAGCCTCGTGCAGAAGCTGAATGCCGTCAGCAAGCCCGCGCCGGCCCCCACCGACATCATTGGGGCGCTGAAGCTGTTGTTCGCGACAGCCAACTACTCGATTTCCGATGACGTTCAGGTCAAGTCGCCGGCCACGTCGCAGGCGAAGGCCGCCACGATCTGCGAGACCGATTTGAAGTCTTATGACGTCGACTATTACGGCGCCGCTGCCGGTGGCCTTCCGGCACCGCAACCCGCGGCTGCGACGGTGACACCGCCGACGCCGGCGAGCGCGCCGGCCGTCTCGTTTGCCTTCCTCGGCCCGATCGGCTCGCTGATCGATACCTTCGTCGCGATCCTGCAGCCGGTGCTGATCGATGCGAGCACGATCGTGGATCAGGCCCGCCGCCGAGCGGTGGTGGAGCAGGCGCTCAAGGACCCCAATATCCATCCCAAGATTGCGCAGTCCGGCAAGCAACTGGCTGTGGCGGTCGATGGCTTCGCGGTGTCGTCCAGGCGTCGCCTGGCCGGATCGTTCGTGGAGCAACTGGTGGCGCTGCGCGCGACGCCGATCGATCTCAGCAAGGAGCCGGAGTGCAAGAATCTGGCCGGGTCACCCCGGCTGCCGAGCGGCGCGCCCAGCGCGGCCTTCGTCACATGCTGGAAAGCGGCGTGGTCGCACCTGCAGGATGCCACGAGCAAGCTGGCGACGACGGCCGACAGTTATGACACCCTTGCCGATGCCGGCGATGTCAATGCGCAGAAGCTGTTTGGCACCATTCTGGCGGACTACGACCTGATCAGCACAGGCCAGGCCGACGCCTCCAACGTGTTCTGGAATGACGTGACCCAGTTCATCACCTTCGCCAACGCGATCAGCACCGCGGCGTCGAAAACCAACATAGCGACCCTGCAAAAGGAATTGGCGGCGGTGTCGAAATGAGGGGGCACGCCGAGGTTTCCGACGCGATGCCCCTCAATCATCAGCGCGAACCCGTGGCGCTGATGCCGGGACGCGGTTCGGCATCGCGTGAATCGACATCAGCCTGCGTGAAGATGATCCGGCGCTTGACCGTCGCTCTCGGGCTTGGCTTGGCGGCGCAGGCGTTAGCGATGGCGCCGTCCGAGGCCCGGATCACGGCCCGGAAACTGCAGCCGGATATCGCTCCGGCGGCGGCCGTTCCGCCGCTTCCGGCGCACCTGGAATTGGCGCTGAATTTTCCGCTACCGAAGGTTCAGGCGGTGGCAAATCTGTTTGCGTTTCAAATCGACAAGGCCGGGACGATGTCCGGCCAGGACTATGAAGGCACCATTTCGCTTTCGAACATCACCCTGAAGCCCTCGAACGACGCCGAGCATCCGCTGGCGCTTGGCGCGAACTTCAAGTTTTCCGGCCATATTTCCGGGCGAAACGTCGTCGGCGGCGGCACCACTACCCTCAATCTGGCGCTAAAGGTCGGCGCCGACTGGTGCCCGATCGTGGATCTGACGGCACCGTCGACCCAATGGGACAGCGACATTGACGCGCCGCTGACCGTGAAACTCGCCATTCGCCTTGGTCTTGTCGACAATATCATTGCGAGCGAACTAAAGGCGGTGACGGCCTGCGCGGTCTTGAAGAGTTATCTGCAGGAGCTCTGGCAGCCGGCGGTGGTCCGCCTGTTCGGCGGGCCGGGCGGCGCGAAGACCCCCGATACCTCCGTGTTCCTGAACCTGCGACCGCAGGCCATCGAGGTCACGTCGGTCGACGTCAAAGGCGGCCGCATCCTGGTGAAGCTGGCGATCCTCGGGTCAGCCGCTGTCGCGGGAAAACAGGCCAATTCGTCCAAGCTCGTTCTTCCTGATCCCACCACATTGACCCACTCCCTCGCTGAGGCAGACAAAAGCGATCTCAATTTGCAGTTGTTCGGCGATGTCGGTGTGGGGCCCTGAGAGCATCGTTCTGCACCTTTCTCTTTATCCCATATCATTGTCGGCGGCGCCGAGCACATCGACTTATATGAATGCCACAACGGGGTGCGGTGCAGGGTCAACGGTAAAGATCGACGCCAATCTTCAGACGAAAGAAAAAGCTACGCTTGAAATCATCACGGAAATTGAAAATCTCCTGCCACAAGGAAACACCCACCAATCTCTATCTAGTCTAGAATGCTTGAAGTCTGCTGCACGACTAAATTGGCGGTCGCGTAACGTACCGGCATTGGCTCGGGTAAGGGCTGCTTGCGCCTCGACCGCGCATTTAACTACATCAACGGCGCTGCCAAATTTGGCAAGCAAGCTGTCTCCAGCGGTATTGGCAATCCGCGCCGGATGAGCCGCGATCACTTTTTTCAGTTCCTCAAACAAGTGCCGCAGGCTCAGGCTTGGCGGTCCGGATTAGTTGCCGTCACAAACCGCCCTTCGATCCCATGGCATCCTAGCTCGGCTCCAGTTTGCGCACTTCCTTATGGCGGCCTGTGACGAGGTCCGAGTTCTGGTTTGCTCGCCAAAAATCGAATACATCAACGCCGGGCGGCAATTCCTCCAGGAACATGACTTCGTCCGTGGCCTCTTCATCGTAAGGTGCGGCTAAGCCCGCGAGGGTGCCGGCGTGGCCCAAGACCACATAGTTGAATGCCTTTTGTTTGGAGGCCGCAGGCACGACCGCAAGTCCTGTCCCTGTCGGAAACTAATCCGGCTGGCAAGTGAGGCCGAATCGCGCAATGTTTCTGGCTTATGAGAGAAGCTTGCAGCCTGGTCTGGTCGGTGC
>WNFI01286580.1_pt1 | contig 12884 bp, 12 predicted proteins | sample 5400471 | NCBI WGS metagenome assembly WNFI01 (sample SAMN13153348, study PRJNA577476) | soil metagenome | isolation source: 100 cm saprolite on Douglas fir-dominated hillslope | place: USA:California | collected 2013-09-17
CGGCCAGGGTGTCGGTCAGCTCCTTGGCGTGCGCCTCCCACTCGACGCGCGCGTTGTGTTCGGCGCGGTGCATGTCGTCGAGCGTGGCGTGGGCCACGGTCAGCGCCTCGTGCTGCTCGGTGAGCGACGCGTGCTCGCCCTGCAGCTTGGTGAGCTTCTCGGTGAGGTCGGCCGCGTGGGCGGCCGCGGCGATCTCGCCCATCTCGCGCGCCCGCTGCTCCTCGGCATGCGCGGCGGTCACAGCCTGGTGCTGCTCGGCCAGGGCGGTGTGCTCGGCGGTCAGCGTGTCGAGGGCCGCCGCCTTGTCCGCAGCGAGCGCCTCGAAGTAGGCGTGGGCCTGGCTCTCGGTCTGGTGCGCCGCCGAGGCCTGCTCGTAGGCGCGCTGCAGGGCGGCGAGCTCGGCGGCCTGCACCTCGATGCGGGACGCACGCTCGGCGGCGACGGCCTCGAACTGCTGGTGGGCCTGGCGCTCGGCGGCGTGGGCGATCTCCAGGGCCTCGTGCCCGCGGCGCAGCGTCTCGTGCTCGGCGGCCAGCGCGGCGAAGCGGGCCTGGAGGTCGGTGGCGGCGGCCTGCCACTGCTGGTGCGCGGTCTGCTCGGCGGCGAGCGCCTGCTCCAGCTCGGCACCGCGCCGTTCGGTCGCGCCCCACTTCTCGCGCGCCTCGCGCAGCGAGAGCTCGGCCACGGCGTGGGCGCCGCGCACGGTGCCCAGCTCGCTGTCGAGCGCGGCGGTGCGCTGGCGGAGCTGATCGCGCTCGGCCACCGCGGCCGACAGGTCGTGGCGCAGCGCGGTGGCCGCGGCGTCGAGCTTGTCGTGGCGCTTCTGCAGGTCGGCGACGCGACGCCGGGCGGCGTGGAGCGTCGCCGGGGGCTCGCTGGCGCCGGGTTGGCCACGGCGGCCGAAGCCGAGGAAGCCGCGCCGCTGCGGGCCGGGAGCCGGGGGGTCGGGCTTGGAGCGGTCCGGGGGGGTGACGCCGGGCTGCGGGTTCGAGGCCAGGGACGCCTCCCTAGAGCATCGTGGCCAGGTCGCTGATGGCGACCACGGCCGGGCTGTTGGGTTGAGCAAGGGACACGGGACGGCCCGTGGAGACGGAGTCGGGGAACACCTGTCCCCCGTTGGGGATGGTAACCGCCACCGGCCTGCGCAGGAACGCCTCCGCACGGCGCGCGTCGATGGCGGGCACCTCGATGATGCGGTTGAGCACCACCAGCACCCGCTCGTCGGGCACGCCCAGGCTGGCCAGCACGCTGAGCAGCTCCTTGGTGCGGCGCAGCGAGGTCAGCTCCGGGGAGGTGATCGCCACCAGGCGGTCGGACTGCTCGTAGACCGACAGGTTCATGTCGTTGTACGAGGGCGGCACGTCGGCGATGACGTAGTCGTGCAGCTCGCGCAGCTTGCCGGTCACCTGGGCCACCAGGTCCTCGGTGACCGCCGAGGCGTCGTGCGGCTTGAGGGGGGCGGCGAGCACCTTGGCGCCGCTGCTGTGGCGGACCAGGTAGTCGTCCCACTGGAAGCCGTCGCCCTGGGCGGCCATGTCGCGCACCGCCTCGCCGATGCCCATCTTGGGCTGGATGTCGAACATCACCGGCAGGTCGCCGTGCTCGAGGTTGAGGTCGTAGGCGCAGACCGTCTCGCTGCGGCGGCCGAGCAGGACGGCGAGGTTGGCCGCCAGCGTGGTGGTGCCGACGCCGCCCTTGGCCGCGGTGATGGTGATCAGCTTGCCGGTGGTCGGCGTCAGCGCGGTCGCGCCGGTGTGGCGGGCGCGGCGCAGCAGCGCGTCGATCTTGAGGCCGAGCACCTCCATGTCGACGGGCTTGGTGACGTAGTCGTCAGCACCGGACTCGTAGCCCGCGACCAGCTCGTTGGCCTCGGAGTGCGCGCTGAGCAGGATCACCGGGATGGCCGCGGTGGCGGGGTTGCGGCGGATGGTGCGGACCAGCTCGTAGCCGTCCATCTCGGGCATGGCGACGTCACTGACCACCAGGTCAGGACCTTCGTCGCGGGCGGCGGTCCAGCCCTGCACGCCGTTGTCGGCAATGGTCACCTCGTAGCCGCGCGCTTCGAAGAAGCGCTTGAGCAGCTTGCGGACGGAGGGTTCGTCGTCGACGACCAGGAGCTTCATCGGGGGGCTACCTCAGGGGTGGCAGCCGCCTGCCCGACCTTGCTGTACTCAGCAGGAGCCGGGAAATAGAGCGTCTGCGGAAGGGTGGCGTGAAAACTGCTGCCGCGACCGACTTCGGACTCGACCCAGATGCGCCCGCCGTGGAGCTCGACCAGTCCCTTGACGATGGACAGGCCGAGTCCGGTGCCGGGAATGCCCTTGGTCTCGAACGACGAGATGCGGAAGAAGCGATCGAAGATGCGCGAGCGCGCCTCGGGGGGAATGCCGACACCGCTGTCGGTGACGACCAGCTCCAGCCAGCGGTCGTGCGCCTCGGCGGCGACGCGGACGGTGCCGCCGCGCGGGCTGTACTTGATGGCGTTGCTGACCAGGTTGAGCAGGATCTGTAGGATCTTGTCAGGATCGCCCGAAACTCCCGGGCTGTCCTCCGCGATGTCGTTGACGAGCTCGTGGTTGGGCGCGCCGGTGGCGAGCTGCTTGATCACCTGAGCCGCCAGCGGGCGGAGGCGAACGTCGCGGATGTCGAGGGTCTCGCCGCCGGCGTGGACCGCCTGCTCCTGGAGCATGCGCTCGACGTATGTCGACAGGCGCACGGCGTTGTCGTAGATCTCCATGGCGAAGTCGATCGCCTCGTCGCCCTCGACGTCGCGGTCGCGGATCATCTGGGCGAAGCCGCGGATGCCCATCAGCGGCGTCTTGAGCTCGTGCGACACGGTGCTCAGCACCTCGCCGTAGAGCCGCTCGCTCTCGGTGAGCTGGTCGATGATCTCGCGCTCCTGGCCGTAGAGCTGGTTGAGCTCCTCCAGGCGCAGCGACAGGGCACGCTCCTGCTCGTGCACGACCATCAGCGGCACGCCCGCCATGCTCCGCGAGCTGCGCCCGTCGAGCGAGACGAATCGGTCATCCATGGCCGAATCACCCACGATCGTCGGCGCCCGGTGGGCCACCACCCAGCCGACCACGCCCTCCCCCACCTCGTAGGAGCGCAGCTGCTCCGCCTGCAGCTCATAGCCCCAGGCGGCGCGGATGAAGAGCTTGCCGGAGCGGTCGAGCAGGAAGAGGGTGGCGGTGTCGAAGTGGAGCACCTGTCCCAGGGCGCTGAAGACGCCGTTGAGGGTGTTCTCCATGTCCGGACTGGCGGTCAGGGTGCGCGACACGTCGTGGAGCAGGTCGAGCTGAGCGTGCCCGGCGAGCTGGGAGTGGACCCGCACGATGAGGTCGATGACCTCCCGGTCGGGTCGCCTGCTGCCCAGCCCCTTGATGTCCTCGGCGCTGAGCATGAGGATGGGCACGCGGTGCAGCGCCCGCTCGGCGCGCACCTTGCTGTGCGGCGCCGGCTGCAGGTCGGGCATGCGCGGGTCGATGACGGCGAGCTGCACCCCCGCGGTGGCGCGTTCGGCCAGCTCCGCCAGCGTCGTGGCCGACCCGTGGCGCTGCCGGGGTCGAGCGCCGCAGTCCCTATAGTTGAGCTCCAATGGCCGCAGCCTCTCCTTCCGACGTCGATCGCGCGCTCTGGGCGCTGCAGGCGTACGACACGCTGGCGCTGGCCACGGTGAGCGAGGCGGGGCCGCACGTGGCCGGGGCGTTCTTCGCACCGGAGCCGCACCAGGGCGGGATCCGGCTGCTGCTGGCGCTGCTCAAGGGCAGCCGCAAGCACAGCGAGCTGCTCGCCGACCCGCGGGTGGCCATCCTCTGCTCGCCAGGCAACCCGTCGCGGTGGATCCAGGGGTGGGGCATCGCCGCCGGGGTGGAGGACGCCGAGGAGGGGAGGCTGATGATGCGGCGCCTCGTCGAGCACGCGCCGGGGGCGTCGATGTTCGTCGACCGGCTGCCGGTGGTGGCGGTGACCATCGAGGTGCGGGCGCTCAAGGTGGTCGAGGACATCGGGCAGCCGCCGCTGGTCGTCGAGCTGGGGCCGTCGCGCGAAGCGGCCTGAGGTGAGCGGGGCGGGGCGGCCCGGAGCGGCGGGCGTGGTGTGGCATGCGGTGCGGCCGCGGTCGCTGACCGTCGCGGTGCTGCCCGTGCTGGTGGGGACGACGGCGCTGGTGCCTTTGCATGCCTGGTCGGTGTGGGTGGCGCTCGGGTGCCTCGCGGTGGCCGTGCTGCTGCAGGCGGGGACCAACGCGATCAACGACGCCGAGGACGCGCTGACCGGGGCCGACGCCGCGCCGATGGCGATGCCCTCGCTGGCGCTGCGCCGCGGGTGGATCGACCCTCGACAGGCCCGGCGCATCGGGCTGGGCGCGCTGGGGGCGGCGGCGGTCCTGGGGCTGGCCCTGTCGCTGGCAATCGGGAAGCCGTGGCTGCTGGGGCTCGGCGCGGGTGGCGTGGTGATCGGCTGGGCCTACACCGCGCCGCCGCTGCGTTTGGCCTACCGGCCGCTGGGAGAGCTGGCTTCGGGCGGGCCGATGGGGATCGGCATCACCTGGGGCACCGCGGCTGCGCAGACGGGCGTGCCCCATTCGGTGCTGTGGGCCGGCGCCATGCTGGCGGTGGTCACTGCGGCGATCCTCCACGCCAACAACGCGCGCGACCGCGAGGCCGACGCCCGGATCGGCAAGCGCACCGTGGCCACGTACCTGTCACCGGGCGGCGTGGTCGCGGAGTTCCGGCTGCTGCTGGCCGCAACGGCAGTGCTGCTGGCCGCGGGAGTGGCGCTGCGTGGATTGCCGCTCACTGCTCTGGTGGCGGCGCCGGCTGGGCTGCTGGCGCTGCGCACCGCGGCTCGGGCGCGTCCCGATCTCGACGCGCGCGGGTGGACTCTCCTGCTCATCGCCTGCGTGAAGCTGCACATCCTCACCGGCGTGCTGCTCGCCGTCGGGCTCAGCGTGCAGCGTTGAGCGGCAGCATCCCGGTGGTGAGCTGGGCGAGGTCGTCGAAGAAGGTCGGGTAGGACACCGCGACCGCCTCGGCGCCGTCGATGACGGTGACGCCGGCGCCGGCCACGGCCAGGCTGCCGGCCACACCCCAGGCCATGGCGAGGCGGTGATCGCCGTGGGAGTCGACGGCAGCGGGTTGCAGCCGCGTCGGCCCGGTGATGACCAGGCCGTCAGGAAGCTCCTCGACGTCGGCGCCCATGGCCAGCAGGCCCTCGGCCACCAGAGCGATGCGGTCGGATTCCTTGACCCGCAGCTCCTCCGCGTCGCGAATGCGGGTGACGCCGTGCGCCTGAGTCGCCAGCACGGCGAGCACGGGGATCTCGTCGATGCAGCGCGGCACCAGGTCGCCGTCGATCACGGTCGCCTGGAGCTCGCCGCCCTCGACGGTGACCACGCCCGCGGGCTCGACGCCGCCGGCCGCCTCCCCCTCCTCCACCGTGATCGTCGCGCCCATGGCGCGCAGGGCGTCGAGGATGCCGGTGCGCCCCGGGTTGAGGGTGACGTTGGGACAGGTGACCCGCCACCCCCGTCGCGCCGCCGCCAGGGCGAGGAAGAACGCCGCCGAGCTGAGGTCGCCGGGGACGCGCATGCCGAAGGGCTGCAGCGGCGCCGGGTTCAAGGTGATCCTGCCAGCTCCGACTGAAACGTCGACGCCGCACATGCGCAGCATGCGCTCGGTGTGGTCGCGGGTCGCCGCCGGCTCGACCACGGTGGTGGGGCCGTCGGCGCTGAGCCCGGCAAGCAGCACCGCCGACTTGAGCTGGGCGCTGGCCACAGGGACGATGTACTCGATGGGACGCAGCAGGGCGCGGCCGGAGACGTTGAGGGGCGGCCGCCCGTCGTAGCCGGTGTCGATTGTGGCGCCCATCCGCCGCAGGGGGTCGGCGACGCGTGCCATGGGCCGCTTGCGCAGCGAGCCGTCGCCGTCGAGGGTGGCGTTGCAGTCGTGTCCGGCCAGAACTCCGGTGAGCAGGCGCATGGTGGTGCCGGAGTTGCCGCAGTCGAGCACGCCGTCGGGACTGCGCAGCGTGCGGCCCATTCCCGCGCCGTCGAGCGAGGCGCGACCGTCGCCGAAGGGACGCACCGCGCCCCCGCAGGCGCGCAGGCAGCTCGCCGTGCTCTCCACGTCGGCGGCCGGCGAGAGGTTGCCGACGTAGCTGCGCCCCACCGCCAGCGCGCCGAGGATGAGCGCGCGGTGGGAGATCGACTTGTCGCCGGGGACGGTCACCTCGCCGTCGACGCGCTCCGCGGGCGCGACGTGGCGCATGGTCACCGCACCGGCCTCCCCTGCTCCTCCCGCTCGGCGAGCCACGCGGCGCGCAGCTGCTGCGCCGTGGCGAAGTAGGCCTCGGCCGTCTCCGGCTTGCGCACCGCGCGGGCGAGTCGGTCCAGCTCCTTGACCAGCGACGCCAGCGCGTTGAGGATCGCCGACGGGTTGCTCTGCACGATGGCGGCGTACATCTGCGGGTCGCCGCCGGCGAGTCGCGACATGTCGCGAAAGCCGCTGCTGGCAAGCCGCTGCCCCTCGGTCCACTCCGGCGCCGAGGCCGCAGCGCGCACCAGTGCGGCGCTGAGCGCGAAGGGCAGGTGCGAGATCCAGGCGACGGTATGGTCGTGGTCGGTGGCGTCCATCACCTCGATGCTCGCGCCCAGCGCGCCGATCACCGCCAGCCACGGGGCGAACAGCTCCTCCTGGCCGGGCGTGGTCGGCGTCACCACCCAGGTGCAGCCTTCGAAGAGCGACGGGTCGGCGGCGTCGTAGCCGCTCTGCTCGCGCCCGGCCATGGGATGGCCGCCGAGGAAGCGCGACCGGTCGAGCCGCTTCGCCGCCTGATCGACCACCCACTGCTTGGTGCTGCCCGTGTCGGTGGCCAGCAGGCCGGGGTAGAACGCGCACTGCTCCAGCCAGAACGGCATGGCGTCGACGGGCGTGCAGAGCACAGCCAGGTCGACGTGGCGCAGCAGGTCGGGCGTGGTGCCGGCGAGGTCGCAGACGCCGTCGTCCATGGCCCGCTCGGCGATGGCGCTGCGCCGGGTGATGCCGATCAGGCCCATGTCGGGAAGGCGCTCGCGCAGCGCCCTGCACAGCGACGTGCCGATCAGCCCCAGCCCCACCACCGCCACCGCCTGCGGCACCCTGTTCCCACCGGTGACGATGGTGCGCATGGGCGGGCGGCTCAGCCGGTCGGCGCGGCGACGGTCTGCGCCACGGTGCGGCCGATCGCCTCGGCGACGCGGCGCAGCTCGGGCATCAACGCCGCGAAGTTCTGCGGGGTGAGCGACTGTGGACCGTCGGACAGCGCCTCGTCGGGACGGGGATGCACCTCGACCATGATGCCGTCAGCTCCGGCGGCAACTGCCGCGCGCGCGGCGGCGTGCACCAGCGACCACTTGCCGGTTCCGTGCGAGGGATCGACGATCACCGGCAGGTGGGTCAGCTCCTTGAGCAGCGGCACGGCGACGATGTCGAGGGTGTTGCGCGTCATCGTCTCGAAGGTGCGGATGCCGCGCTCGCAGAGGATGACGTCGTAGTTGCCCTGCGACAGCACGTACTCGGCGCTGAGCAGCCATTCCTCGATGGTGCTGGACAGCCCGCGCTTGAGCAGCACCGGCTTGGGCTGCCGGCCGACCTCGCGGAGCAGGTCGTAGTTCTGCATGTTGCGGGCGCCGATCTGCACGATGTCGGCGGCCTCGGCGACGTACTCGACCTCGCTCGGCGTCATCACCTCGGTGACCACGGGCATGCCCGTCTCGGCGCGCGCCCTGGCCAGGTGGGCAAGCCCGGCGCGGCCGAGGCCCTGGAACGAGTACGGCGAGGTGCGCGGCTTGAAGGCGCCGCCGCGGAGGATGTGGCCACCCGCGTCATGAACGATGTGCGCCGTCTCCACCAGCATCTCTTCGTTCTCGACGCTGCAGGGGCCGGCCATCACCACCACCTGTCCGCCGCCGATCTCGACACCGCCGGGCAGCTTGATCACCGTGTCGGCGCTGCGCCATTCGCGGCCGCTCAGCTTGAACGGCTTGGTGATGCGCACCACGTCCTCGACGGCCTCGTCGTGGGTGAATGCGTCGCGCAGCGAGAATGCGTCGTGGCCGATGACGCCGATGACGGTGCGGTCCTCGCCGGTGCTGAGATGCGTCTTCAGGCCGCGCTTCTCGACGCGCTGGACGACGCGGTCGATGTCGGCCGGCGACGCGCCGGACTTCATGACGATGATCACGAGTGGATCTCCAGGGCCGCCGGCTGTGGCAGGTCGCCGGCCCGGGCGCGGTCCAGCTCTTCTTTGATGGCCAGGGCACCGCGCAGGTAGACGTGCCTGATGTCGCGCTGCGGCTTGTCGGTGTTGACCAGGATCATGGTGCGCACACAGCGCGCGATGCTGCGCGGATTGGCGGCGGGCACGTTCATCTCGTGTCCGCAGATGAGCGGCACGTCGACCCAGCCGAGCTGTCGCGCCGCCACCGCGGGGAACTCGGTGCGCAGGTCGACGGTGGTGGTGAACCACGCGCCGGCGATGTCGTCGGGCTCGATGTGGTTGGCTTCGATGAGCGCTTCCAGCATCTCGCGCGTCGCCGCGACGATCTCGGCCGCGTTGTCGACGTCGACGGTGGGGGCGCCGCGGATGCCACGAACGGCCAGCGCTGTCATGCCTCGCCCAACATGCTGTGCAGGAAGCGTTCGGCCGCGCCGACGGGATCGTTCGGCTGGTCGCCGATGGCGCTGACCAGCGCCGAGGCGACCACCGCGCCCTCGCTGTGCCCGCGCAGCTCTTCGAGGTGGCGGTGCTGCGACAGCCCGAACCCCAGGGCGCGCGGCAGGTCGGTGACCCCGCGGACGCGGCTCAGCAAGTCGAAGGCCTCCGTGGCGATGTCGGTGCGCGCACCGGTGGTGCCGGTGACGCTCACGCAGTAGACGAATCCCGACGCATGGGCGCACGCCGCAGCCAGGCGCGCGTCGGGAGTGGTGGGAGCGACGAGCAAGATTAGCGCGAGCCCCGCCGAATCCGCCGCGGCGCGCATCTGCGCAGCCTCGTCGAGGGGCAGGTCGGGAAGGATCAGGGCGTCTGCGCCGGCGGATGCGGCGTCCTGGGCGAAGCGCTCCTGGCCGTAGCTGAGCACCGGGTTGACGTAGGTCATCAGCGCCAGCGGCAGGCTCACCCCGCTGCCGCGAGCCTGGGCGACCTGCTCCAGGGCGAGGTTGACGGTCATGCCGTTCTGCAGCGCCTGCTGCGAAGTGCGCTGGATGGTGGGGCCGTCGGCGAGCGGGTCGCTGAAGGGCAGGCCGATCTCGGCGGCGAGGCAGCCGGCGCGCTCGGCGGCGGCGAGCAGCGCGGGGGTGTCGCCGAGGTGCGGGAATCCCGCGGTGACGTAGGCGATCAGGCCGGGCAGCGACTGCGGGTCGCGCTGTGCGAATGCGCTGGAGAGACGCGCGCCTGCCACGGGCACACTCATGCGTTGTCCGCCGCCTCGGCCTGCGCTTGCCGAACCGTATCGACGTCCTTGTCGCCGCGGCCGCTGAGGCAGACCAGCACGATCCTGTCGTGCGGCAGCGTCGCTGCCAGCTCGCCGGCGGCATGCACTGCATGCGACGACTCCAGCGCGGGGATGATCCCCTCCAGCCGCGACACCCGATGGAAGGCCGCCAGCGCATCGGCGTCCGAGGCGCCGACGTAGCGGGCGCGTCCCGTGTCGCGCAGCAGGCTGTGCTCGGGGCCGACGCCGGGGTAGTCGAGGCCGGCGCTGATCGAATGCGTCGGCAGCACCTGCCCGTCCTCGTCCTGCATCAGGTAGCTGAACGAGCCGTGCAGCACACCGGGACGGCCGGCGCTGAGCGGCGCGGCGTGCTCGCCGGTGGCCAGTCCGCGTCCCGCCGCCTCCACGCCGACCAGAGTTACTGACGCATCCGGCACGAACGCGGTGAAGATGCCGATGGCGTTGCTGCCGCCGCCGACGCACGCGACCACGGCGTCGGGCAGCCGCCCCCAGCGCTCCAGGCCCTGGGCTCGCGCCTCGTCGCCGATGACGCGCTGCAGGTCGCGCACCAGCTCCGGATACGGATGCGGGCCGACGGCGCTGCCGATGACGTAGTGGGTGTTGCGGACGTTGGTCACCCAGTCGCGGATGGCCTCGTTGGTGGCGTCCTTGAGCGTGCGCGAGCCGCTCTCGACGCTGCGCACCTCGGCGCCGAGCAGGCGCATGCGGTACACGTTGAGCGCCTGCCGCCGCATGTCCTCGGCGCCCATGTACACGACGCATTCGAGACCGAAGCAGGCGCACACCGTCGCGGTGGCGACACCGTGCTGACCGGCGCCGGTCTCGGCGATGATGCGCCGCTTGCCCATGCGCCGCGCCAGCAGCACCTGGCCGATGGCGTTGTTGAGCTTGTGCGCCCCGGTGTGCAGGAGGTCCTCGCGCTTCAGCCAGATCTGCGCGCCGCCGTGGTGCTCGCTGAGTCGCTGCGCGTGGTACAGCGGCGTGGGGCGGCCGGCGAAGTCGGCGAGCCAGCGCTGCAGGTCAGCGAGGAACGCCTCGTCGGCGAAGGCTTCGGCGCGGGCGGCGATCAGCTCGTCGAGCGCCGGCACCAGCGTCTCGGGGACGTAGGCGCCGCCGTAGGGACCGAAGCGACCGGGGTGCTGCGCGGTGGTGATGATCGGCTCAGCCATATGCGGCCCCCTGGTCCGCAAGAACATCGAAAGCGGCACGCGCGGTGCGTACGTAGGCGCGTACCAGGTCGGGATCCTTGACGCCGGGCGCCGACTCCAGTCCGCTCGACGCATCGACGCCGTAGGGACGGGTGCGGGCGATCGTGTCCGCGACGTTGTCCGGAGTGATGCCGCCAGCGAGCACCACGCGACGGTGTCGGGCCACGTTGGCCGCCCACTCCAGCGGCAGCGTGCGCCCGGTGCCACCGGGCAGCTCGCCCTCCTCAGGCGAGGCGTCGAGCAGCACCAGGCCGGCGGGCGGCCACTCGAAGGTGTACGCCTCGTGCTCGGTCGCCACGTTGATGCCACGGATGACCGGAACCGTCGTCTCGCTGAGCAGCGAAGCGTCGACGTGGCCGTGCACCTGCACCGCATTGAGCCGGAATCGGGTGGCGAGCTGGTCGCACAGCTCCGCCGAGGGCTCGACCAGCACGCCGACCAGGTCGACCCGGCCGCCGACAGCCTCCATGACGGCCTCGGCCTTGGTCTCGTCGACATAGCGTGGGCTGCGCGGCTCGAAGACGAGCCCGATCCAATCGGCGCCATTCTCCACGGCCAGCTCGGCGATCCGCGGCGTGCTGACGCCGCACACCTTGACGATCATCGCCGCGCCGCCGCAGCGACCAGCTCGGCACACCCGGCCGCCGGTTCGTCCGAGCGCATCAGCATCTGTGCGCAGGTCGCGGTTGTTGACGCCGATGCACTGCGCTCCGCTCTCGACGGCGCGCCGTATCTCCGCTTCGTCATGCACCTCGACAACGGCGTCGATCCCGAAGCGCCCAGCGGCGTCGAGGCACTCCGCGAGCGACTCCGAGGACAGAACGGCGACGATGAGAAGCACCGCGTCCGCACCGGCGACGCGCGCCTCGGCGATCTGCACGGGATCGACGGTGAAGTCCTTGCGCAGCACGGGAATCGCCACCGCCTCCCGGGCGGCGACGAGGTCATCGAGCGAGCCGCCGAAGTCGGGCCCGTCGGTGAGCACCGACAGCGCGGCCGCACCAGCCGACGCGTAGCCCAAAGCCACCGCTGCGGCATCGAGGTCCGCACGCAGCACTCCCCCGCTCGGCGAGCGCCGCTTCATCTCGGCGATCACGGTGCCGCCGCGCAGCGCAGCCACGAACCCACGCGCCGGCGGCATGTTCTCCGCCTTGGCCCACAGCGTCCCCGCCGCGCAGCGCAGCTCCGACGCCTCCGCCAGCTTGCGCTCGATGATCGGGGCGAGGGCGCCGAGGCGCGCGTCGACGGTCATGCCACCGCTGCCTCCGCCCGCGGCACCCCCGCGGCATCCAAAAACGCCGCGAGCAGCCGGTGCCCCACCGGAGTGCAGATCGACTCCGGATGAAACTGCACGCCGACCACGGGATGCGAGCGATGCCGCAGCCCCATGACCACGCCGTCAGCGGTCCACGCCGTCACCGACAACTCCGCCGGAAGCGACGCGCGCTCGACGACGAGCGAGTGGTAGCGCGTGGCCTCGAACGGATCAGGCAAGCCGGCGAACAGACCCGCGCCGTCGTGATGCACCGGGCTCACCTTGCCGTGCATCACCTGCGGCGCGCGCACCACGCGGCCGCCGTACGCCTGCCCGATCGCCTGGTGCCCCAGGCAGACGCCGAGCAGCGGCGTCTGCGCACCCATCAGCCGAACCACGTCGAGCGAGATGCCCGCGTCGTCGGGAGTGCACGGCCCGGGCGAGATGACCACGGCCGCGGGCGAGAGCTCGGCCAGCTCCGCGGCGCTCAGCGCGTCGTTGCGGAACACTGTGGCCCGCGCCCCCAGCTCACCGAGGTACTGCACCAGGTTGTAGGTGAAGGAGTCGTAGTTGTCGATCACGGCCACAACGCCGCGCAGCGAGCCGCTCATGCGTCGAGGCCCCGATTCGCGGTGGCAACCGCCGCAAGCGGTGCGGCCACCTTGTTGTCGATCTCCAGCGCCTCCTCGTGCGGCGTCGAGTCGGCGACCACGCCGCCCGACGCCTGCGCGTACGCAATGCCGTCCTTGACCAGCAGCGTGCGCAGCGTGATCGCGGTGTCGAGGTTGCCGCCGAACCCCAGGTAACCAACGGTCCCGGCGTAGGCGCCGCGCACCTCCGGCTCCAGCTCGGCGATGATCTCCATGGCGCGCACCTTGGGAGCGCCGGTCACCGTGCCCGCCGGGAAGCAGGCGCGCAGCGCGTC
>WNFI01641494.1_pt1 | contig 12884 bp, 12 predicted proteins | sample 5400471 | NCBI WGS metagenome assembly WNFI01 (sample SAMN13153348, study PRJNA577476) | soil metagenome | isolation source: 100 cm saprolite on Douglas fir-dominated hillslope | place: USA:California | collected 2013-09-17
GACAACCCTGAACTTGCTGTTCGGGATGAGCTTTTGCTCGGCCTCGCAATCAGCCGGTGGGAAGAACATGTCGCGCGAGAACGGAACGACATAGGTCTTTGCCTTGATCCGACCGAGTGCGGCCGCAAGGTCGCCTCCGGTGTGACGGCTGACATCGCCATGACGCCATTTCCAACCCATCCAGATCAGATTGTTCGGGTCCATCGGTGCGAAATAGGCTTCCCAGAAGCGGTGAAGGAAGTCCTCGAGAGAGGTGAAGCCAACTTCGCGCCACGCTTCCCTGTTGTAGAAATCCGGGCACAGGCCCATCACCGACCAGATCTGCGCATGGCGCCTCAGGCCTTCATGCACGTCGGACTGATCCTTGTAGAACCCGTTATTCCAGCCTGGATCGGATTTCAGTGCGTCTTCGTGCGACCGGACGAAGATATAGTCATGCGGCGTCGTTTTGGCGGTGCCCGCGAACGGCAGCGCGCGCTTGACCATGTCCGGGAAGCGAACCGCCCATTCATAGGTCTGCTCGGCGCCCATCGACCAGCCGAGGACCAATTCGAGACGCTCAATCTTGAAGCGTTCTGTCACGAGCCGATGCTGGGCACGAACGTCGTCGCCGATGGTGACATTTGGGAACGCGCCGCCGTTGAACGGCGGTGGCGTATTGCTGGGCGACGACGAGAAGCCATTGGCGAACTGGCCCGGCAGGATGATGAAGTATTTTTTCGGGTCGAGCGGGCGATCATGCCCGATGAAGATCTCCATCGCCTTCGGCGTTCCAGACCACATGTGGGGAAATAGAACGACGTTGTCTCTTGCCTGGTTGAGGTTGCCGTGCGTCTTGTAGGCGATCTTGGCGTTGGGCAGCGTGATACCGCTTTCCAACTCGTAGTTGTCGAGCTCGAATATCTCATGCGGTCCGTGATTTGCCTCAGAGTAGTAGTCAGCCTTGGACATATTTTCCTTGGACATATTTTCCTCCCATTTGCCTTACGATTATGTAAGCCAAATGCTGCAACGCTCACTCCGGCTGGCCGGCAACGGCCGCAGGGCGTCCTGTCCGTCGTCAAGGATTTTGGAACAGAAGGCCGAGCGATTTAAGAGGGCATTTGGCGCATCTGGTTTGTGATGTTAGGCAGCTTGTGTTCGGTGAAGCAAGCCTCGATTTGCGATGGTGCGTTTGATCCTTTCTCGTTCCAGCAGGACAGTCTGCCCGCGTTCGAAGTAATCATCAGCCGGGATCAGATTGTTGATGCTCTCGTGATAACGCAGGTGGTTGTAGTTCACGACGAAGGCGTCGATCTGGGTTTCGAGATCGGCAGAGGAGAAGTAGTTCTCCAACAGAATGCGGTTCTTGAGCGTCTGACGCCAGCGCTCGATCTTTCCCTGGGTCATGGGATGATGCGGTGCACCACGGGTGTGCTCCATGGTCGGTCGCCAAGCCATTTGGCAAGGTCACCGGAGAGAGGTAACTCGCTCCATAGACGCTCCACAACCGATTTGTCGGATGGGCGGCAAAGGGTGTCTGGGCCGATATTTTCTATGCTCTGGCATCGACAGGCGGCAGTCCGCTAATTGTTGGAACGCTTGGCGGATTCGCCGGGCGATGAGAACGCGCCTCCTCGTAGCGTGGCGCTGCCTGCCGCGGCATTAATAATTTTGCGCTGTCGCAGGCCGCTGCCGTTCTTGCCCGGGGCGATCAAATTTCACAGCCAATAGTATGTTTGCATCATGACCAGCCCCGCGTCCCGGGCATAAAGGATCAACGAGGCTGTAGCTGGAAATCGCGCTGCGCAGAAGCGCTAACCACCGTCGCTGTGCGAGCGGCGAGTTGGCACTTTGCGCGTGAGTACCGCGAGATTTCGCGCGCGTCCTCGACTGCAATTAGTTCAAAGTCACAACTCGATTAAAGGGAGGGAGCAATGGCAACCATTCACGCACTTCTCGCATTGTCCTCGGTTGCCGTCGTTCTGACGGCTGGCGATGTCCAGGCTCAGAGCATGCCGCCGGAAGGAGCCGTCTCCGTCACATTCACTGCCACGCAAATTCTACCCCTAAAGCCGATGCCGATTGGCGGCGGCAAAGAGTTCGTCGTGATAAACCAAGCGATGGCAGCATCGAACGATGCAGGAAACCCGGTACTTCACAACATGGGTGGTCGGTGCCAGCTCACCCGTCTCGCGGATCCGTCAGCGAAGACTGTGGAAGTCCACGGGTTCTGCACTTACACCGACAAGGAAGGCGATCAAATTTTTGAACAATGCGACTTCCTGCCGGGCGCACCAAACAATTGCAAAGTCTTTGGAGGGACCGGCAAATTCGAAAGTCTTCAGGCCGCGCTCGTCATTACCATCGACCTGCTCAAGAGCAATTTCGATGGCATCAGTCAAGTCGTTGGCCACAAGAAAGGGACGTACAAGATCGTCAAAACAAACTGATGCACCCAACCGAGCTTCGCATGCGTGCCAACTGAGCCCCGCGCAAGGGCATGCGGTATACAGCTTCAGAGCATGTTTCGCTCCTGTTGGGCAGGATCGAAAGGGTTGGCGGGATCGACAACTCTGAGAAATGGCCCGCGATCACCTTCGCTAAACCCTCTCGGGTTGCGTGCCGGCGCACCCGAATTTTCCCGACGATCCTTCCTTAAGTTCGCCAGCCGCAAGCGCGAAGGGGTCCGGCACTCACCCGAAGGTGCGGCTTCCAGGCGAACCAACATCGCGCAGGGTGGTTCCAATCCCCGCTAGGTTTTTGGATCGGTCATTTTGTCGCGAGGGCCTCACGGCTGGGACCAGTCAGGATATCGTCGGTATCCGGCAGGCTGTCACCGGAGGCAAACCACTCGGGCGAAGCGCCGCGCGGCGTCGACCGCGATCGTCGATCGGCAGCTTCAAGACCAGCAGAGAGATTGCACCTCACGGATCCGGGTCGATGCTGGGCATGGTCTTACACTGGGTCGTCCCCCGCGGTGAGCCCGCGAAGGAAAAGATCGCGATAGACCTGTCGCTCGCCGCTCGTGCGTTTCAGGCCTCCGCCGCCGACCACGGCAATTGCGGGAACGCCCGGCCGGGGAATGATCAGGCCCGCCCGTCAAGTCCGGCTCGGCCGATGGATCCGAAGCCCGTTTAGGATCACGACCCAGCACCTCGGCAGCTGCCGTCCTGCAAACTGCCATTTTTTCCACAAGCCCCTTGAAGCGCAATACTGACCCACATAGGTCGCATACTGCAGCCGGGAGACTACCCCAATCGACGGCTGCGATTCCGTCAAACGTTCACGATCAGCTTAGGAGGAGCGCAATGAAATTCCGTCCGCTTCATGATCGGGTAGTCGTCAAGCGTATCGAGGCCGAGGAGAAGACCGCCGGAGGCATCATCATCCCTGATACCGCCAAGGAGAAGCCGCAACAGGGCGAGGTCATCGCGGTTGGGCCCGGAGGGCGCGACGAGACCGGTAAGCTCATTCCGATCGATGTCCAGCCGGGCGACCGCGTGCTGTTCGGCAAATGGTCAGGCACCGAAGTCAAGATCGACGGCATCGAGTACTCGATCATGAAGGAAAGCGACATCATGGGCGTGCTGCTCGAGGCCAGCGCCAGTCGCAAGGCCGCTTGAACGCCCGCCCAATGTGATCAGTAAGGAATGGTATCGTAAGGGAGAAAGACCATGGCTGCCAAGGAAGTCAAATTCTCGGTCGATGCCCGCGAGAAGATGCTGCGTGGCGTCGACATTCTTGCAAATGCGGTGAAAGTCACGCTCGGTCCGAAAGGACGAAACGTCGTTCTCGAAAAGTCGTTCGGCGCGCCGCGCATCACCAAGGACGGTGTGACCGTCGCCAAGGAGATCGAACTCGACGACAAGTTCGAAAACATGGGCGCCCAGATGGTGCGCGAGGTGGCGTCGAAGACGTCCGACCGGGTTGGCGACGGCACCACCACTGCCACCGTGCTCGCGCAGGCGATCGTGAGAGAGGGGGCAAAGGCCGTCGCTGCAGGAGTGAACCCGATGGACCTCAAGCGCGGTATCGATCTTGCGATCGAGGCGCTGGTCGGAGATCTCGAGAAGAACTCGAAAAAAATTACGTCGAACGACGAGATCGCCCAAGTTGCAACCATTTCGGCCAACGGCGACGCCGAGATCGGCCGCTTCCTGGCCGACGCCATGAAGAAGGTCGGTAACGACGGCGTAATCACGGTCGAGGAGGCGAAGTCGCTGCAGACCGAACTCGAAGTAGTAGAGGGGATGCAGTTCGACCGCGGCTACATCTCGCCCTACTTCGTCACCAACGCCGACAAGATGCGGGTCGAACTCGAAGACCCGTACATCCTGATCCATGAAAAGAAGGTGTCGGGACTGCAGCCACTGCTGCCGCTGCTCGAATCGGTTATGCAGTCAGGCAAACCGCTGCTCATCATTGCCGAGGATGTGGAGGGCGAGGCGCTTGCCACCCTCGTCGTGAACAGGCTGCGCGGCGGACTGAAAGTCGCGGCGGTGAAAGCGCCCGGCTTCGGCGATCGCCGCAAGGCGATGCTTCAGGACATCGCCATCCTTACCGGCGGCAACATGATCTCCGAGGATCTCGGTATCAAGCTGGAGAACGTGACCATCAACATGCTCGGCCGCGCCAAGAATGTGAGGATCGAAAAGGAGAGTACGACAATCGTCAACGGCGCCGGCAAGAAGGCCGATATTCAGGCACGCATTGCTCAGATCAAGTCCGAGATCGAGGAGACCACCTCCGACTACGATCGTGAGAAACTCCAGGAACGGCTCGCCAAGCTCGCGGGCGGCGTTGCGGTGATCCGCGTCGGCGGGGCCACCGAGGTCGAGGTGAAGGAGCGCAAGGACCGCGTCGACGACGCGCTGCATGCGACCCGCGCGGCAGTCGAGGAAGGCATTTTGCCCGGCGGCGGCGTTCCCCTGCTCCGTGCAGTCAAGGCGCTCGACAAGGTGAAAGGAGAGAATGAGGATGAGCGCCACGGTATCGAGATCGTGAAGAGAGCGCTTTCGTGGCCGACCCGCCAGATCGCCATCAACGCGGGCGACGACGGCTCGCTCGTGGTCGGCAAGATCCTGGACAAGGATACATATGCCTACGGATATGATGCCCAGACCGGCGAGTTCGGCAACCTTATCTCGAAGGGCATCATTGATCCCACAAAGGTGGTGCGCGCGGCGCTCCAGGACGCGGCTTCGGTGGCGGGCCTTCTCGTCACTACTGAGGCAATGGTCGCTGAGCTCCCGAAGAAGAAGGCCCCGCCGACAGCTCCTGGCGCCGGCGCGGGAATGGGCGACATGGACTATTGAATCGCGGCGTGGTTGGCGGGCCTGCAATGGCAGGCCAGTCACGCGAGGTTTTACCAACGCTGACGAGGGACGTGAACGCCGAACAGACACGATTAGCGCATTTTCGTGTCTTGTCTGCAGGCGGGGCCCTGCTTTTCAATGGCTGTGGTCGCCAACCACGTCAGGATGGCGCGAGCAAAGTCACCAAAAATGGTGAGCGGGGGTTGTCGGCCACCGAAATGCCGGCCGCTTTTCTATTAACCCTGTTTCGCGCGGGCAGACTCGCAGGCAACGCTTGCAGGCAGCCCGTAATATCTGCTTGAGTCGGGGACGAAATCATTCAGATCGCGGGAGGTGTTATGGCGGGTCGGTTTTCCGGCAACGTGTTCAGGAACGCGGTAGGCGGTGAAAACCTGCTCCCGAGCATGGGTGAAATCGGACTCAACAACTTCGCGCCCTATCTGATGAACCGCGTCATGGCGCGATGGAATACCAATATGGCCGAGGAGCTGAAAAACCTCGACATGACGACAGCCAAAATGCGTGCCCTCGCAGTCCTCAGCGTTTCCTCCTCCGTCACGATCAACGAACTCTCGATCTTTGCGGTCACCGAACAATCGACCATGAGCAGAACGGTAGATTCGCTCGAGGAGCAAGGTTACATCCGCCGCCAGCCGCGCCCCGATGACATGCGCGTTCGCGATGTCAGCATTACCGCGAAGGGGCGCGCGGCCTTCGACAAGGTCTGGCCGACCATGTACGGCATGCTGCTGCAAATGTTCGACGGCATCGAGGAAGATGAGTATCGCGCCTTCCTGGGCACGTTGCAGAAGGTCCTTCAAAACATTCGCAAGCACGACATATGAGTGTGCGGTCGGCTCTCCTTCTGCTCGACGATCGAACCTATCGCCGACCTCGACCGGTCCGCGGCCTCTGATACACCACGGGCAAGGATGGCGCGCAGAACCCGATGTCCGGCCGGACCGTTTGATTACATCGATGCGCCCCCGCTATTTTTTCGGGATCATCGCCGTCGCGATCGCGGCGATCGCGGCAGCCACCGCGAACACATAAAAGTTCCACTGCGGACCGATATTGAGGCTTGCGATGTAGCCGCCCACCAGCGGCCCTGTCAGCGCGCCGATGCGCGCGAAACTCAGGGCCCAACCGGTGCCGGCGGATCGCACGAATGGCTCGAGGTAATCCGCGAGATAGCCCGTCAGGATGAGTGACGCAGAAACCGTTCCGAAGCCGGCGATCGCGACCATCGTATAGTTCAGCCAGATTGATCCCTGGAACGCGAGTGCGGCAATGCCGAGCGCGCCGAGGACGTAGGCCAGGGTCACCGTCAAACGAACGCCGAATCGATCGGCCCACTGGCCGAGCACAATGCCGCCGATGGCGGAGGTAAAGCTGAAAACGGCGAGGAACAGCAGGCTGTCGCCGAGATTGTAGCCGCTCTTGCGCATGATCTGCGGCAGCCACTGGGCGATGCCATAAACTAGAAGCAGGCCCATGAACAACGCGATCCAGAAGCAGACGGTGGCAAAGGCGTTCCGGCGGGAAAAAATCTCGCCGAGCACGGCACGCCACCCGATCGTCTCGGCCTTGACCGCACCCGCCACCGGAACCGCCATGTCGAGGCGCGCTGCCAGCTTTCGTGCGGCTTCCGTGCGCCCGCGTACGACCAGCGACTCCAGCGACTCCAGCGACTCCGGCAACAGCCAGATCATCAGCGGGACGAAAACAACCGGAAGAGCCCCGACTAGGACCACCGGACGCCAGCCGTAATCCGGCAACAGCGATTTTCCCACCAGCGCCGCAGCGAGAATCCCCATCGAATAGCCGGAATACATAACGCCGTAGTTCAGGCTTTTCTTGCTTGCGGGCGAATACTCGATGGTCAGCGCAGCTGCGACGGGAATGATGCCGCCAAGGCCCAGCCCCGCGACGAAGCGGCTGGTGCCGAACCAGGCCGGCGTCGGTGCCCACGCGGTCAGGACCATGCAGGCGGCGAACAGCGTCAGGCAGCCCAGAAACAGCGGCTTGCGGCCATACAGATCGCTGAGCATGCCGCTCAGCAACCCGCCCGCGAGCATGCCGAGCAGCGTGTAGCTTCCCAGAGCACCGAGCTCGATCGGCGTCAGCTTCCAGCTGGCATCCGTGGCCAGAGCCGGCAGGATCGCACCGAGAACGCCGACATCGTAGCCTTCGGAGAAAATTGCGATCCAGCAGAGCAGCACCACCAGCATGCTGGTCTTCGCAGATATTTCGGCATCGCCGGAGAACGGCTTTGCCTTGGATATGGCGCCCTCAAAACTGGTCATGTTACCCCTCCAAATATGTCCAAAAGCTCCGGCCTCAATAAAACTGTCTTCGCTGTCCGAGTGTCACGCAGGACCTCGGACAGATCTGAACTCAAAGCGTCGCGACCGTCTTCAACGCCCCGTCAAGCGCGACGCCGCCTTCATCGAGAAGCGCAGCCTGGCGCAGCCGCTTCAGCCATGCTGCTCCGTCCGTTCGCACAGCCAGCAGCGGCACGGCCGACATCACCTTGTCGAATTTGGACACGCCCCGTGCATGGGTGTCGGAATAGCCTTTGACCAGTCGCCGGCAGTCCAGCACTTCGACTGCAAGGTCGTAATTCGAAGCCAGCAGGCCGGTTGCGATCGCAAGCCATGCCTCACGATGCAGGGTCTCGCGGTGATGACGAAGCGTGCCCCGACGCCCCGCCCGCAGGGCCGAGACGAGATAAAGTCCGACGAACCAGGCGATCGTGCCGCTGCGAACACGGCGCCCCTTGTTGACCAGCCTGTCTAGGCTCGCAAACAATTTCGGCCGATCCTCGATCCACTGGCCGAGTTTCTTCGGCAAGGTGCCGCAGACTTCCTCCATGCGGGGATGCATGTATTCCGTGGTGTAGACGATCTGGTTGTCCTGCGCGCCGACCTCCGCACGCACCCGATCGAAGCGCGAGCCCCGCGCCTTGATGTCGGCAACCCTGATCACATCGTCATAGGCCATCGCCACCGCAGTGTACTTCGCCGCCCTTGTCGTGAACGCGAAGCCACGCTCTTCGCCGCCGTTCCGGCGGTCAAGTGCGCAGAGTCCAGCCAGCCGATCGAGATACTCGCCGGCATAGGCCGGATCCTGAAAGTCGACGAGCCTCTTCACCCCGGCGAACAGGAAGCCGTGCGCCGCCGGCGGAAACCCGGCGCGAATGCGGTTCACCAGCTGATCCAGCAGCTGATGGCCGGCGCTTTCGGGCAACGCATCGAAGCGCTTGTGCGGCGTTGCCGACACAGTGTCCCTCGGACTTTGCAAGACGCGATCATAGGCGGCATCGAAAGCCTTGAGGCTGGCTTCGGCGCCCTTGCCGCCCGCGCGGATCGTGGCTTCGAAAGCGTCTTTGGTGAATGGAAGAATCTTTGCCGCCGCAAGTGCCCCGAACAGGGCCGAGGAGATCACGCTTCCATTGCGGATCGCGAGCGCCTCCATGTCGAATGCGACGGTTTTTTTGGCCGCAAAGTCGGCCGCATCGACCACGACGACGGGATTGCCGATGCCATCGCCCGGGATTTCCTTCTCGCCGACCGCAAATGAGCGGTGCGTCGACGCGATCAGGACCGTCTTGTCGGGCGTGACGAGACCCCGCAGCATCGACCGCCCGGCTTCCATCAGCTCGGCGGCGATCACGATATCGACATCTCCCGGCGTCGGCATCAACGACAGGATCGGCGGCACGCCCTCGCGGGCCTGCAGCATCTCGACGTAATAGATCGTCGCCCCGGTGCGCTGGGCGACGCCAGGCACGGAAGTCGACTGAGCGACCCAGCCCTGCGATTCCGCCAAACCAACGATCCAGTCGGCCAGTACGCCGCCCCCCTGCCCGCCCATGGCGAGAATGGCGATGCTCAGCGGCTTGACGGTCGACGGGCGGGTCGCGATGGTCACATGCTGGTTGATCGTCGCCTCCTCAATCCGCAAAGATAATCCGGTTGGCCTTACGACGACGTTGCAGCCAGCCAATCACGGCGTTACGCAGCCGGTGCACGACGCGATCCCAGCTTGTCGGGTTGTGGATGATGTCTGCGCGGTAGAAGGACGGGCACAGCACCGCCGCCTCTGACACCTCGCCGCAATTGCCGCAGCCGACGCAACTGTTGTCGATCGCCGCGACGGGATCGTCCTTCAGCGGATCCTCCGTGTGCTTGACCGAGAGCGACGGACAACCGGACAGCCGGATGCAGGCATGGTCGCCCGTGCAGACATCCTCGTCGACGCCGAACCGCTCCTTGACCACCCGTTTCCCGTCCTTGACGGCCTTGAGGAATTGCGGCCGAACCCGGCGCTGCTTGTTCAGCATGCATTCCGACGACGCGACGATGATCTTCGGTCCTTTTTCCTCGGTCGTCAGCGCCTCGCGCAACGTGTCACGCATTCTGGCGACATCGTAAGTCCGGTCGATCTGGCGAACCCAGCTCGCACCGATCCCCTTGACCGCCTGCACGATGGAGTTGTTGGTCTTGCGGCCAGGGTTGAACGCGCGGGACGACATGATGTCCTGACCGCCGGTCGCCGCGGAGTAATAGTTGTCGACGATGAGAATGACACCGTCCTGCTTGTTGAACACCGCGTTGCCGACCGATGACGCGAGCCCGTTGTGCCAGAAACCGCCGTCCCCCATCACTGAAATCGAACGCTTGCCGGCCTCCACATTGAACGCAGACGCCGAGGCGGGTCCGAGACCATAGCCCATCGTCGTTCCACCGATGTTGAAGGGCGGTAGAATCGAAAACAGGTGGCAGCCGATGTCGGCCGAGACGTGGTGCGGACCGAGATCCTTCTCCACCAGCTTCATGGCCGCGAAGATCGGACGCTCGGGACAGCCGGTGCAGAAGCCGGCCGGCCGCGACGGCACCACCTCCGCAAGCGCCTTGACCTTCGGATCGTTCAGGACGGACGTCGGGTCGGGCACCGGCGGCTGATTGCCGAGCAGCGCGCCCGCATACTGCGCAATGAACTCCCGAATCCCCTTGAGCAGGACCTGGGCCGTATACTCGCCGCCCATCGGCAGAACGTCCTTGCCGGACACTCTCGTCTGGATATCGCGGCGGCGAAGCAGCGTATTCAGCGACTGCTCGATATATTCCGGCGCACCCTCCTCGACCATGAGGACGGCTGTCTTGCCGGAACAGAATTCTATCAGTTCGTCATCGATCAGCGGATAGGCGACATTCATGACATAGAGTGGCACCGACGACTGGCCGTAGACATCCGCAAGGCCGAGCTGTTGCAGCGACCGCATGACGGAATTGTACATGCCGCCGAGAAGCACGATGCCGACATCGCCGTCGTCCGGTCCGAAGACCTCATTGAACTTTTGACGTCCCGGACCGGATTCTCAAGCGCCTCGCGCAAGGTATATCTCGGCCGCTGGTTATCCTTGGCGACGAACTGCCCGTGAACGTGACACGCGCGAATCCGGACCTGGAGCATGACCGGCGTGCTCGAAGCTTCCGAGAGCTCGAAGCCATCTTCCACGGCCTTCACGATCGACGGCAGGTTCGGCCGCGGATCGAGCAGCCAGATTTGCGATTTCATCGCAAACGCGTGAGAACGCTCCTGCATGATCGAGGAGCCTTCGCCATAATCCTCACCGAGGATGATGAGAGCGCCGCCCGTTACGCCGCCGGACGACAGGTTCGACAATGCATCGGAAGCGACATTCGTCCCGGCCGTGGACTTCCACGTCACCGCGCCCCGGATCGGATACATCACCGAAGCCGACAACATCGCAGCTGCGGCCGCCTCTGACGCGGAGGTCTCGAAATGAACGCCGAGGTCTTCCATTACGTCCCTGGCATCGGCAAGGACATCCATCAGGTGAGAAATCGGCGACCCTTGATAGCCACCGACATAACCGACGCCGGCCTGCAGCAGCGCTTTGGTGATGGCGAGAATCCCCTCGCCGCGAAAGATCTCGCCAGTCCCGAGCTTCAGGTCTTCGACCTCTCGCGCGAACGAACGCTCTGCCATCTGCTTTCCGCCGCTCCACAGCATCGAAGACTAAATATATGCAAAATCATGTTTCCGATCTCGGAAGCTGTCAATCTAAAATTTAACACTGCTGAATTTAAGCACCTAATCCGCGTCGGATGCCTTAAAAATAATATGCTTATGCATATTATTTGCCCGTCGCCCTCGGATTTTGCCTGGGATTGAAGAACCTTGGCTGCCTCGCTTCGCAGACGGGCCAGGAGATCAAGAAGCCAACAAACCACCATTCCGTGCGGCCGGCGGCATTCTGAGGCGACTGGGGTATCAACGAACCGATTGTCCGTACTCAGATGGATGATTGGAGCGACGCCAGGTTTGGCCGGGCGTCATCATTCCGGCTTACGCGATTCCGTGGCGTCATCAGCGCGGAAACGGTTTTCGGTACACACAGCATCCTTTATCAGCGTCATCCGAGTTCAACGCCTTGCGTTCATCAGACTGGCTTCGCTAACTGCGGATCGAGTTCCGCACGTAGCTGCGCTTTCAGTAGTTTACCCGCTGCGATCCGCTCGCGTCTGGTGGTGAGTACCGCGGAGGCCGCCTTGGACGCGGCAATAGCGGGGGTTGGTGTTGTAAGCGCCCTCTCTTTCCAACTCCCGGCAGCAGTCGAGGCCGGCCAGCTCGAGATTGTCCTTGATGACTTCGAACCCGAGCCGATGTCCGTAGATGTCCTCTATGTCGGCGGGCGCCTGATGCCAAGGAAGCTTCGCGCATTTTGCGACTTCGCTACGCCACGTCTTAGGGCAGCTCTTTCCAGATCCCTCAGTTCGCCAGCCGCAAGCGCGAAGGGGTCCGGCACCCACCCGAAGTGAACGGCGAGAGCTTCGCGTCCTTTCATCTTATTGTGCAAGGCGACTTACCGGACCTATGAAGCGCCTTTGGTGCGAACCAGATAGTCCACGATCGCTTTGGCGTCGTCAGGGCTGACAGGAGCCTTGTAGGCTGCGATCATCTTGTTGACGACTTCTTGCCAGGCCACCCTGGACAGCGAAGGCTGGTTCAACACATGGTCGGCCGAGTGGCAGGCGAGGCAGTTGTTGTTGATCGCATCCGAACCCGGACCGGCGGGGAACATCGTGTCGCTGGTGGGAAGATCCAACTTCAGCGACTTCAATGTGGTGATCGTTGCGGCCTGCCCGGGGTGCGGCAACAGAACGAGGCCCAGAACGGCGACCGACGGCAGAACAGCACGTAGCATTCCTGGTTCCTCCTCAGGCCGCGACCACGTGGGTCGTTTCAATGGTATTGAACATGTAGCCGGCCGGATTCCAGATCCGGAAATCGGGCTGCGCCTCGTTCCTGGTGTTGGTGCAACGAACCATCAGGGTGCGCGCGCCGCGCGCAGGCAGCGTAAATTGCGTCTGCCATTGCCGAAAGCCGTATGTCCCCTGATCAGCACCGAGCTGGGTCGGCTGCCAACTCTTGCCGCCATCGATCGACAGATCGACACGGGCGACGCCGCAATCGCCGCCGAAGGCGATGCCCCGCGCCGAAGCCGGCGTCCCCGCCGGCACGCTGTCGCCGTTGCGGATGTTGGTGATGAACGAC